>QQTW01004572.1_pt1 | contig 10394 bp, 10 predicted proteins | sample 1904831 | NCBI WGS metagenome assembly QQTW01 (sample SAMN09435610, study PRJNA476489) | Subsurface metagenome, whole genome shotgun sequencing project.
TTTTGCGAGTGGGAGTAAATAGCAGCAAACACTTTAATAGACTTCTTGCACGAATAGGGGTGAGGCGAACGCAGATGCACGCAGATGCACGCAGATACAAGCAGATGGAAATCCGCTCTCACATCTATAATTGGGTGAGGGAAGCACTCATATCATTCACGCAAGAGGTCTAATCTATAGAATGTTGCTTGAGATCTTCTAGCGATAAATGTTCAAGCGCATAAACATGAGTCGCAGATAGAACTACAGGAGGCGCAACACCAGCTTCTAAAGATTCTTGCCAGCGCGAAGCACACAAACACCAGCAATCGCCTGATTTAAGCCCAGGAAAGCTGCCTGTAGGCGAACTTAGATCGTTGCCTCTAGCTTTGGTAAAGGCTAAAAACTCTTCAGTAACTTGAGCGCAAACTATATGAACGCCTCGATCTTCAGGTCCCGTCTCGCAGCTACCGTTACGATAAAATCCAGTCATGGGATTGGTGCAGCAAACTTCTAACTTTCCGCCGAGGACATTTTTAGCTTCTGACATTGCATTTAACCTCTATCTATAATTGAGCGATCGCACTATGTAATTAACACGCAATATTAAGGGTACAACCTTAATTGAGGTGCGATCTGATGAAATACATTGTAGGCTTAGTAATATTTTCTAGTATTGGCTCGTTTGTGATTGTAGACGCGATCGATCTTGCCAAAGAAATCGGTAAAACTAACAATCGTCTTTTATTTTTAGAGTTCTTACGACTTGTAGTTATAGCAGGGATGGCGGCAGTTGGTTTTCTGCTTGCTCAGGAAACTTTTACTAGACCTAATGATGATTTAATATTTTTAGCTATTGGCGCGATCGCTTCTTTAGCCATATACGCGCTAGGTATTAAGCGTAGAATGGGCGGAAACAATAACTCTTAATAGGTAAATCACTATGAATCGCCTTATTACTATTGCTGTTAGCCACTATTGCGAGAAAGCACGATGGGCGCTAGATTGGCTGAATATTCCTTATATCGAAGAAAGCCACGTTCCACTTTTTCATCGCTTGGCTACTCGGAGGTATGGAGGCAAAAGCGTTCCACTTCTGATTACCGAATCTGGCGTTTTTACTGATTCAACAGATATTCTGCGTCATATAGATGCGATCGCCACAACAGAACACCATTTATATCCTAGCGATCCTAAACTACGTCAAGAAGTCGAACAACTAGAAGAATTGTTTGATAGCAAGTTGGGCATATATATTCGTCAGTGGGGGTATTACTACCGCATAGACGATCGCCAAGCTTTAGAGGAGATGTGGCGTAAAAATAATCCTGGGTTAGAGCAAGTTGGCTTAAATATCGCTTTTCCTTTGATGCGTCAGATGGTGCGACGAGCTTATGATGTTTCAGCTTCTTCCGCTGCTAGTTCTTTAGCAGAAGTAAGACAAATTTTTGATTTAGTTAGTCATCGTTTAGAGTGCGATCGCGCTTACTTAGTTGGAGACAATTTTACAGCCGCAGACTTGACTTTTGCAGCATTAGCGGCTCCAGCTTTGCGCCCCAAACAGCATCCTATCCAACTTAGGCAATTTGGCAAACCCAATGAAGAAATGGCAGCAGTAATACAAGAATTACGCCAAACTAAAGCAGGAAAGTTTGCCCTGCGTCTCTACAAACAGCAACGCCACGCTACTAATCAACCAACTGTCGAAAGCGTTTAGAAGCAGCAATTTCTTCAAAATCAGGGTCAGTTTTTACTTCTTCTCGATAGCGGGGATTGAGTGCAATTGCTTGTTGCAGGTTCTCAATTGCGAGTTTCAATTGTCCTTGGAGAGCGTAACACGCAGCCTTGTTGTAGTAGGCGTTAGGATATTCTGGTTGAATCTTCAATGCTCGATCGAAGCTCTCTAGTGCTTCGTCATCGCGTTCTAGTTGCACTAGCAAATAACCTTTGGCATTTAAAGCTTTGTAGGAATTAGGGTTAAATTCAATTGCTTTATCAAATGATGCGATCGCTTCTTCGTATTTTTCTAGTACCTGCAAAGCCATACCACGATTTAACCAGGCTACAGCGTCATCAGGTTTTACTTGCACCGCGCGATCGAAGGATGCAAAAGCTTCTTCATGGCGTTGCAACTTCCCTAACGCTACTCCCCGATCTACCCAAGCTTGATGATAATCGGGCGCGATTTCCAGCGCTTTGTCGTAAGATGCGATCGCTTCTTTGTATTGTTTAACTCTTGCCAAAACAATTCCTCTGTTAAACCAGGCTTGATAATTATCGCGCTGGCTTTCCACCACGCGATCCAAAGATGCGATCGCTTCTTTATACCTTTTCAACTCTTTTAAGGCAATTCCTCGGTAGTACCAAATATCGGGGTTATCGCCATCAAGTTCTAATGCTGTGTCAAATGAAGCGATCGCACTTTCGTACTCTTTCAATTTCCATAATGCCATGCCTCGATCTTGCCATATTTGCGGGCGATCTCTGGTAACTTCTAATGCTCGATCATAAGCTGCGATCGCATCTTGATAATTGCCTGCTGCTAATAATGTACTGCCCTCGTTTATATAGTCGTCTGCATTTAAGAACAATTGAGGATGATTGGAGTAGAGGCGTTCGAGTTGTTCTGTTAGAGTTTGAATCTTTTGGGATGTTTCTGCAAATGCAGACTCTAATATAGATGTTGGGGCAATTTCTGCTATTTGCTGCAAAATTTGCTCTTTTTGACTTTGAGCATCTAATTGTACTTGTGCTAGTACATCTGCTAGCGTATTCTCTAATTTGTCTAATGTCTCTAAAGTTGACTGCTTGCGGTTTTGGATTTCTAACTGTAGTGCAGCTAGTTGATTGCTAGATTCAGTATTTAATTTTTCTAGATTTTCAACAGTTTTATTTTGCTGCGCTTTAATTTCCGATTGCGAATCTGCAACTAATGTATCAAACTCTGTTTTTAACATTCTCAGACTTTGCAATTTTTGTGCTACTTCTGCTTGCATCATTTCGTGAGTTTCAGCGATTTGGGCAGGAATTTCTGTTTGTAATTGCTCTAACTTTTCGATTGTTAAGTCTTTTTGTTTTTGAGCTTGCCCGATAGCAGATGTTTGAATTTCTTGTAGTTTGGCGATAAATTCTGGTTCTAAAGCTTGAAGATTTTGTCCAATTATATCTTGTTGATTTTGGGCGTTCAGTCTTATTTCAGATATCCGCTCTCTTACTTCATTTTCTATCTGCTGTAGATATTCTAAAACTGTAGACTTTTGTCCTTCTATTTCTACTTGGATTTTAAATACTTCTGCCATCAAATCAGATTGCGATCGCCCGATATCTTCTAAAATTGTTTCCTTCGTTGCTTGAATCTCTGCCTGAAGTTGAGGGCTTAGTTCTTCTCCTACTCGTTCTATATTCTGAACAAATAAGTTTTTCTGATTTACAATCTCTAACTGTATCTCTGTTAGTTGAGCTTCAATTTCTGATTGCGATCGCCCAATATTTTGCAATATCTTCTCTTTCTCTTTTTCTACTTCAGCTTGAATTTGAGGAGAAATTTCTATGCCGATTTGTTTTATATTATCTCTTAATAAATTTCTTTGATTTTCAACTTCTAATTGTAGCTCACTAAATTCGGTTGTAAATTCTGATTCTGAACGCTTGAGATTTTCTAAAATTGCTTCTTTCTCTGCTTGCAGTTGAGGGTTAATTTCTAATCCCAACTGTTCTAAGTTTTGAATAAATGAGTTTTTATAAGCTTCTGTTTCACGTTGTAGAGCATGAAGCTGAGTTGTAAAATCTGTTTGCACTCCTCTTGATTCAGTTATAAATCTATTTTTCTCTGCTTGCATTTCTGCTTGAACTTGCGGTACGAACTCGCTATCTAGTTTTTCGAGAATTTTGCTAAATATATTTCTTTGCCCTTCAGCTTCACGTAGTAATCTGCTTAACTGATTGGCAAATTCTGTTTGCGATCGCTTGAGGTTTGCTAAAGTTGTCTCTTTTTCTGCTTGCAGTTGCGGTACAAACTCAGTATTTATTTCTGCTAAAGTTTGAACAAGCGATTTTTTATGATTTTCAGCTTCTATTTGTAGTGCGTTTAGTTGGCTGGCAAATTCTGCTTGCGATCGCTGCAAGTTTTGTAAAGCGGCTTCTTTCTGTGCTTGTATATCTGCTTGAACTTTCAGATTTTGTTGAGGAATTTCCCTACTTAATTGATTGAGATTCTGTAATATTGCTGCTTGCTGCTTTTGTGTTTCTTGGTGGAGATTATTAATTTGAGCAGTAAATTGTTTCTCTAGTTTTTCTAAAGTAGAGTTGGAATCTTTAATTTTTGTTTCTAATTGTGTTAATAACTGCTGCTTAGAACGCGAAAACTCTGATAATTGCTGAGATAAGTCTTCTCTTTTGATATCTATTTCTTCTTGTAAATCTTCTACTTCGTTATTAACCTCATCAGCATTATTTTGGGCAGTATCAAGGATGCTTTGTACGGCTTTATCGGCGTTAGCAATCTTGGCTTGCAATTCTTTAAGTTCGCGGCTATTTGCTATAACGATATCTGCTACTTGGCTAATAACCCTGCGCCGTAGTAGAAATGCAGTAGCGATCGCCCCAGCTAAAATTATTACTAGGGATGCAAGCAAAATATTAAATAGAGTTACCGTGCGATTAAATTGTGCTTCTTGCTGCACCTGCTGCGACTGCACCTGAGCCACAAGTGGTTGAGGAGATATGGCTATAGTACGGGGATTGGCAAAACTAACAGACAAAAGCAGACTAGAGAGAAAAACACTGCCACGCGACACCTGTATATGCTTGCGCTTCATTTTGCCTCCCATGAGCCTATCGAACAGTTTGAGCTACTTTACCTTACTTTAGGGTAAACAAAAATCGGCTAGTTTTCGATTTTGGCAAAGTAGCAATAAAAACCTATGCATTTTTCTGAAAGATAACAGAGAGATTGTTGGCAGGCATAGCAACAGTTTTGACAAGCAAGAAGCCTTCAGATTGAGCAACTGCTACCACTTCCTCTAAATCTCTAATCCCCCACTGGGGGTTTTGAACTCGCAAGCTTTCATCAAAAGCCGCATTACTCGGTGCTGTATGCTTACCAGCTTGTTTAAAAGGTCCATAGAGATACAAAATACCTCCAGGCAGTAAATGCCGCCTTGCTCCTGCCATTAGCCCCAAACAAGCAGCCCAAGGTGCAATATGAATCATATTAATATTCGCGATCGCACTTATTTCCTGCTGTATCGCCCAACTTGAATCGCAGACATCTAATGCAATTGGCGGATACAAGTTCTCGGCTGGGCAATATTGCCGCCAAGCTGCAATACTAGCACGAGCTATAGGATTGGGGTCAGAGGGCAACCACTTGCGCGGCGCAAGGCGGGGGGCAAAAAAGATGGCGTGTTCGCCAGTGCCGCTAGAAACCTCTAATACTGTACCTATAGGCGGTAAAACTTCGCACAACACCTCTAAAATTGGTTCGCGGTTGCGTTCTGTAGCTGGGGCGTATTGTCTAGCGTCAGAGTAGTTATTCAACCTTGCATCGCCCTTGTGTAGTGCATTCGATTCGTGCAGCGCGATCGCTCTCAATCGTTGCCAAATCTGGTCTACCTGTAAGTTTAAGCCGCCAATCAGCCCAAATACCATACAAAGCATCAGCAATAAAACCAATTATCGGCAATTTCGTGATTGCATAGATCCATCCCATCCCCAAAGCCTCATAAACGCGGCGAAAAACCTCTACATTTTTGACAACGCTGCCGTCAGGTAGTACAGCGTGGATTCTGCCCATTGCTGTTTTATAGTCAACGCCGCCATGATCTTCAGGATTATATAAGTCGTCGGCAATATCGACAAAAGCTACCAATCCTCTGCCAGCATCCCGTTTACGCAAAAAGTTGACTTCGCGCAAGCACAAAGGGCATTCACCATCGTATAGGAGCTTAATTTTCCAAGCTTGTGTTGTAGATGCTTGAGATTGTGTTTTCGACGAGAGCATAATTATTTGGATATCATACTTTCCTATTTTAAGAAATATTAAGAAGCTTGGCGGTTGAAACCGCAGCTACACAGACGAAACCTGCCTACGCAGGTTGCACCTTAAGCGTTGCAAAGAGTCAAGTTACTTGCAAAAACTCCCAATCTATTTAAAAATTCTCGCGAGTCCGCGCAGGCGGACTTTGTCTGTGTAGACGCGAATTATATTCGCCCCTTTGTTTGTGTAGTCACAAATATAATTCGCCCTTTTACCTCAAATTAGCCTCTATCCTGTTTTCTCCACGCAACCCAACACAACATCTAATAAACCTGGAAACCGCGCATCTAAATCCTCGCCGCGAATTGTATTAAGGTGCTGAGTCCCTTCTTTACGACAGCAAGTAACTCCCGCCTCCCGTAGCACCCTAAAGTGATGGGACATAGTTGATTTGGCGATCGCAAGTCCCAACGCATCGCATACAGCCGCACAAGGCTGTTCCCCTTCGGTTGCTAAATGCCTAACGATTTCCAGGCGAATTGGATCGCCCAAAGCATACAGCACCCCTGGCAAGGAAATATCTTTTTTGTCTGGATGATGAAACAATCTCATACTTGCATTATCTCACAAACAACCCTATAGTTTAATTTTTCGATAATATCGAACTATTGAAATACTAGCCAAAATAGAGAGCAAACACATGAACCGAAAAGTAGCACTCGTGACTGGAGCTAGTCGTGGTTTGGGTCGCGCGATCGCATTACGATTAGCCAAAGATGGGATGGCGATCGCTGTGCATTACGGCAAAAATCAAGCAGCCGCCGAGGAGGTAGTTGCGGCAATTAGCTCTATTGGTGGAGAGGCTTTTGCTGTACAAGCTGAGATATCTGAAGTTGCCAGCATCAAGGCAATGTATGAGTCATTAGATGCTGAACTGACTAAAAGAACTGGGGAAGCAAAGTTTGATGTACTTGTAAACAATGCCGGAACGGCAATTGGCAAGCCGATTGAGGAATGGACTGAGGAAGAATTTGATTATCAGTTCGATTTGAACGTGAAGGGCTTATTTTTTGTAACGCAAATGGCGCTATCACGAATGAATGACAACGGGCGGATTATAAATTTAGGTAGTGGAGTAACGCGATTTTCTTATCCAATTTACGCCGTTTATGCTGCCTCCAAAGGTTCGATTGATGTTTTGACACACTATCTAGCAACATCACTTGGCGCAAGAGGCATAACGGTAAATACCCTTGCTCCTGGAGCAATTGACACCGATCTTAATGCTGGTTGGTTGCGTTCAGAAGTAGGAAAAGCACAAACGATCGCAACTTCTGCTATTAAGCGGGTTGGCATGCCTGATGATATTGCAGATGTAGCTTCATTTTTGGCTTCTAATGATAGCAGATGGGTTACAGGGCAGCGAATTGAAGCATCTGGAGGCGCTCATCTCTAAGGGCTGAGAACTTATCTATGCAGAGCAATTAATATTAGGCAAAGCCAAGCGATGCCGAGTAAATCCATGCCAGAAAAATCACGATCTCCTAGAGTATCGCTATTACTGTTAGGTGCTGCTGCCTTTATAGTAATTGCCGATGCACGGGTAATCGATCCCTTGCTCCACATTATTGCCAATGAATTTCAGGCAAGTGTCGGCACTACAGCAATAATTGTTAGTGCTTATACAATTCCCTACGGTTTGTTTCAACTAGTTTACGGACCATTAGGCGATCGCATTGGCAAGTTGAAGGTGATGACAGGCGCGCTGGTTGCTTTTGCGATCGGTACAGCAGGCTGTGCGTTTGTTTCCAATATTGCCTTGCTGACTCTACTGCGGTTTTTGACGGGCATGGTTGCCGCGGCAATTATTCCTTTGTCGCTTGCTTATATTGGCGACAACTTTCCTTATGCCGAACGCCAAGCTGCAATTGGACGTTATTTGAGCGCTTTAATGTTGGGGCAAATCCTTGGCGGTAGTATTGGCGGAATTTTTGGCGACTACCTCAGTTGGCGCGACATCTTTCTGGTATTTGGGGTAGTTTCATTATTCATTGCGGCGGCGCTGTGGCGGGCAACTCGGCGCTTAGATGAACCACTGCAACTGCAAGATCGTAGAGGTAGAAATGCTTTTAAGCCCTACTTGCAACTAATGAAATCCCCTGCTACTCGCTTGATTATTACGGCTGTATTTATTGAAGGGTTCTTTTTGTTTGGCGGCTTTGCCTACCTTGGTGCATTTTTGCGCGATCGCTACAACTTACCTTATATTGCGATTGGCTTTATGCTTAGTGGTTTTGGCGTGGGAGGACTGATTTACAGCGCCTCCGTTAAATGGCTAGTTAGCAGGCTAGGCGAACAAGGTTTGATTTTCACAGGTGGGTGGCTAATGTGTTTTGGCTACTTGGCTATAGTCATGTTCCAAAACTGGGTGTTATTTATCCCGATTAGCGTGTTGATTGGCATGGGTTTTTATATGCTGCACAGCACCTTGCAAACTAGAGCAACAGAACTAGCACCAGAAGCAAGAGGAACCGCAGTTTCTTTATTTGTATTTAGTCTATTTCTCGGACAGGGAATTGGCGCGATCGCACTTGGCGCAATTGTCGATAGTGCAGGCTACATTAACTGTTTCATCACCGTTAGTGTGTCTGTAGCGCTGCTGACACTCTGGCTATTTAGTCAACGGCAGCGTTTGAACGCAGCAGGAAGTTAAACTACAACTTGGGATAGAGCGTTTATAGCTCAAGGCGCGATGTAGTGAAATAAGACAATCAGGAGAAATAACCCATGATCGATCTTTATTACTGGACAACGCCCAACGGTCACAAAATTACGATGTTTCTAGAGGAAGCAGAATTACCCTACAACATCTTTCCGATTAATATTGGTGCTGGCGATCAGTTTAAGCCAGAATTTCTCAAAATTGCGCCTAATAATCGCATTCCAGCGATTATTGACCGCGAACCTGTAGGCGGTGGCGAACCTATTTCTGTGTTTGAATCTGGGGCAATTTTGCTGTATTTAGCAGAGAAAACTGGTAAGCTGATTTCTGCTGATTTGCGCGATCGCGTAGCAACTCTAGAATGGTTATTCTGGCAAATGGGCGGTTTGGGACCTATGGCTGGGCAAAATCACCACTTCAACCGCTATGCTCCCGAAAAAATCCCTTATGCTATCAACCGTTACGTCAACGAGACAGGACGCTTGTATGCAGTGCTAAATAAGCGCTTAGAAGGTCGGGAATTTGTTGCTGGTAGTTATTCTATTGCCGATATTGCTTGCTACCCTTGGATTACAGGCTACGAAATGCAAGGGCAGAAATTAGAAGATTTCCCGAATTTACAGCGGTGGTTTGAAACTATTAAACAGCGTCCTGCTACTGTTCGCGCTTATGAAAAGGCTGAGGGGTTCAAAGAACAAGCGCTGGATATTGAAAAATCGCGATCGCTATTATTTAACCAGTCAGCTAATACCATAGGTGGCGGTGCTGCGTAGAGATTTAGGCGATCGCTTGAAATTGGGCGATCGCCTGCTATAGTTTTGCTTATTGTGCAATTTGTCTATGCAAAACTCAATTAATCTTCCCCAAAAATTGATGCTTTTAGGTTCGGGAGAACTAGGGAAGGAATTTGTTATTGCTGCTAAACGCTTAGGAAATTACGTTATTGCGGTAGATCGTTACGCCAATGCGCCAGCAATGCAAGTTGCTGACTGCACCGAAGTAATCTTGATGCTCAATGGTGACGAGCTAGAGGCGATCGTCCAAAAGCATCAGCCCGATTTTATTATTCCTGAAATTGAAGCAATTAGAACCGAGAAATTAATTGAATTTGAGCAACGGGGAATAACAGTGATTCCTACAGCAACTGCAACTCATTACACAATGAATCGGGATAGGATAAGGGAATTAGCAAGCGAACGCTTGGGCATTAGAACCGCTAAATATGCTTATGCCACAACTTTAAAAGAATTAATTGCAGTTTCAGCAGAAATTGGTTTCCCTAACGTAGTCAAACCAGTAATGTCATCTTCTGGTAAAGGTCAGTCGATAGTTAATAATGATAGTGAAGTTGAGCAAGCTTGGAACTATGCAATAGAAGGCTCTAGAGGCGATAGTCAAAAAGTAATTGTTGAAGAATTTATTGACTTTGAAATAGAAATAACTTTATTAACCATTAAACAATGGAATGCACCAACAATTTTTTGTGCGCCTATCGGTCATCGCCAAGAAAAAGGAGATTATCAAGAATCGTGGCAACCAGCTATTATTAATAATAAATTATTAGTAGAAGCGGAAGCGATCGCTCAAAAAGTTACTGAGGCTTTAGGCGGAGCAGGTATATTTGGAGTTGAATTTTTTATTACTAAAGACGAAGTAATATTTTCTGAACTTTCACCACGTCCCCACGATACAGGAATGGTGACATTAATTTCACAA
>QQTW01004573.1_pt1 | contig 10392 bp, 11 predicted proteins | sample 1904831 | NCBI WGS metagenome assembly QQTW01 (sample SAMN09435610, study PRJNA476489) | Subsurface metagenome, whole genome shotgun sequencing project.
TTTAAAACCAGATGGGGGATAAGTTTAGATATTCCTTTACATAGTACAGATATGCGTTCAAAAAAGAAAAATTTTCGTTTTTTGTCAGAATACTCACTTGAAGAATTAGGTAATTTTTATAACGACCTTCATAATATGATTTCTACTTGCTCTGTTACCATTCATGCTTGTGTTGATTCTCGACAAGGTTATCTTAACCGTTTTCAAGAAATTTATGGGCAGAATACATGGGAAATGATGAAAAGCAGTTTCTCGATTTTGGTAGAAAGGTCTGCTAAATATGTACAAAAGCAGGGAGGAAAGATAATGGTTTATTTCGAGGAAGCAGGTAAGGTAGAGGATAAAAAAGTTAAAAGTTACTTTAAAGATATTCGTTCAGATGGGCTTCCTTTCAATCCAAGCACATCCCAAAAATATAATCCTTGCACTGGTAAAATTCTATCTTCACTTCTTTCAGGAATTGAAGGAAAAAAGAAAACTAATCCAGTTATGCAAATAGCGGATTATTGTTTACATCCAATTGCTGATGTAAGGTTGCATTCTAAGAATCGCGCGCATAAAGCTTTTTCTGACAGTAATTTAATCGTAGACTGTGCCCTTACCCCCGAAGAGATAAAAGAGTTTGGAATCAAATATTACTGTTACTAAATAATTAAAAACCCTAAAAACAACAAAACCGCACCTTACATACAGGTTACGGTTGCTGCGGCGGTCTGCGACCACCCCCAGGCTGTGCCTATGTTTAGGATACCTCCTTTCAATAGATAAGTCAATCCGTCAGACATTACAACAATTCCCCAGCAGCATCAACTTCATCCCTGTCTATACCTCGGTATAGAGCATCAAACCAAATCCGCCAACACATTACTCACCTGCAACTGATGCTGTTGGCGGTTATCATCGTAAATCATCAGCGTCTCCAACTTGCTGTGGCGACTCAACTTCTGCACCTCCCGCACGCTTTGCCCCGCATCCAGCGCCGCTGTAATCGCACTATGCCGTATTCTATGGGGACTTAACGGCTTATCAATATTTGCTTTTTTCGCCCGCGTCCTTACCATCTTCGCAATCCCCGCATCGGTGAGGGAATGCCCCGGTGTATTCAAATCCAACGCCACAAACAATGCATCAGATGTAGATGCCAACCCCCTAAAGCTCAACCATAAACAAATCGCCTCTAAGGTTTTTGGAGTCAAATCAATTTTTTCCTTTTGACTACCCCTACCCTTCCCCAACACCAATAACTTACTACAGCGGCGGTCAAAATCACCCATCGTCAACCCTGCAATCTCACCCCGTCGCAATGCATTATCCCAAAGTAGCCGCAGAATCGCATAATCCCTGACCCCCTTCGCCGTCGTTGGGTCGCATGTATATAGTATCTGCTTAAACTCAGACGGGGTAATTCCCGTTGTATCGCGGTACTTTATTACCGTTTCTCCCTTAATGTCCTCCAACGTGTAATTACACACCCCCAATAATCGCCCCTTGTGAGTCAACGCCCGCAACGCCGACAACCGCCGATTCACCGTCGCCTCAGATAATTTTTTCTTAATCATTGCGGCTTTGTACCGCACCACATACTCAAACGCAGCCGGTTGCGGCAATGCTAAAAACCTAACAACATAATCAGCATTCGACTCCACCTTAAACATCATTGCAAAAAAGTCCCTAATATCCCGGTCGTATGCCCTGCGCGTTGACTCCGAGCGCTTATCCGCCAATAACATCGCCAACACATCCGGCGCAAACCCCGTATATATTACTGGGGGCAAAGCATCCTGCGTTACCTTAACGATACGACTAGGCATTTTAACTAGGTGACGATAATAGGATTTTTCGTTACCTTACCACCCTTTCGGCATCAATTTTAAAAGAATTCCACTTTTTAGGAGATGCCCTGAGTAATTTCGAGGGAACGCTTAAGAAGGAACTGACCCGGAGCTTACCCGGAGCTGCCCTGATATTTAATCGCACAAAAGCAATTAAGTAACAACCCATGCAATTGTGTGATTATTTTGATGAACAATCGGGGGAAATTACGTCATAATACAAACAGTTTTTAACCCCCCCCTCATTCTTCCGTTCCGTCCATCCCGTTATAGTTTTTCCTGATAAGTCGCAGCCTTCAGGTAATCCCCCAAACCCCTATTCCATCGTGGAGATATTAAGTCTTGACTATAGCAAGGGGAAAATTCCCCTTTTAGGGGAAAATGGTCATCTTTCGTCCTTCGGTAGCGTTTAAGAAATACCTGACGATTGTAGACATCGCCAGATACAGTGCCTTATGTCAAAAGAAACAACTTAACTTAGGGCTTCAATCAACCTTTCCACTCGTTCTTTTACTTCGCCTCGAACCCGGCGAAAAGTTTCTATCGGTTGTCCCTCTGGATCGTCAAGCTGCCAATCCTCAAACACCGAGCGTAATACCCATGCTTCAGGTAAATTAACCCCGCAGCCGCATAAAGAAATCACAGCGTCGTAATCTTCAGGCTGAAAATCGCTTAATGCCTTGGACGTTTGATTGCTGATATCGATGCCGATTTCAGCCATGATATCAACAGTTTTAGGGTCTACATGAGAAGCTTCTAACCCCGAACTAGTGACACCAATTTTGCCTTCTCCTAATGTGCGGGCGAATCCTTCTGCCATCTGGGAACGGCGAGAGTTTTTCTTGCACACAAACATGACTTTTTTCATGATATTGTTCTTTGTTGGTAGATGACTGGTATAACTTTTATCAGCCTTACTTGGAATTCACTTCTAGCGCAGCATTCGCTACTGCGATGACCTCTTTGGCAGCTTTTTCCTTCCGTTCGCTATAGCGGTCTGTGAGATAATCCACCTGGGGGCGTAACAGCATCGTGAACTTATAAAGTTCCTCTATGACATCGACCACGCGATCCCGATAAGGCGAATCTTTCATAGTGCCATCTTCGTGAAATTGTTCGTATGCTTTAGGAACTGATGACTGGTTGGGAATCGTAAACATCCGCATCCAGCGTCCCAAAAGCCGCATCGTATTCACGGCGTTAAAAGATTGAGAACCGCCGCTGACCTGCATCACCCCCAACGTTCTCCCTTGGGTTGGTCTGACCGCCCCTATACTAAGGGGAATCCAGTCAATCTGGTTTTTCAGGATACCCGTAATATTGCCGTGCATTTCAGGGCTTGACCATACTTGACCCTCCGACCAAAAGCTCAATTCCCGCAATTCCTGGACTTTAGGATGGGTATCGGGTACACTACCGTAAATCGGTAATTCACGCGGGTCAAAAAACCGGACTTCTGCCCCGAATCCCTCCATCATCCGGGCGGCTTCTTCTGCTAAAAGGCGGCTATAGGAGCGCTCCCGTAAAGAGCCATATAAAAATAAAATTCGGGGTGGATGGTCAAATGTCATCATGAAACTAATAGTATCTTTGGCGTGAAAAATTGAGAACACTGCCTTATGCAAGCGTGAACACTTATTGGCAAAAGTAAGAATTTATCCGGATGCCAACTCCCGTAAAAAGGTGCTTTGGGCTTCTCGCAGTTCGACATCAGGGTTTGCCTCCTGAACTGTTTGGATCGCCGATTCGTAAGACGAACCAGCATAAATTAGATAGGAAGCCAGCATCGTTCCCGTCCGCCGTCTACCACTGGTACAATGGATTGCGACAGCGTTGCCTTGGCGATTCTGGCTTTCAACAAAGTTTTGCAACTCCTGAATCTGTTCCTGACTTGGTGCTGTGCCTCCTTTAGTTGGCAGCCAAAGGTGAGGGATGTTTGCCTGCTCGTACAAATCCAGGTTTTCGGGGTCATCCATGACCGATACAATTGCCCCAACACCCGCAGTTTGTAGCGCGGTCAATTCCTCTGCCATTGGCTTACGAACACCTGCCAGTTTGTGAGGAATTACCCACCACAAGTTTTCCGTAATTGGCTGAATCGGTTGCGGCTCCATCGATTGAAATCCTTATCTCATGTTGTTATAGCTAAAACATTTCCGATTCAGATGATCTAAAATAGCGTCTCTGAAACCAGAACGAAACATTTACCAGACCAATCAACACTGGCACTTCTACCAAGGGACCGACAACAGCGGCAAACGCTGCACCTGAATTAATCCCAAACACGGCAATAGCCACAGCGATCGCTAGTTCAAAATTGTTGCCTGCTGAAGTGAAAGCAACGCTTGCGGCTCTGGAATAATCCGTTTTAATCCGCCATGCCATGTAGAAACTGACGAAAAACATTACCAGAAAATAGATGATGAGAGGAACTGCAATCCGAACCACATCGAGGGGAATCTGGACAATCAAATTCCCTTTCAGGCTGAACATCACCACAATCGTAAAAAGCAAAGCGATCAGCGTCAGGGGGCTGATTTTTGGAACAAACTTTTCGTGATACCACTGTTTGCTTTTTGCTTTGACCAGGAAGAAACGAGTGAAATAGCCAGCTAAAAAGGGAATCCCAAGATAGATGAAAACACTTTTAGCAATCTCAGCAATGCTTACGTTCACGACGCTACCTTTCAACCCAAACAATGGCGGCAGCACACTGATAAACAACCAGGCATAGGGACTGTAAAAAATAACCTGAAAAATACTGTTGAAAGCAACTAATCCAGCCGTGTATTCTGTATCACCTCGCGCTAAATCGCTCCACACTACAACCATTGCAATACAACGGGCTAACCCAATTAGAATTAGTCCCACCATGTATTCCGGGTAGTCGCGCAGGAAGGTAATTGCCAGGAGAAACATCAGAATCGGTCCGATGATCCAATTCTGAATCAGCGATATACCGAGAATTTTCCCGTTACGAAAAACATCTCCTAACTCTTCGTATCGCACCTTGGCTAAAGGAGGATACATCATCAAAATCAACCCGATGGCAATCGGGATATTTGTTGTTCCGACCTGGAACTGGTTGATAAATGCTTCTATTCCAGGAATGAAATAGCCCAAACCGACCCCGATAGCCATTGCCAGAAAAATCCACAAGGTCAGGAAGCGGTCAAGGAAAGAAAGTTGTTTGGAAAGGGGTTTATTTTTCATCAATTATTCCGCTAGCAGATTAAAAAGCCTTAAAATTTCGCTTCTTCCCGTAACAACTCACCAATGGTCAGGTTTAGTTGTGTTTGCCCGTTAAACACCGTTCCCACCTTCCCCTTGTAAAAGTGAACATAATTGAGATTTTTGACTTCCTCCGGTAAAGGCACATAACCCACAGTACTGGCTACTTTCGGAGCTTTCTCAATATACAATTTGACGAATTGGTATGCCGCACTATTATTTTGTGTAGACCCAATATTCACATAGATAAATAGAGGTCGGGAAAGGGGCTGATACTGAACTTTTTCGACAGTTTGACGCGAGGGCAATACGGGACCTTTACCGTTATCAACAGCCAGGGCTTTCAATTTGTCTTGATGTTTTTCGTAATAGGCGTAGCCAAAATAACCTAAAGCATTAGGGTCTTTGCTAATGCCATCTACCAAAATTTCATCATCTTCACTGGCGGTGTAATCCTTACGGCTGGCTCTAACTTGACCGACAGTCGCCTCGGTAAAGTAGTCAAAAGTACCAGATTTTTGACCAGCACCATATAGATTCAGGGGGCGGTCAGGGTAAGACGCTTGTATCTGGTTCCAGCGGGTGATCTTCCCTTCAGCCCCAGGTTCCCAAATCCTTTTCAATTCAGCGACAGTGATGTCTTTTGCCCAAGTATTTTGAGGATTAACGGCGATGGTCAGGGCATCAAAGGCAATGGGGAATTCCATATACCCCACACCGTTTTTCTTGCAAACTTCCATCTCTGCTTTCAAAATCGGGCGAGAGGCGTTGCTAATATCCGTTTCGCCAGCACAGAATTTTTCAAACCCGCCTGTCGTACCAGAAATGCCTACTGAAACCTGTACCTGATTGTTGGAATCAGCTTGATATTCTTTAGCGATCGCCTGGGTAATCGGATAGACCGTACTGGAACCATCAATTTTAATTGTTGTTTTCGCAACATTAGCAGAATTAACGACATCAGTAGCCTTCTGTGGTCGCTGAATTTCAACCGATGTGTTGGATGTTGCCGTGCAACTGCTTGTAAAAGTTAACATCCCCAGTGCGAGAGCCAATTTCAAAGTTTTCATTGACCTCACCCCTATGAGTTATACCAAAATATATCTACATCATTTCAAAAAAACTTGATTTGTCAATCCGTATTACTGGAAAAACTAACATTTCGTTACAAAAAAAGTTGATGCGTTACTCAGTGTCAGCGCAGGGCGGACTAGGCAACATTAAGCTAAAACGGCGAAACTCTGCAAGATATTGCTCTAGGGCAACAAATTGGGGCAGATTCAGGCTGTAGTAAATCCAGCGTCCTTCTTGTCGAGAGCGCACCAAGCCCGCTTCTTTTAAGGCTTTGAGGTGAAAAGACAGTTTGGATTGACTGGTTCCCAAATGGTCGCACAAGTCACATACACATAGCTCTTGAGAGCGTAACAGTTCTAAAGCCTGAATCCGCAAGGGGTCGGACAAGGCATGAAAACCAGCAACGATGGTATTTTGAGTGAGGGTGTAAGTAGAATTCATCAAGAATTATTGAAATATCAGTCTCATGCTAACTATACTAAGCTAAATTTACTTTAGACTTCAGTTTGTGTTGATGACCCCAGGATGGCTACGATTAGGGGCATGGATAAACGACGGCATGGTGTAGTATGTCTATCTTAAATCTTTACTAAAAATGCAAACACTTGTTTTCTTCTTGATTGCTGCTTTGGGAGAAATCTCTGGTTGCTACGCCTTCTGGGCATGGTTGAGACTTGGAAAGAGCATTTTGTGGATTGTTCCAGGAGTCGCGCGCACTGATCGTCTTCGCTTTTGCTCTAACCAAAGTAGATGCTTCAAATGCTGGAAGAGTATATGCCGCTTACGGTGGTATCTACATTCTCTCAGCTGTCGTTTGGTTGTGGTTGGCTGAAGGTGTCAAGCCAGATAGGTGGGACTTACTTGGCGTTACAATCTCCCTACTTGGAACGATTGTAATTTTATTTAGTCCCCATCGCTAATAAAAAACTGATGTACTACATACCCCTAACCAGTAAAGTTGTATGATTAAGCGCTAAAAGCCAGAAGTTGATGAAAAAGAATAACTTGTCTGTACCAGAGCCAACGTTTACGCTAGGGGTAATCTTAAATGTCTCCGCGTTTCGGGTTTTTCATAAAGCCAAATCCCCAGATTAATGACCATTTTAAAATAGCCTTCATTTTTAACCTAAGTTTTTACAATTACGTTACACACGCGGGAGAATTAAAACGGAATATCTTTATCGGTGTAGAAACACGAAAGACACCAATACCAGGTGAAATCATACTTGAATTCCCCGCACCCTTTAGTCCCGAAAGGGTTGGGTGCAAAACTTTCTGATTTCATGTCGGCGGATTGCAATTCCTGTTTGCACTTGGGGCATTTTCTATTACTATTATTCATTGTCTTTCCACATCTTCAAAACTAAGATAAATGCGCGACTCATTTTGATTTGGTGGGCGACAGGGATAAGGTTCCGATTGCTCGATTAATTTTAAACCCATGTCGCTGGATGCTTCTACAAAATGTTGCGCGACTTCGCTTATTTTCTTGCTCGAAGCCATTACCCGAACCCTAATTAAATTAGTTGCTTCGCGTGCGGGGGAGTCGTCTCTTTCCCACTTCTTCTTTTTAGCATCCCACCACCATCCAAGGCGATTTAACTCTTGGTACAGTTCGTCTTGAGTTGTGTGTGGGTAAGTGAGAATATTGCACGCACCTGAATATTTTTGAGTTTGTTTCATGGTTAAAATCAAGCAACTCAACTATTTACAAATCTACCACATTTGGGGTTATTAATTATTACATTTCTGTTCCCAATCCGGGCAATTATCCCCCTCAAATCCAGCGGGGTGAACACCACATATCAAATCAATTCCATGATATTGATGCCCGTGAAAATACTTGCAGTGATTACATTTATGAGTGTGGGCAAGATACTTTTCTTCATCTTCTGTGAACCCTTTTACCCCTTCTGTGAAATAGCTATCGGGGTAATTCTCCCCAGCATATTTAGCGATTCCGGAGGCTAATCCAATTACAAATAATCCAGTTCCTGTAAGGACATTTCCAAAGATAAAAGTTTTTTTAATGCATGGTTCGAGTTTTGAAGTTTGATAAAAATGATGAACTGAAATTTTGGTAACACCCGCGACATTTACGCCTAAGCCGAGACACGTTAGAGCCATTCCAGTAATGCCGAATGTGAGGGTGAATTTAGTAATAATTTCGAGTTGATTTTTCATGCGTCCCCTGTTTATTGTTCTTCAAATTAAATCGGCTGACCGTTAAAATGACCATGAATAAGTTCCGGTCGGAACCACTTCGGTAGTGAAACTTTATGTTGCTCTAATTCGTTCCCATCATCATCAACTAACCCCTCTAAAATGCCTTTAAATAGTGGTTTACCCTGTGCATTAGTTTTGAGTTTTAACCTATAAGTTTGGGCTTTAATTGCATCACTCATCCCGGTACAACCTCCCAAGCAATCTTGGGTAAGTTCATGTGATATAAAAATACAATGCTCGTTCCTTTTTCGGGGAGTAGCAATCACGAACGGAACAACATTAATAGCGTTCTCAAACTTGTTTTTAGCGTTGGTCAATTCATCCCAAATTGAGACTATTGGAGTGTCTTCTAAAGTGCGTGTTTTAGACCTTTCAATCGCAGCCAAATACGCTTCGTTGTAGGAATCCCAATCAATCCCAGCACCATAGATTTCTGGCTCCAGGGGGGTTATATATTTCCAGGATTTCTTTTTATTTTGGTCATAATCTGTGTCAGCGATAGACTCGACGCTGGCATCAATTAAAAAGTGCTTTAATAGGGTAATACATGCTGCTGTGTAAGACTTATAGCTGCCAGCTTTCCCATAAATAAAAATAGGGGTGAACGATTCAACTAAATACCATAACCAGCCATCTTCATAGTCTTTTAATTCCTTAATTAACTGGACTGCAAGTTGTTTGTTAGTTGAATCAAGTACTTGATTATCTTCATTTTTCAACCCCAGTAATTTTTGTGATTCTTTGTCTGCCTTGTGTTTGTCCCTTTGATTCTCAGCAATCTTTTTATCCATTTCGGAGTCGGCTAATTCAAATTCTTTTAAAGCTGAAGAATGAGTTTTAGATTGAACTTCTTGCTGACGGTGTAACTTATCCTGCACCGCGTCAAATGAAATATGCCCAGCTTTAACACGTTGCCGATCCCAATTAGAGTTAATAGTTTGGGCTTTAAAGTCGCGTTCGTTCCTGGAATCTACCCCAATTGATCTAACATTAGTTTTATATTCTTCCAATCTCTGGTATGCTAATTCTTCATTTAATTCCGACTTCTTCGCCCAGGAAAGATACGCAATTCCTGCCGTTATTGGAGATACTAAAAACCAAATTGCGGTTGAATCGGATGCAGGAATATTACGAATAGTTAACGATGCTTCAGGTAATGGGTTTTTTGCTTCAAACTGCTTATCCTCCCAGACTTCTTTCAGTAATTTACGCTCAATCCTGCAATACTCTCGGTCTAACTTCTCTTGTGCTTTTCTACTAAATTCTTCACCGTAACGTGGTGGTAAATTCGCTGTTTTGGGACAAAATCTTACCGCAACAATATCATAAGGTCGCTTACTTTGACCCATTAACATAGAACTCCACAGCGCTATTGTGAGCCACATTACTGTTGCCCCACCATAAGTAATTTTCATCTTCTCCGTGAATCGATAATGGTGTAAATCCCACCTATTCCTAGTAGTCCAAGAACAACCAAGATGGCATTTTGTTCATCATCTGGTAATTTATTAAATTTTTGGACTGTACCCTGTAACTCGTTATAAGTATCACCGGAAGTGCGAACGATATTCAAAAAATTACCCAACGCCCCCCAAATTAAAAAGGCAGTGACCACAGACGAAAACCCAAACTTTATAAACCTCCCCATGTTGTCTTGACTCCCTTCACTTTTATTACTAAATAATTCCTCAATTGCTTCACGGTTTGTTATCTGGTTTATCGTTAAGATAATTACAAAAGCTAATGCTATTCCTTGTGTTCCAGATGTTATGACTAAAAACCGAGCTAAGGAGTATGAAGTAATTCCCCAGAAACTCATTTCTAATCCTTTTAATACGCTGCGGTTTTTATCCCGCTCTCTATTGATATTTTTAATAAAATCCCGAATTGCTTGTTGCTCGTCAGCAGTAAATGCAGTGTCTTCTTCGGTGGGATAATTTGACTCTTGAACGCTATTTTCTTCTAATTCAAATTCTGACATAATAGAGTTATTCATATCCTATTATTGCCTCCAAAACCGCGTTCTGGA
>QQTW01004574.1_pt1 | contig 10392 bp, 10 predicted proteins | sample 1904831 | NCBI WGS metagenome assembly QQTW01 (sample SAMN09435610, study PRJNA476489) | Subsurface metagenome, whole genome shotgun sequencing project.
ACATGGACACTGTTGAGGTTCATCTCATAGCCTCCATCTCCACCGCTTCCACTTCCTTCTTTGCTGCGCTGGGATCGCTACGAGAACTCCATGCTGAGGCTGCGGATTCTGTGACAAGGATCAAAAAATTAAGGGGAGATCTTGCCAGACTCGATCAGGATCTAGCCCTTCGAGGACTAAAAGTGGTGAATATGCGTCAACGATTAGAGAATGTGAAGAAGCTCGGAGATGCGATTGAACAGCTCCGCAAGATTGTAGATGGAGTGAGTCTCTGTGAAGAGCAGATCAATAAAGGCAATGTGGAAAGAGCTTTGGGAACGTTAGATGATGTTGAGATGCTGCTCGCCGGCGAATCTTCTGCTATACCTTCACTGGACAGGAAGACCAAGGTTCTACCTGGTTCCTCAACAGGAAAGCTGCGGGACTTGCGTGGTCTCAAGGCACTTGAAGGCGCTACAGATGAGCTAGGCGTTCTACGATACAGGGCCGGGGCTGATTACAGACCCATTCGAACCTTTACTGTCTACTCCAGTCGCCCCGGCCACTGGTCGTACAACTTCAGACCGTTCACTCACAATGTCGAAAGTCCGTGGGTTCTCCAGATAAAAGTTCTGCTCAAAATAAACCTCAGGTATCGTATTTAGCGGTGTTAGTGGATGCACACGTCTTCCGCTTCCACTTGTAGCTCCCCGCTCTAGCTCGGGAGATCCCAAGGGGGAGACAACCGGAGACGACGCCGAGCTACGGTATGGCTCTGACACCAACGCAGAAGGCTTTCGGTCCAAATTCCTTTTAAGGGGAAATGGGAAGCCATCGTCTCTCGTAACTTGTTTGCCCTGTCGTATGAGTTGCGAGTCACCGTGGTCACCACCCTCCTGTGCTCGCTGAATGGCATCGTACAGAGGCCCAAATTGCGTCAAATAAGGCCTGAATACTGCAGGATCAACGTGAGGTATATTCGTGAGGGTGACCGGAGGTATGTCTTTTGTCGATGGCGGCTTGTATGTGCTCGAAGATAAGCTTGAGGCATGAGGCAGGAGGCCTGTGCGAACCATAGGTGGTTGGAGAAGTGTGTGTATAGCTGACGGTCAGCGCAAGGTTATCGTCCAACACAGGAATTCCCTTACCATTTTGACCTGACCTTATCGAATTTGCCCGGTTAAGGGACGATGAATCCAGAACACCTCCAATAGAGGTAATAGAACTTGCGGTTGAGCCGCGGCGGAGTTGCTGTCTGTCATTGAATGTCTTGTCTTGGATTGACTCGATAGTTGGTAAGGAACTCCGAGAAGGTGATGAGATTGATTGTGTTGACGCAGCGCTGTCGTCCGATCGTCGCGGCGCTGGTGTTGACATGTCTCCATGCCATGTATCATGAAGGGACCTCTGCAATTACGGAGACGGAGACGGCTCAGGGACATAGACCAACACAACTCGGTTCAAACAACTAGCCATCCCACTCCCAGCCGCTAAATGTATGTCGATGCTTTTGTTCTTTCGGAATCTTGGGCATTCTTGATGTCCTGATTCCCGTAGATTGAAGGTGCGATGCAGCTTGCGAATACATCATAAAGATCTGGGCGCCGACTCATTTCGAGAAACTCCTGTTCTTCTTCCTCAGAGAAGACTGCATTGCCCTTCGCGGTATGATCTACGTCGCTACTAATGCCAACTGCTCTTAGGTAAGGATTTCGAATGGCCACAGCGGAGTTCGATGAGCCTTTCGAGCCTTTTGCTTGGTAGATTGAGAAAACCCCCATGACGGTGCATCTTGATCCTGGCACAACACGGTTCGTCATGTAACGGTCCGCCGAAACCAGTATATGGCGTGGTAACTCTCCGACTGGTACCTGATCCGGCGCTTCTTGCAGCTTTAGAACCTGTTGATCGATGAAATGGCATCTTTCATGAACAACAAAATAAGGGTCCAATGGACATTTGTCTCTTGATTCACCTGGTGCTGATGGCCGTGCGCACGTTCGGGGAAGTGTGATCCCAGAGAAACCACCGGAAACCGGCAAGGTCTGCGAGTGTTGACAATTTCGGCATTGTATAAGTAGGCTTGTCGCTTTCGAAGATAACGTAGAGGCACCGATGACAATGCCAGGGATGCGAACGAGATGGGAGATGTTTGTGGCATTTAGGTCACGAATAGAAATGTGTGAAACTGTAGAATGAAGGAGAAGCTGATGTTCTGGCAGGCGGTTGCGGAGATTCTCCCACTTCTCCGAAGGATGTACTATTCGATCTACGGGAATCAGGACATCAAGAAGGCTATCGCCTGCTTGCTGCTTGGAGGATCAAAGAAGATCCTGCCAGATGGCATGAAGCTTCGAGGTGACATCAATGTTCTCCTCCTCGGTGATCCCGGCACAGCGAAGTCGCAGCTCCTCAAATTCGTTGAGAAGGTCGCCCCCATTGCGATCTACACGTCAGGTAAGGGCTCTTCGGCCGCAGGTCTGACGGCGTCAGTCCAGCGTGACACCAACACACGTGAGTTCTACCTCGAAGGTGGGGCTATGGTGCTAGCGGATGGCGGTGTTGTGTGCATCGATGAGTTCGACAAGATGAGGGACGAAGATCGTGTTGCGATCCACGAAGCTATGGAACAGCAGACCATTTCCATTGCCAAGGCAGGCATTACAACCATCCTGAATGCACGAACTTCGGTGCTAGCCGCTGCTAATCCCATCTTTGGTCGTTACGATGATCTCAAAACGCCAGGAGAGAACATCGACTTTCAGACGACCATCCTATCTAGGTTCGACATGATTTTCATCGTTCGTGACGAGCATGAGAAAGGTCGGGACGAGCGCATAGCACGACATGTCATGGGCATCCATATGGGCGGACGTGGCCTGGAAGAGCAAGTTGAAGCTGCGATCTCTGTGGAAAAGATGAAACGTTATATCAGCTATTGCAAGTCGTAAGTGTTGTAGAACAAGTGCAAGGCTTCGCATGCTTACTGTAACAGGCGCTGCGCACCTCGACTGTCTACCGAAGCTGCTGAGAAGCTTTCCTCGCATTTTGTCTCCATCCGACGCCAGGTACATAGTGCAGAGCTGTCTGCTAATGCCAGGTCATCTATTCCAATCACCGTGAGACAGCTCGAAGCGATCATTCGGATCTCCGAGTCACTTGCCAAGCTGTCGCTTTCCCCTATCGCAACCGAGGCGCACGTCGATGAGGCCATTCGGCTGTTCCTGGCATCTACCATGGATGCAGTCACGCAAGGAGACGGGCAAGGAAGCAAAGAACTCATGGCTGAAGTCAGCAAGGTTGAAGACGAGCTGAGGAGGCGGCTGCCAATCGGCTGGAGCACGAGCCTGGCGACTCTTAGGAGGGAGTTCGTCGAAGGGCGGGGTTACAGTGAGCAAGCATTGAACAGGGCGCTTGTGGTGCTTCAGCGAAGAGACACCGTGCAGATCCGGGCCGGTGGAGCCCAGGTATACCGCAGCGGTGTGTAGGTTCGGATTGGGATGTAAGAATACAGGCTCTTTGCTACGTTGAGGTGGTTAAGGGCGGCGTCATGGTGGTCGGCAAATCAGCCGATGGTGATACTTCACAGGTGAACCTGGGGTAGAGTAGGTGTGGTGGGACTGGTGTTATCAGATGTCACACATGGTCATCGTCTCCGGTTTACATTCATGCAAGATAAGCCACCATGGCTGGTGTTCGGTAGGCATCTGTATACAGGTAGCGTTGATTCGTCTAGGAGCGTCGAGTTCAATTGCACCAGGATCGTGCGGTAAGGGCGTACACTGTGTCCGCATGTCTGCTTCAGAGCTGAACCAGGGCTTCCATACCCGCTTGATGCAAAGCAAATCACTACAGATATTACACTGTCCTATGTCAGATCAAAAGCATATAGAGTCATGAACCCAACTCGTGCACCGATCGACCTGGAACATCTGCCTCTTCGCCTCGTCGAGCGGACTCGCTACAAAGCTTGCATACAATCAACCCTCGCGCTTATTGAAATTCTGAAGGCTATGGAGGGGAATTAGGGTTCATCTGTCGGTAGACGAAGTCGTGAGAGGTGGTGCTGCGCGATTTTCAGAGAGGAGATCTTGAAATAGAAGAGGGCTGCAGCATGAGCAGAAATGAGGGCTGCGGGTGTAGAACCCTATACTTGGGATTTCTTCTGAGGAACGAGCGCGCATGATCAGAACCGGTAGAGACAATCTTTCTGTGTTACCGGTAGGATTAAATTAGCATGAGGTAGAGCACTTGCGACAAAGAAATGGATTTTCGCATTGGACGCCAGTAGAGTAAAGTCATGCAGCTTGAACGATGCATTCATTTTTGGGGGTGGTTGACGTGATGAATTGATTCAGTCGCACGGCTATGTGCAATCCATCACGGGATTGGAGTTCGATTGAGCTCAAGTACATGTCAGCATGCGAGGTTACCTTAGGCGGTCGAATTTCAAGATCCCGTAAGATAATGTTGGAATAGGAAACACACAGGATGCACACTTAGGGTTTGATATTATTTAAACTTTGATATCGCTCAAGCTCGGCCCGAAGGATTCCTTCCAGACTGGAATATTCTCTCGGCCGTAGTAGTCCTACTCCCTGAATATTTTCGCCGTGGAAAAAGCGCCACCAGCATCAACCAAACTTACCACTATCGGCTTAGCATCAGCGTCTCATAGTCAAGCATGTCAGGATGGAACTCTCTCAGCGCAGAGATAGCTTTCTTGCTTGCCTGATCTCCACTTATCTTCCTATAAATCTCGATGGATCACCTCAGGCTTGTTCGTGCGCACTGCTTCGTCAGGGATTGGTGCAACTTGACTTGACAATCAGTCACTTATCTGTCACTGACAACGTCGACAACTCCACAATCGCAGAAACGGCAACCCGCGAGAGAAGGTGCAGTTCCAATTGAAGTAGCAACTCCGAGCATCTTCATTTGCTACCTCGCCGCCACGTGCCAACAGCCAGTCTTCCGGGCATTGACATATCTTATCTGTCCCCTGACCTTGGCCTCGACGGCGACGTGGGACAATGTTCGATCCATTGCTCGAGATGTGGGCGTGGTTGAAGAGTCGAGTAGGCGGATTAGTGGAGTCACCGTTCAAGAAGCGCAAGCTGAATTTCATCACCATCCACTGTGCGGCGAGAATCGTCCAGTTGTAGACGCAACGGCGATGCTAATAGTAGCAACGCAGACCTTTACATACTGGCCCTCGTCGTTATCGGATCCATCTTGTTATACCCAGCTGGAGGCTTGGAGTACATTGATGCCCTATTCTTTGCTAGCGGGGCCGCCACCCAGAGCGGGTTAAACACGTAAGATATGATACGAGTGCTTGATCACATTGTTGCATTGGATACTGATAGGTCTTATAGGGTTAACATCAACGCGCTCAGCACGTATCAGCAGGCTAGTTCCCGTTCCCGGTTCATGACTGTGCCGTGGGGCTGCTCTGACTTTTTGTCACAGATCATCCTCTACTTGGTACCATTCATCGCGAATCCTATCTTTATCAATACTTGTGTTGTCTTTGTGCGCCTCTACTGGTTCGAGAAGCGCTTCCAGAATGTTGTAAAAACCGCAAGGGAATGGCGACGTTCAAGGACTCGGTCACGGACCGTAACGGAGAATAGGAAAGATAATGACCCGGACAGAGAGGAGCGTGGTGTCAATGGGAGAGACATTGTAGTCCTGCGTAGCAACAACCACGCTAATGGCTATCCTCCAAAGGGCACAAGCGATGGGAAAGACAAGGATGAGCAAATGCCAGAGAGTGGCTCTTCCTCGACATCTTTGGATGAAAAGAACGACAGATTTGACGGCGGGCTAAAAGGATCATCCTTACAGTCTCCACCAGCTAGAGCACCTTCCTTTCAGAGGGACATCACCTTTGCCGACGAGCTGAAACCTATTAACACGCGCAATACGACGTCTCTATACGTGCCTTTACAACTGAGCGCTGAACAACACATTGCTATCCTAGAAAACCAGCGCAACCCAAAGGATACCAGTACACTTCGAATCCCTGGCCCTAGAGACTTTGATCGTGGGGATTTGCCAGAAACACTTGATCACGGCGTTCCCGCTGACGACCATCCCGACAAATTGGAAGCAATATCGGAATGGAACTCAAACGAGCACCATCCTGTAAAGCGGAACATCACAATCGACGAGCCGAATCACCCTCGCTCGAGAACAAGGACAAGCACCATGCCGAAACTTAACCATAAAACGGGTTCATCTAATCATCGATCTTTCAGCGTGACTCCGTCCAGCGCACAGATACGTCAACGCACCGGTACATTCTCGAGTAACAGATCATCACGAAACAAAGACAAGGACAAGGAAATCCCATATCTAAGTTGGCAGCCGACGATTGGGAGGAACTCCGCATTCATCGACCTGACAGAGGAGCAAAGGGAGGAATTAGGGGGGATTGAGTATCGAGCATTGAAGACCTTGGCTTTGGTTCTTGTCTGTAAGTACATGGTTCGAGAACTTTCCGCAGCCGAACCTAACCTAGTCCATCTAGCTTACTTTGTGTTTTTCCATATCTTCGGTGTAATATGCCTGGTTCCATGGATTGTCCGCAGCGGCACTTATGGGCCGATTGTTGACGAAGTCGGGGTCACCAGGGCCTGGTGGTTTGTACATGACGCCTAGTGTTTCTGCAGTAGCTGACATGGTTCATAGGGGCATATTCACATCATACTCTCTGTTCAACGATGTTGGGTTCACCCTTACTCCTGATTCGATGGTCTCTTTTCAGAAGGCTGTCTTTCCCCTCCTTCTTGGGAGCTTCCTGATCATTATCGGCAATACGGGCTTTCCATGTATGCTTCGTTTCATTATTTGGCTCAGCTCCAAGGGCGTGCCCCGCAATAGTGCTATCTGGGAAGAGTTCAAGTTCTTGCTTGATCATCCTAGGCGCTGCTTCACACTTCTTTTTCCAAGTACCGCAACATGGTGGCTTTTCTGGATTTTGGTCCTACTCAATGGTATAGATCTGGTGTTCTATATCATTCTCGATGTGAGTCTAAAGATATGTCTATTCGAGCTCGTACCAGTTCAGCTGATCTTGACAATAGCTGCGAAACCCGGTGGTCACAAGTGTGTCCCCTGGCATTCGTGTGCTTGATGGCTTTTTCCAAGCCGCATCGACGAGGACCGCAGGGTTTTCCGTTGTCAGCCTCGCTGCTCTCCATCCCGGCATCCAGGTCTCTTACCTTATCATGATGTACATATCGATTTTTCCTATTGCCATTTCCGTGCGCCGTACCAACGTGTATGAAGAGAAGAGCTTGGGCATTTACGGGTCGAAAGCCGAGGAAGATGAGGATGGCAAAGAGCCAAGTTACGTGGGCGCCCATCTCAGACGTCAGCTTAGTTTCGATCTGTGGTATATATTTACGGGCCTGTTCATCATCGCTCTTGCCGAGGGCCGTCGCATAGAAAACACGAACGATTACGCCTTCACGATGTTCTCCGTTCTCTTCGAGATCGTGTCCGCCTATGGAACTGTCGGCCTTTCTCTCGGCTATCCCGACACCGACCCCTCATTTTCTGCGCAATTCACCGTCCTTTCCAAACTCATCATCATCGCCATGCAGATCCGCGGTCGTCACCGTGGCCTGCCGTATGAGCTCGATCGTGCCATCATGCTCCCGAGCGAGTCGTTGCATAAGAAAGAAGATCAGGATGCTATGCAGAGGATCGCGCGGAGAAACTCTAATCTTAGCGCTCTGGAAGATGGCGGCCGTGAGACGCTCTCCAGGCCTGCCACGGCGACCTCAACGGGACGAGAGCCGGAAAGCATTCCTGATGGCGCCGAGGAGCACCGGCATGGTCACCGTGCCCGTGGCGGGCTCAGTAAGCTGATGGCCGGTCTGGCGCGGAAGACCACAGCCGATACTCCAGCAGATGATCATGACAAATAACCCACTTCTTGTGGAAGGCAAGCGAGACTTATGCTGTGGGGCTGGACTGATAAGTGTTTGATTTTGGGTCTCATAGAAGTGTTTGTAAATGGCAAACGAGCGGCTATAAGCCATGTGACGACAGGGAAGCAAGCAGGACTTATTATATAGAGGGTTGTGACTTTGAGCGATACCTTTGCCCACCATTGCTGAAGCTCAGAAAAGCCGTTTGAGCTTTTAGCTTTGGAAGGCTCTACATACAATTTCAGATCATGAGGTTAGGTTCTTCCTATGTATATATGTATTGGCACAATTCATCCTATATAACGCTGAATACGAGCATACCTTACATCAAGCTCATAGTGAACGGCTGCTTTTGACTTTTGTATCATCGTCGCCGTGCTCCCTCTCCTTTAACTTGGCTTTTACATTAGTCGACTGCTTGCAGGGAGGGCCCCAGGTCTCGCGATCTGTCTCCGGGCTTGTTCCTCCCTGTGATTTTTCGGCCTCTCCGTTAGTAGTCGAGGTCAGCGCCATGAACTGTGAAGTGATAATCACAGGGTGCTGCACATCGCTGCCCTAACACAAACCCGATTTCTTAGGGCCAGCTTTATCTCATATGAAGAAAACGTTAGAGAAAACGTTAGGGCGGCATGCCTAGGAACATTAACACTCTGGTTTAGTCAGGCGCTCTGGCTTTTATATCTGTGAATCAATTCTAACACAATCTTCTTATTCCTTAAATACTCCACCTCAAATTTCACATTCTTTTGACCAAACCACAGCTCTGCTTTTTCGACCTAGACTCGTATTTCCTGCGTTTTGACAGTTTTCGACGTCGCCAAGAGCCTCGCCATCCTCTTCGGTGAGTGTTTGGCAACCCCCTGAGCCAGCAGCTCTTCGGAAGGGGTTCGTGCCCTAACATTGCTGACGCAATCGTCAGAGTAGTAGATCAAGCAGATACCCTCCTCATCATCTCATAGCTTCGTGATGGGCCTCCCAAGTAGGTCCAACCCCTTTTAGACCATGACAATGAGATTAGCACCCCTGCTAACTTTAACCCACTCCAAGTGTGGCAAGAACCTGAAGATGGCAAGAACCCCTCTTCCAACTCAGCTGCCGAGGAAACGATTGAAGAAGCGAGAAGGAGCAGAGGTCCGGCCAATCGACATCTGGCTCAGGACTATGCAAGACCCACTGCGGATGAAGGTCGTAATGTCGCAGTGTTCCATGTCGGGGACAGGCTGAGAGATGTGTCTGACGCTCGCCCCGGGTATGAAAGCATCAGACAACAGCTCGCAGCGATTAGATCGTCGGTGAATGCGAATGCTAGACTCGTACTCAATCAATCCAACCGAATGGCCAACACCGAGAGACCGGGAACTGGGACCTTGGGGCAAGAAGACCCTGCGAGGACCAGTCCATCTCGGATCAGGCAACGAGTGAGGGCAGAGTCATCAGGACCACGTAAGGACCTCAATGGACTTCTGTGAAGTACAAACCACATCTAGAGGCAATTGCTAACAACTCTTTTGCCTTCCATAGACCAAGCACTCACCCCACTTGCGCCGAGGTTGACGCCAGCCGTGGCCGAGTCACAGAGACCACGCCCGGCGTATCAGGTGTATATGGAAGCGTGGGACCGACTGGCAACCGCGGAGCCAACGAGGATAGAGAGGATAATGCTCCGCCAGCTGATACAGCGTGCCACAAGCGTTCTTGATGGAGAAGCGAGGCCCCGCCGGTAGAGCGATCACCTCATCCTTCGAAGTTAGCATGTTTCTTCCAGCGGCGTGCTGCCCACCTGCTTGGAGTTGGGTCTTGGGACATGTTGACTTGGGTGTTCGGCAAGTGTCATTAGTCCTTGCGTCTGATCTCAGTCTGGACACGTTCGAGCATATTTCTCCGATTGTATCGGGTTGCGCAGAAGAAGTCCTCGATTTACAACTGTCTTTTGTTTTTCTAAGGCAAGACAATGTATCGTTCCAGATGAGCCGGTATTGCATCGAGTAAACTTTTCTCCTGCAACCATTTCTTAGAGAATAGCCGATCCGCATACCTATATGCTCCATCACATAGCATGGTGACAACAGTGTGTCCTTTGCCTAACTTTTCCGAAACTTCTTTCGCAGCCACCACGTTCAAACAAGAACTCGCTCCGAGATAGAGGCCCTCCTCATCCAAACATCTGTAGACCATCTCTATCGTCTTCTGGTCGCTAATGTGTAATGCACCGTCGAGCAGATCCAGATCGGGTTTCAGGTTATCGGTAATCCGACCCTGGCCGATACCCTCTGTTATGGATGACCCTGTCCGCTCCACCAACTTTCCACCACTTGTGATGTACGAATGAAGTACACTACCCGGCGGGTCTGCTAAGAAAGCCTTCACCTTTCCATCCGAAACTGTTTTCAAGTACCGGGCTACACCTGCCAATGTCCCTCCGGTGCCCGTGGCACAAGTGAAGGCATCGATCTTCCCTTGCGTCTGGTGC
>QQTW01004575.1_pt1 | contig 10391 bp, 12 predicted proteins | sample 1904831 | NCBI WGS metagenome assembly QQTW01 (sample SAMN09435610, study PRJNA476489) | Subsurface metagenome, whole genome shotgun sequencing project.
CATCGGTCGACCATTACTGCCGCGGCAGTTGGGCACGCGACCCGACTGTCCTCCCTTTCACTCAAACCGCCGCCATGCTTCGATTGCGTAGATACCGCGTCTTCGTAGCATTCGCCATTCTCACAGTCCTCGCCTTCTACAAGTTCAGCAGTACGCGCAGCTGGGAAGCGGCATCCGCCCTCACGCCCGCATCCCTCAAGAAGGGCGCCGAGAACCTCCAGGAGCAGATTGGCCTCAAGCCAGAAGCCGAAACAGCCAACCGTGTAGCGCCAAAAACACCAGGACAGGATCCTCTAGACATCAAGGTCCCCGCAGCGGAACGCCCTCAATCCAAAGTTGCTCCTCCGCCGGTACCGTCGCCCAAGAAACCCGTCCAGAATCCTGCATCTTCCCCCGAAGCGGCGAAACCGTCACCCACACCTTCTGAACCCGCCAAACCAGACGAACATATCCCCACCATACCGCCAGATGCGCCTCCGAGCCCGCACCGTGTCGGAATTCCTGTCGAGAACGGCGGCGAGGGCAGACTCGAGGTCGAGCCGATCCCCAACGAAACGCCCATATATTGGCAGAAACAGGAGGAAAAGTTTCCCGTGACGAGCACCATTCAGCTGCCTCTAGGCACCGCTAAAGCCGTACCTAAGATTCAGCACTCATTCAAGAAATTATCGGGGCCGGAAGAGGACGACCGCAAGGGCAAGCTCGCGGTCATTACGGATGCGTTCAGGCACGCGTGGACAGGCTACAAGGCGAAAGCATGGATGAAGGACGAGCTCTCGCCCGTGTCCGGGGGCGACAAGAACCCGTTTGGGGGCTGGGGCGCGACGCTCGTGGATACGCTGGACACATTGTGGATCATGGGCATGAAGGACGAGTTTGAAGAGGCGGTCAAGGCAGTGGAGAAGATTGATTTCACCACAAGCCCGAGGCCCGATATTCCGGTTTTCGAGACGACCATCAGGTACCTGGGAGGGCTGCTGGCGGCCTATGACTTGAGCGAGGGGAAGTACAGGAGCCTGTTGGACAAGGCGGTCGAGCTGGCTGAGGTGCTAATGGGCGCTTTTGATACGCCCAATCGGATGCCGATTACATTCTACTATTGGAGACCGTAGGGCGAGCACCATGACTTTGTACTTCAGCCGCTGACTTTACACAGGACTTTCGCGTCCCAGCCACATCGAGCGCATACCAAGGTTGTGCTTGCGGAGCTTGGCTCGCTCTCGCTCGAGTTCACGAGGCTTGCGCAGATCACGAAGGAACCGAAATATTACGATGCCGTCGCACGCGTAACCGACGCGTTAGAGGAGTTCCAGAACCGGACCAGACTGCCGGGCTTGTGGCCGTCGGACCTCGATGCCTCCGGCTGCCAAAAGCCGAAACTAAACTTACCAGACAATATCCCAGCTGCTGCATTAGCGGGTCTGCCGGGCAGTAATGGTCGACCGATGGTACCCGGTCAGAAAAACGGGCAGCTTCCGGCCTCGGACTTCTATCCCGCTTCTAAAGGCACCGAAGAACCTCGAAGAGACGAGGTTACGGATGTGAAGGAAAACAGCGATGCCTCACCGCACCTCGACAAGCGCCAGCTAGAACAGCCCGTCGCGCAGGAACCCATCTCGCAGGAATCCCTCTGCATTCCCCAAGGCCTTGACTCGTATTCCGACACTGCGAGCGAGCAGTACACCATTGGCGGCAAGGCAGACTCCACGTACGAGTACCTGCCCAAGATGTGGCTCCTTCTCGGCGGCAGGGAAGACAAGTACAAATCGATGTACGAAGCCGCCATTGAGGTCGTCAAGGACAAGCTCCTCTTCCGGCCGATGGTGTCCGGCGGCGACGACATCCTGTTCGCCGGCTCGTACGACACCGGTTATCCGGCACGCGCAGGTATCGAGCCGACTCCGAAGCTCGATCCCGAGGGCGCACATCTGACCTGCTTCGCCGGCGGCATGTTTGCGCTCGGTGCCAAGATCTTCGAGCGCGAGGAGGACCTCGACATCGCGGCCAAGCTCACCGAGGGATGCATCTGGGCATATAACGCGACGAGTTCAGGCGTCATGCCGGAGCAGTTCTTCATGGTGCCCTGTGACGACCGGAAAAGCTGCGAGTGGAACGAGACGAAGTGGTGGGACGTTCTGGATCCGTTCCAAGCGTCTAGGCAGAACGCGTACAAGGAGCAAATGGCGTACTACGAGCAGAGAGTCAAGCAAGCAGTGATTGACATGGGCGCGCGAGCATCTGCTGGCGGTGGGGAGGTTGACAGTGCTGCCGCCACCGCCTCCGCCCAGCCTACGGCATCGCCTGCCTCACAAGACGATGACCTAGTGACAAAGAAGCAGAAGCGGCAGCTGGACGGGACATGGAACCCAGAAGAAGACCCTCCGACGCCCGTTGCGCCGTTCCCGGACCCTCCACTCGCAGCCGCCTCAGCGAGCATGGAAGCCATCTACAAGCCCGAACCGCCCGTCACGCAGGAGGAATACGTCAAGTCCCGGATCTTGGACGAGCGCCTCCCGAAAGGCTTCGTCCAAATCCCGTCGCGGAAGTACATCCTAAGGCAAGCCCCTTCCCCAACTGCTTCTTTTCACTTCCCACCTCCCCATCTCACCCCCAAAGCTAACCCCCTTCCCCACCACAGACCCGAAGCCATCGAATCAGTCTTCTACATGTACCGCATAACCGGCTCCCCGCACTGGCGGGAGGCAGGCTGGCGCATGTTCAGAGCGATCCAGAAAGTCACGCGCACCGAGTTCGGGAACAGCGCGATTGACGACGTCACGAAGGCGCACCCGGAGCAGGCGGACATCATGGAAAGCTTCTGGCTGGCCGAGACGCTCAAGTACTTCTGGCTGCTGTTTGCCGACGAGGAGGCGGTCGGACTGGATGAGTGGGTGTTGAATACCGAGGCGCATCCCTTCAGGCGGCCGACGAGCTAGGGGGGTAGGGGGCTGATGGGTCCTTGTACCATGTGGGCGTTTGCTAGCGTTGGTTTTGAGGGGAGGGGTTTGGATGCGTTGGATACTGGGAACAGACACCCACAGAGACAGACGGTAAACCGGAAATCAAGACTTGTTCCGCGGGAAAAAGCCGCAGCTCATGGATGTTTATGCCCTAAGGTCTGGCTGGGGTCGTCGGGCCGCAGAAGGAACGTTGTGGGTGTGCTTTCGAGAAGACGGACCCCAAGCAGAAAGGACGCTTGTACGAAACGTCGAGGGCGGCGTACGAGCACAATTCGAGAGCATCGTTCCAAGCATGGCGAATTGGGCTCGGTCGCTACCACACTACAGATCGGCTCGTTATGGCTTGGAGGTACAGCGGTTTAGGAAGAACCCAGCGCAACGCAGCACAAGATAAATGCGGGATAATGGCGCACACGTGTCAGTGGTTGAGATGCTTTTGATCAATGCGATTGCTTGCTTTCTTATTCTCTCTCGCACAGATATCTACGATGCATTCCACTGTGGCGGTAGATGCCTCTGGTGACATACCACGAAGTTCCTTGCTATTAGTGGCCCCAAGAAGAGGAACAGTGACACTCTACATCGTGGTGCACGTGGTTTCGTTCGCAGTCGCTCCTGTCGTGTCCACGGTGGGCACAGCTGTCAAGATGGCGTCGGCCGCCAATGATCCTACGCTGCGAAGAGATGCAACTCGGCATTCACATCTCTTCTTCGAATCCTCTTGCACGCTTTACTGTTCGCCGCCCGGTTCCGGTTGTCGCCCCTGGAGCAGTGTTAGCATTGAAGATATCCGCTTCTGGGCAAGTGGAGGTTGAGCTTACCATCTGCCGCGCCTTCAGCATCTCGTCGCACAATAGTAGATTCGATGCTATGCCGGTACTTGATGCTATGCAGTTGCGCATCACGCGGAACGAGTCGAACACGCCTCGCTGGATGGGATCCATGGGCTCTCCTTCCGTCAAATCGAGGCCGACGACATTGCCCTCGGCGTGCTCGTCCTGCAATAGCGCCACTGGAAACATGTGATTAGCTCTAGCTGTTTACCCTGCCAGATTCTCCGGTGCCAAGAACTTACACGAGTCTTGTATGTCGTGACCAGAGTTGGCGGCCAGCGTTTTCGGAATGATCAATAGCGCGTCCGCGAACGCCGACACGCCGTACTTCGCCTTCCCCTTGATCCCTTTCCTGAAGCCCTCGCTATTGAGGTGCGCGGCGCAGGCGATCTGGAAGGCCCCCCCACCAGGCACCACGCTCTTATCCACGATCATGTTATACACGCTCCGTAGTCCATCTCTCACCGCATCCTTGATCTGCGTAATGGTGTGCTGATTCGGCCCCTTGATGAGCAACGTGACGGACTTCGCCTCTTTCACATCCTCGATGAACGTATACTTCTCCTCGCCCAGCTGATGCTCGTAAACGGTACCCGCCCAGCCGAGCACATCCTTGCTTAGGTCATCGACACTGTTCATCGAGGTCCCTCCGCATATCAACTGCAGCCTCTCCATGTTTCTCCTCTTCGCTCTCCTCAGTGCATATATCCCGTTCTTGACCAGCACGTCCAGACTCAGCGGATCGATACCCTTCTGGTTTATGATGACGAACCCCTTCTTGCCGTCCGTGCCGCAGACCTCCTTCTTCAGCTCCACGATCTTCCGCAGCTTCTCATCTACGAACCGCCGTTCGCTGGCGACCAATTTATCGCGCTGGTCGGCAGAAGAGTAGTAGAAGCCGGAGTTGATCTCCGACTTCTCGTATTCCAGCGACACGTTCAGCGTCAGGATATACGCGTTCTCGACCCGCTTCGGCATGTCCGGATGCCGCGCGCCGTGATCCAGCGCCAATCCCCTGATCAGCTGTGTGTCCGCGGCCGTCCTGTGCTGCATTGTCATGATCTCGATCATGTGCAGATCTGGTTTCTCGGGCGGGTTGTAGATGGCCAGGACTGCGTCGACGATGTCCGGCGTGAGTTGTTCGGCGAGCGTGGCATTCAGTTTCGTCGCGAGGGCTGTGCGGGCGACGGAGAGGAGGAGTTCGCGGTCGACTTCCTTCTCGAGCTTGAACTTATCCAGGAACTCCAGCGCCTCGGTCTTCGCGAGCTCATAGCCGTCGGTGATGACGCGGGGGTGCAGGCCCTCAGAGATGTAGCGGTCCGCCTGCTTCAACAGCTCGCCGATGAGGAGTACGCACGACGTCGTGCCGTCCCCGGTGATCTCGTCTTGGGCTGTTGCTGCTCGGGCGATCATCACGGCCGTAGGGTTCTGTATCTGCATCTCTTTCAACAGCACGCTGCCGTCTTTTGTGAGCTTGATCGAGCCGGCGCCGTCGACGAGCATCTTGAGGGTTCCGCGGGGGCCGAGATTAGAGGCTAGGACCTGTTGGAGGCCTTCACCGGCGGAGATATTGACTTTGAGCGCCTCTCCCCTTCTCTGAGAGCTGTTAGTGTGTTGTTTGAGGCTAGTAATGCGGATGGCTTACGCGGGATTCCGCCTTGGGGTTTAGCAACTGCGCTGCCGACATTGCGAGATTTCTTCCTGGACTTCAGCTACAGCCTGGTGATATAATGAGATAGCAAGGTCGGGAATGGCTCGAGTCGTTGTTTGGAGGTCTGTTCGAGCTGGCTGTAAGCTGGTATGTGAGGATCTGCTGTCCCAAATTTCTTGTCAACTTCGCGACGCGACGCTGCAGACTCGGCACAATGAAACGCCGGTCCGAAAACCTCGAAGCTCGAAGTTTTTCGCTGCGAAATGCGGGAGAGCTCCGCATGAACTGGAATTACCTCTGCGCTCCCATTGCTCCCTACGTATAGGCAGCCGATACGTATACTCGATAATACACAATTGACTCCGACCGGCCGAACGACATCTTGCCCCCCCAGCGCGGCCGATATACCGCTGTATAGCAGTTTGAGCGACATACGCGCCCAAGATGTGTGATTACCTCCTCTACGAGAGTAGCGTCGGCTACTCCGTGTTCAAGGTCAAGATGCAGGGCGACACCATCGGCAACCGGCTGGCCGAAGTGCAGAACAAGGCGCAGGACCTCGCGACATTTGGTCAGAAAAGCATAGCAGCCTCCCAAACCACAAAATTAACACCCAGTAGGCAAAATGGTCGAGGTCGTCACATTCGCTCCATTCCAGAATGCCACCCAAGCGCTCTCCAACGCGAACGACATCTCGGAAGGCATATGTTCGGATTACCTGAAATCGACACTCGAGACTGCGCTCCCGAAGGCCAGCAAGAAGAGCAAGGTTGTCCTCGGTGTTCAGGACAGGAACTTGGCGGGGAGCATCAAGGAGGCATTCCCCTACCTCGAATGCGAGACGTCCGAGACCAGCGAGGTCGTTGCAGATCTCCTAAGAGGTATCCGGATGCATGCGGGCAAGCTGTTGAAGCAACTCCAAGAGGGCGATATCGACAAGGCGCAGCTTGGTCTTGGCCACGCGTACAGTCGCGGCAAGGTTAAGTTCTCTATCAACCGTAATGACAACCACATTATTCAAGCCATCGCAACACTGGACCAGCTCGACAAGGTCAGTAAAGCTCATGCGAACATCACTCCGTACGTCGCTAATAATCCACTCATCAGGCCGTCAACACATTCTCCATGCGAGTCCGCGAATGGTACTCCTGGCACTTCCCCGAGCTCATCAAAATCGTCTCCGATAACGCCACCTACGCCAAGCTCGTGCTATTTGTCGGCAACAAAACCACTCTCTCAGACGAAAAACTGCACGACCTCGCCGCGCTCGTCAACGACGACGAGTCGACCGCCCAAAGCATTATCGACGCCGCGCGCGTAAGTATGGGCCGCGACATCTCCGAGACAGACCTCGAGAACGTGCTCGATTTCGCGAAGCGCGCCGTTTCGTTGGCTGGGTACCGCAAGAGCCTGCATGCGTACCTTGTTTCGAAGATGGGGGTTGTGGCGCCGAACTTGGCGACGTTGATTGGGGAGATGGTCGGCGCGAGGCTGATCTCCAAGGCTGGCAGTCTGACGAATTTGGCGAAATATCCGGCGTCGACTGTGCAGATTCTTGGTGCTGAGAAGGTGAGATCATTGCTGCTAATATAGAGCTAAGGTGGTGACGCTAACGCATAACGCAGGCTCTTTTCAGGGCGCTGAAGACAAAGGGAAACACTCCCAAGTACGGCTTGATCTACCACTCGAGCTTTATTGGGAGGACTGGCACGAAGAACAAGGGACGCATCAGCAGATTCCTCGCGAATAAGTGTACGATCGCGAGCCGCATCGACAACTTTTCGGAAGTGCCGACCACCAAGTTTGGCGAGGTGCTGAAGAAGCAGGTCGAGGACAGGATCAACTTCTATGCTAGCGGAGAGGCACCGATGAAGAACGAGGATGCTATGGTGCGTTTCATTTTAGTATTGGATACTGCGGCTCAGGGCTAATGTTTACACAGAAATCCGCAATGGACGCCGTGCTGGCGGATATCCACATTGCGGACCCGACCGCCGGGGCTGCGAGCGACGAGGAGATGGCGGATGGTGTCACGGCTGCAGCGACGGAGCAGAAGGTCCGCCAGAAGAAGATGAAGGAGGAGAAGAAGTCCAAGAAGTCTAAGGCTGAAGACGTCGAAGTGGTGGACGCTGGGAGCAAGAAGGAGAAGAAAGACAAGAAGAAGCGACACAGTGACGTTAATGGTGCGGCAGCGGAGAAGAAGGACACTAAGAAAAGGAGACAGTCGGAAGCCGATATAGATGGGGAGAAGAAAAAGAAGAAGAGCAAGGTTTAGATGAGCGTGCTTTCTCTGTCTCCGCTTCTTTGTTTCCGCATACTTGCATGGCTTGGCTGTCTGCGATGTCACTGTACGACTTCTGGCGTGTGGCGCTTGGGCTGCAGATACTGGATACCAGTTCTTGGCGATCCTGGCTATGTTGGCGTACGTATGGGAGCGTTTTTGTCTTGGCTGTATTCGGCACATTCAGAATTTGCTACATCACTTAACGGTTACTCTCCAGCATGGTGTTGCTCTCGAAATTGAAATGTGCAAGGATGAGCGAATCAGCACTGGACTCTGGTATATTGGCAAGAGATGCTGCGAAAGGGTGGTCCGGGATATTGTAATGTAGGTAACGAAGGGCTGAAACGAGTTGCATGAGGAGGTGAAAGTGTAAGTTAGAACCCCATTCAGTCTAGCTAGCAAGTTCTGCAGTATCATCGCCGCCGTACCGTCTCCTTCCGTCTCGACGCCAGGTCTCTCAATCACAGTAGTAGATCGCCCCAGGGTATGCAATCATGTGTTGCTCCACCATCCGATCAAGCTCATCCGCCAGGCGATCACATGCATACACGTAGGCGGACAGGCTCTCAGCCACAAGGACGATTCGCCACTCGTCCAATCCGCTACGTCCAATGAGTGCGGCACCATACCTACCATGCGCATTCGATGGATACGTGACGAGATCGAACGCAGTATGCTGCTGATACACAAAGGCCGCGTTGGCTGCTGCGCTGTTAACGCTGTTTCAGTAGTCGCCTGCGCCTGGGGCACTTACAGAGGATCCGCTGGCGAAGTGCAGTGAATGGCATGGCTGGGACTGGGTTGCCAAACTGGTCCAGCTGCTTGGAATGCTGTCACGATGTTTCGAGTAGCACCGGAGGACTGGGAGTGTAAGGCGAGAAAGATATATGCAAAGGAGTTCTACTGTAGGACCTCTTCTATAGTTCTTCTGGAACTTCTGGAACTACGCCAGCAGCTGCCGTAGACGTGGTTGCCAGCAACTCTACGCTGGCGACATCGTGGCAGTATTCTGGAAGCTCGAAGTCGAAGTCAAGAGCTGATTCCATTTAGTGTGCCTATCAACCTTCGCAACGTCTCTGGCCCCTTGTCCCCTTTCGTCTCCTTTCGTCTGTAAGGCTGGTCGCTCATTGACACTGCAGGATCCCATCAAGATAGCCGTCCATGCTGTTTCTCAGCTGTTCTTGAAGCAGCGCGAACAGGCCTCTGAACGCATTCAGATGGTGAGCCGGGCTCTCAGCCGCGTAGATCACTCTCCACGTATTTCCTGCACGGCCAGCGAGTGCGACAACGCATGTGCCGCATAGCGCCGAATGGTAGATGAAGAGGTTGACTCCAGTGTACTGTGGATATAGATACGTTGCATTACCTGCGTCGCTGTTGATGCGTGTTCGTTGCTTACTAGAACGGTGACACTCACAGACGATCCGCTGGTGAAGGACTGAGTGGAGGACCAGAAACTCCAGTTCTGGATGAACCCGTGCAGGGTCGAGGTACATATCCATCATCTCGAAAGGGCGTCACAATGTCTCGCGGAATCCAAGCATTGAGAACGTAGCGTGAGGAGATGAAAGCAAAGAAGATACGGTTTAACCCCCTTTTGTATCTCTTCTGAGACTATTCTAGCAACTAAGTAAATCCAATTGCTTGCAATGCCTTGCGGCAAACAGGGTATCAAAGAAAGGAAGTCACCAGTCGCATGCTCAATGAGTTTTTCGGATTTTTGGCAGCTACTATAGCATCGTTGCGGTATTGTTTCTCCGCGACCCCAAGCCGTCAAGTTGTTGTCTCAACGTACTTCTCATCAACTTCCTTCACCTCACGCCAAACCCGCTCTTCAGACTAGTTGTACAACTTTCTGAGTGCAAACACGGTATCCACGCGGCTCTCATAGGCCTGGATCACTTTCCACTCACGGTCGCGGTTATAACGAACGGTCAGCGCGACGCCGTACCTGCGCTGCTGCTTGCCCTCCTTGCCAGACCTAAAACCTGTGTACGTGACGAGGCCAACATGGTCGTATTGCGTGTAGTAGAAGGTTGCGTTGGCTGCATCGCTGTTAGAATGTATCGACATCTGAGCTAAGCCTATAACTCACCGATGATCTGCTGGCGAAGGGTCAGAAAGTCTCCGATCTCACAGACCGAGGATTCCGCAGACTGGTACACGCTCGATGGAAGTGGTCCTACCATTCCCAAATGTTGGGCCATAGCGTAGGAGGTACAACTCTGGTATGCTTCCCTTTGTAGCTTCTGTCTGTCCGGAATTCCTAGGCTGGTGAGGTAAGAGTGCGTGTAAGCACGTCTTCCGCCGGTTAAATCGTAGTAAAGACACTAAGTCTGCAGCTGACGATCCTCCAGGGTGAGTGATGAGAAGTAGAGCCAGCAAGCTGGTTTACGAGCCCTTTTGCTGTAGAACCAGGTTATATGTAGAGAGTGCGACTTTGAGCACCTGGGAGAGCAAGCCTTGTCCCACTCATCCACGTGGGTATGCAAGCCATCCATACTTTCCGCATGACCGTTTCCAGGACTGAGAGTAACCGCAAACCAGAAGTCAGGAGCTGACTGACACTCTGCATGGAGAGCAAGCAGTTTGGGTTCAAAACAGCGCTGTAATCCACCTCAAGCCCTTTCTGACGAGCCCACTTCACACGTCGTCACATCATG
>QQTW01004576.1_pt1 | contig 10390 bp, 13 predicted proteins | sample 1904831 | NCBI WGS metagenome assembly QQTW01 (sample SAMN09435610, study PRJNA476489) | Subsurface metagenome, whole genome shotgun sequencing project.
CCGTAGTCCTTTAATGGCAGTCAAAAGTAATACGGCGGTAGCACTGAAGTATCCTGAAGGAATGAGAGATACAGATGTAGAAAAGTTTCAAGCGATCGCTAGTGCAACTAATCAAATGACTCGTTTGACAGAAGATCTACTGTTTTTAGCGCGTACTGATAGTCTCCCTACTCATAGCAAGGAGATTATGGATCTAACTCTAATTTTGCAAAATTTAATTCAGTTATATCAGCCTCACGCTGAAGCTAAAAACATCAGCTTAAATAACCAATTAACTGAAAATATACATTTATTAGGCGACTCAGTTCAACTGACGCGCTTGTTTACTAATTTAATTCAAAATGCAATTAACTACACGCTGCCAGAAGGTGTAATTAATGTTACCGCTAGTTGTGTTGGCTCCTATGTAATTGTCAAAGTACAAGATACTGGAATAGGTATTGCTCCAGAGCAGTTGGCAAAAACCTTCGAGCGGTTTTGGCGGGCAGATAGCTCTCGTTCCTATTGGGGTGGTTCTGGTTTAGGATTAGCAATAGCTCAAGCGATCGCTCAATATCACGATGGATTAATTACCGTCACAAGTCAATTAGGAGTAGGTAGTTGTTTTACAGTACGCTTGAATGCTTATACTGCTACTGTTAAATCGAATAAATATTAGCTTCTATGTTTAGGAAAATGGCGAATTAAATAGCCGAATACAGCTACATTTATTAAAAATACAGTTAATTTAAGTAGCGTGATGCTTTTAGTTAACTCGAATATTTCTGGTGGAATGCTAATTCCTACCAGCACTAACACTAATATCGTTGCCCAAGCTTGTTTATACCATAAACCAATAGCTTCAACTGCCGTTACAGCACCATAGACTCCCAAGGCAATGCTGCTAAATTGCAAAGTTTGTTGTTTAGCATTAACAACCTTTTCCAGCAACCATTCAATAATCTGTAATTTGCCCTCTAAAAGATAAGACTCAGAAATTACTATAAGGGATTGATGGTTTTTAAGAGCAAAAAGTAGAGCTATGGTTGTAGCAGTAAGTAGCAGAGCCACAAATCCTTTATAAATGACAATTGCAATTAGACCAGGCGAACGCTTATTTTCCACGTAACTGCTTGCATTTCCTCAGTTAGCTAGTTATTGAATTATCCTTTAAGATTGATATTTGGTCGAAAATTTTTCCTTCAACATCAATTCCTCTTACTTCAAGGCGGTTTGAATAAATTTCAAAAGTAGCAAAACTCAATTTTGCAGCCGAAAAAGCTGTGCGCGATGAGCTACCAACTAAACGAGTTTTAGCACCCGCACCGCAAACTAAGTAAGTTGTGCCTTGCAAGCGGTGAGTGCGCTCGTAATTATGATCGTGACCGCTAATATAAAGTTGTACCCCATAACGCGCAAATAAAGGTGTCAATAACTTAACTAGCTGTTGACTTCCGCCGTGAACTCCAGAAGAGTAGACAGGGTGATGCCCAAAGACTATCTTCCAAGGTACTTGAGTACGAGCTAAATTTTCTTCCAGCCAGTTTAGCTGAGTCTTCCAGTCGGCATTACTGTTAGTATCAATCGCAAAAAACTGTACTGATTCTTTAGCAAAAGTATAGTAACGTCCTTGCATATTGAAGTCAGGATAGCTAATCTCATCTGCACCATTATTAGTGCGAATATCGTGATTTCCTAAAGTAGCGTAAAATTTAATACCTTGTTTTAAAAGGACTTGGTAAGGCTGTTCAAAAACCAAACCTATTTTTGCTATTTCTCCGTTGTCGTAAATATTGTCTCCAGCGAGAAGAACCAATGGAAAAGGATTTGCTTGTGCGTAGCAGGTCATGGCTTTAGCTACTGCATACTGACCATCATTTCCAAAACCTGTGTCAGCTAAAGCGACGAAACGCAATGGAGGTTGCTGCGATCGCTTTGCATCCACCTTGGGGCATGATAGAATTTGGGTACGTTGAGCATATAAGTATTTGCTCCCCAAGACTAGCCCTAGTCCACCGAAACCACTGAGTAAAAAATAACGTCGTTTCAAACTTAGCTCTACTAATTAATGTTTGATTTTAAGGAGTTAGAAATAGATTATAAGTACGAATAATACTTATACGTTAAAAGCGCATCTTTCTAATCTTTTGATTCAAGTTGTTTAAGCTTGTCTTGAAAACTTAATTCTTCGTTGCTACAGATTACTTCTAAATTAGTTACTCTTTGCTCTAGCTCTTTCATACTATTGGATAAAGCAATACTGTTAATAGTTTGAAGGTTGGAGCTTCGCCAAACAGTAATTGTAACAATAGATGCTCCTAAAATTACTGTTAAAGGTAAAATAATACCACTATTGGTAATAGTTAAGAGAGGAATACAAAGTGCTAACATTCCAGTTGCAATTATCCAGACTCCTAATGTAGTAGCGAGTTGGACTTTTCTAAGTTTTTTTGAGTGAATTTTAAGATGTTCCATTAATTACTGTAAAGTCAACATATATTTTATCAATTGGCATCAAGTTTGATTGCTTGGCACAATCTATAAATATTATAGGTAAGGGACTGCTGAAGAGTTGCTTCAACAATCCCAAATACCTAGTGTTTACTTAACATCCGCCACTCTAGCTTTTAGTCCTATGCTATCTAAGTAGCTAAAACAATGCGTTCAGCCTTCTTACTGTTTTGCACCGCGCTCGTTTGCCTCACCGTCATTATTAGGAACTTGAATACTGCTCTTGGGGCGAGAAGCTTCATTTTTCTCATCCTCTTTGTTTTCATTCTCACTATAGAGAACTCGACCATTGCCAGCATCGACTTTTACTTCTTGCTGACCAATTTTCACAGCATAAACTAAGTTACCATCTTCATTTTCCAATTCGACTTTACTTGCTTGTCCTCCTACAGAAGTTTGGGCGGCTTGTTGTGCTTGTTGGGCAGTGATTTTAGCCAGGGGCTGTAATTTAGCTGCCTCTTGTTGTTCTTCTACATCATCGTTAGTTTCACCATCACCATCGCTAGCTTCTGTCTGCTGGGTTTCGCGACTAGAATCATTTTGGTTCATAGATTGAGAAAGCTTATTAGTTTCCGGTGCTTCTGTAGCATCATTAGCTTCCCCATCACCATCACTAGCCTGAGCGACTAAAGCGCTACTACGGTATTGAGGCATGATAGCAACCGCAGATTGCGATTGTTGGGCGTTGACAGTTTTTACTAAGCCACCGAAGCCTAGAGTACCGAGTAAAGCTACTGTTGCAAGAACGATCTTTGCTGAAGTTTTCATGAGTGAAATCTCTGTATTTGGGTTTACAAGTTCCACTGTAGATAACAAAAGTCAAGAACTTGGTAAGATTTCTTTCAGCACAAATATTTCTGGCATAAGAGTGGTTATAGTCTATTTGTTTCAAGTAACTGTATATAACGAAAAGAGTTGAGGAAAACAAATTTAATAGAACGCGAAGCTCTATTTTTTAAAAGTTTTGCATTAACATAAAATCTTTCCAAGTTCTTAACTAATTTTATTTAGAGTGAAATCACAAACCAGAACAAAAGGATTTCACATCATGAAAGCTTTAAACAAGATGATTATTGCTACTGCTACTATTGGAGTTTTGGGGATTGGAGGAGTGGCGAAAGCCATACCTTTGAGTCAATCTCATCACGCTACCACGTACAAAGTTTCCCAGGTCAGAAACCGCCAAACCACCCGTTCTGAAGAAACTCCCGATGCAACCAGCGATCGCGATTCTGAGGTAAGTGATGATAAAATTCCTGCCTCTCTTAGCCAAGTAGGTGAGTATGGTGAGCTTGCCTACGATCTAGCTAAAGCAAGCAATTGGACAAAAGCTACAGCCAATCTTAACTCCCTGCAAAATGCAGCTAAAAAACCTTCGCCAGGATATAGACAGCAAACAGACAATTCAATTAGATAAGAGCATTGCTACTCTTAGTCAAGCAGTAAAAACGAAAAACCGTCAAGCCGCAATGCGCGATGCCAACCAAGTCACGCTGAACGCTGCCAAAATTACAGAAGAATTTGAAGGAAAGGTGCCAGTTGAAATAACTCTGCTTGACTACTACGGTCGTGAGTTAGAAATTTGGGCGGCACAAGGTAATACAGCCAAGCTAAAAGCTACAGCTAACGATATTCAACGGACTTGGAAAAAAGTCCGCCCAGCAGTAGAAGCTCACAAAGGATCTGCTCAAGTACAAAAGTTCAATTCCCTAGTTGACCGTGTTGTAGCAGCTAAAGTACCTACTGATTACGGTCGCCTCTCTACCTCAATCTTAAACGACGTAGACAATCTTGAAAAAGTTTTCCAATAGGTTTTTGTTTGATTTCCCAAGCTGTGTCTTGCTCTAAAGATTCTCCTAGCTTGTAGCGGGCAGAAGCACTTTGATAGCGAAAATTATTAAGGGGTTTAAATAAATGTCAAATAGCGATAATGATAGCGAGCTAATACCTTTCATTCATAGCCTTGATTTGATGGCTTCCTATCCACTCGAAACAGCACTAGCTTATTCTGGTACATCCCGTTGGCTAGGCTTGTATTGGGAGAGAGAGTTAAACCAATTCTGCTATTCTGATGGTCAAAGTATAGGTACAGGTAATAATCTAGCTTGGCAGTTGTTCCGCACTCATCCTCAAGTCAGTTGTTTACTTGCACCTTATCAGTTTGGCGATAACGATCAACCGACTGAACATTACCTACTTCTAAATAGAGAGACTCGCAAGTTGTATGTAGGAGAGGGAGCAATCGTTGAAGCTTACCTCCAACAACCGCAAATATTAGCTCTGCTAGCAGCGCTAGATGCCAATCGTGTAGTTCCCCCAGTCCCGAAAGATGAGCAATTTTACTCAGAAAGTAAAGTTTATCGTCATCACCCAATAATTGTTGGTAGCTTGCTGTTGCTTCTGGGACTTCCCGTTTTGGGGGTTGGTACTGTTTTCATGACAGAAAAAGTAGATTGGCTGGAACTACCTGAATGGCTTGATTGAATAAAATACGGCAATTTTTAATTAGATTTGAGTCAAAATTACTCCTATGCTAATCAGCCAAACCCTCCAACAATGTAGTCTTTAGAAACACAGGCTACCGTACATTTCGCCCAGTTATAGTATTGGAGCTACAAATTTATTGACCAATAGGACGCAAAAAATATTGTCACTTGGTTGAAAATTATAAACTTTTGTAAAAAATACTGCTGTACGAAAATATCATTTTTTTGTCAAAAATCTAACATACACAAAAACTACGCTGATAAGATAGATGGTTTTTGTAATCTGAACAAGAAAAAATTAGGAAATAATCATGAGTAATTTAAGCACGTTTACAAGCTCAATTGACGGACAATTTATAGAGCAAAATTACTTTATAGTTGCTATGAACAATCTCGTTGTTACCGAGCAATTTTATGTAAGTGTTCTTGGGCATCATCTAGAATTACTAGCTCCTAAGTTTCCTATTCCATCCCTCGGCAAATCTTGCATTTATACACTTAATAACTCTTCCAACTGTCCGCTCCCCAATCAAAACTGGGCGCATTTACCGCCTGAATGGAAGCAGGTAAATTTGTTTCCACCGCGTAGCCGATCGCAGCAAGCAACAACTATAGGAGCTAGGGGTGCTGTTGATTTTTTTTATCTCCAGCGTTGGGAGCAGGACATCTATAATCGCTTCAATGAGGCTAGAAAGCGCTACCCAGAGTTTTTTCCTTGTTTTGAGCTTAAGGAGTCGGTGCATGGATTACAGTATGCAATTTACTTTAAACCCTTAACTCAATACGCTAAAACATTAGTTAGCAATGCTCTACTTTTTCCTCACTACCAGCAATTTAAGTCTATTGAGCAGCTATGGCAAGAAAACGGACAGAGCGAACTTGATATTATTTTTGAGCGTTTTCCGACTCAATTAGCTTTGAAGCTTCCTAGAAAGTCTTGGAGAGCGCAGTGCAAACAATTATTTTTAGGGCTGGTAGATCGAGGGTTAGAACTAATACACGTTGATTCGCTGTTAGTGCGAAGAAATGCTGAAATTTAGTTGAGTATTTCGCCTAAATTGCATTTCTTGACTAGCTTGTGCCGAGATTAAATTAAACCAGCAATAATGTTGATGCTGAGGGCTAAAATCGCTGTATTAAAGAAAAAAGTTAATACTCCATGCACTAAAGCTAGTCTTCTCATGCTGCGCGAGGTGACTGGGACATCAGAAACTTGACAAGTCATGCCAATTACAAAAGAAAAGTAGAGAAAATCCCAATAATCAGGTTCCTTATCCCCTGGAAAATCTAAGCCTTCAGCATTTTGTGATGTCTTACTTGCTTTATCGTCACGATAATAAAGATGAGCATAGTATAAAGCAAACATTGTATGGGTAAGCAACCAAGAAGTAACAACAGTTAAAACCGCCAGTATTATATGTAGTATTAATATCCATTCAGGAATATTTTTACTACCTTTGAGCATAAACCCAATAGCAAGCAGACTAGCACAAGCTGCTGCAACCACTATGGTAAGGATTGTTAGACGGCTATCATCTTGATGCTGGGCGCTACGGCGCATTCTTTGGGGACTGCCGCTATCAATCGTTAAAAAAGCCAGGATTAAAAAAAAGACAGCGCCTACATCCCAAGCAAGGATGAACCGAGTTGGCAATAACATCCAAGCCGGAAGTAAAAAGTATGTCAATCCTGAAGTTACTATAAAAGTTATGATTCGAGGTCGTGCGTCTGAGTGATTCAACATCTTAATTAGTGTAAAGTTAGCGATCGCACTAACTCAAGCCAATCATATAAAGGCTGTTGCCATAATTGTCATAGTTTTCCCCCATTTTAGTAAATACAGGAAAAAATTGAATGGTGCTTGAACGAATTGTCATGTTTAAACCTAATTCGTTGTTCAGTGACTATGCTGCGTAAACTATCAGTTTTTTGGTTGCAAAATATTCATCCTCGTATAGCACCCTTGATTGCTACAGTTGGTACTGTGGGACTGGCGGCTTGTTTGTTAATTGTCTTTGTCCTATCACGGCTAATTGAAGAAGTATTAGATCGAGAAGCTTTTGCCTTTGATAAAACTTTACTGTTATGGTTGCATCAGTTTTCTAACCCAATTCTCGATCGAGTAATGCTAACCATTACTCAGCTTGGCAATCCCAGTATAGTAGTTTTGGTTGCTGCCGTTAGTTTAGCAATACTTTGGTTACAGCGTTATAAACAAGAAGCTAAGGTGTTTGCGATCGCGTGTTTAGGGGGAGCCATTCTCAGTACGGGCATGAAACTAGCTTTTAGTAAGCCTCGTCCCGAACTTTGGCAGCGCTTGATTACAGAAAAATCATTTAGCTTTCCTAGCGGTCATGCTCTTGGTTCTGTGGTTTTGTATGGTTTTTTAGCTTACTTGCTGGCAATTGGCTATCCTAAATTTTCTCGGATTATTTATATTTTGGCAGTAGTAGCAATTATGGCGATTGGTTTAAGTCGGCTATATTTAGGAGTACATTGGCCAACCGATGTTTTGGCTGGCTACGGCATTGGATTTTTGTGGTTAAGAATGTGTATTCTCATGCTGCAATTACAAAAGATGCAACGACCATAGCATCTAGTCATAACTTAGAGGATGTCTATAAAGTCTTTCTCTTACAGAGAGTTAAATAAACTGTATAGCAAGACTGTTAGGATAATCAACGTGATGATTGAATAGGTGCGATCGCCCAGCTTGGCAAACGCGATCGTAGAGAAAGCTACTCTAAGTATAGGAGTCGCGATTAAGATCAATAACCCAAACTGAATTAAGGCACGCCGCCGCAAAGAAAAAGCTTCGGTGAAAATTCCAGGTATAGTTCGCAGATCTGCTGGTTCTCCATGAAAAATTCGATAGTGAGGGGGATCGTATCCATAGCGGAGCAGGTACAAAAATCCTCCTACTGAGACGACCGTAGCCGCCAATATCACACCAGCCCTAAGCAGATTACCGAGAAACTGCTCAAATTGATGTTCTGTCCATCTTGGGTTTGGTGCCATATCATATTCGTCCTGTTAAACCACTGTAAATCATTTGAGTTGCCAAAATTAAGATAACTCCACTAAAAATCTTCCGCAGTAATTGAGGATTAGTGCGAACCAAAGTACGTGCGCCAAATAGCGCTCCTAGTAATACCCCCAGCATGACGGGCATTGACAGTGCAGGATCGATATAACCTCGATTGAGATAGATACCTGAGCCAGCCGCCGCAGTCACTCCAATCATGAAATTACTTGTGGTAGTAGAAACCTTAAACGGCAAATGCATAGCTTGATCCATTGCTAGTACCTTCAGCGCACCTGACCCAATTCCTAATAAGCCGGATAGAATGCCTGCAACAAACATTAAACCAAATCCAGCAGGGATATTACGGACATTATAGGACTGCATTCCGTCAGCAGTTGGATAGCTCGAATCGAGTCTTAAGCGAGTTGCGATTGGGTCGGGACGCTCAAGATTCAGATGCTCTGAACGGCGACGGTTAGATAAATAGGCTGAGTAGAGCAGGACAACTCCAAAAATAACAGCAATAAATCCAGTTGATAATTTTACTGCCAAAAATGCTCCGGCAACCGCCCCAAACGTAGTCGCTAATTCCAGAAACATCCCAATCCGAACGTTTGCATATCCTTCTTTGACATAGGCAGCCGCTGCACCAGAAGAAGTGGCAATCACCGAGATTAAAGAAGCACCAATGGCATAGCGAATATCTACACCAAATCCTAACGTAAGTGTAGCGACCTGAAATCATAATCGCTCCGACCCGAAATCATCGCGTTTTTGAGACCACATTAAGGGTCTTGCACAGTTTTGGTGAAACGGGAAAGGTGGTGCCTGATTTGCGGCGGCTACGCTATCAAGACCTGCCAAAAAAGCTAAACAGGACACAAAAAACGTTTCTTGAGCAATTCATGGCTAGCACGACCGTACATTTGACGTTTAAGAACCTTGAGCCGATTAACTTGTCCCTCTACTTGACCATTACTCACCCAAAAAGTCACCCCATTTCTTACCGCATCCAGATCGTCTTTAAGTTTAGTGGCGAAGCCAACGACAGCTTTGATTTGACTTTGTTCAGCACTATTAATCCATTCATCTAATCGGTCTGGTTGCCGCCCTCGAACCAAAGCGGCAAATCTTTCGGTTAATTCAATCGCCGTTTGCAAGTGGGGATGCTGTTGTTTAAGAAGGAAGAGCGCTTGTTTTTCTCCTTCACTTTGCTCTGACGGTCTGCGTAAAACTAACCAAACGGCGCGACGTACAGTTAAAAAAGATTTTTTGGGTTCAAAAACTTTTGGCAAACTGTGAGTCGGTTTCTGCCTGGGTTTGAATCCTTGGGCGGCGCGAAGAAGACAAGTATAGCGTGCTAGGGTGCAATAGCTGCCTTCGTAACCAAGCACTTGAATTTCACTATAAAGTTTCTTAGTATCGTGGCAACCAGAGTTGGGATTGAGCCGAGATACGTGTAAAAAGGTGCCACTTCGTTAAAAGGTAGTGCTATATATAGCTTTCAGGTATTTCAATAGGGAGAAGAATTGCTCCTTCTAAGGGCTGTGGAATGTTATGTAAATCTACTACATAATCTCCGTATCGTTTGATGTGTCTGGTAATGTAAGGGCTTAAAGTGGCAATTTCTTTTTGATTAATCGAGTATCCTTCCAAGCTCAAAGCTTGAATTGCCTTTGACATATCAAAAGTATTTTGGAGAATAACCGCGCTTGCTACCAAATCAAGATATTTAACTCGCTTTTCCTGCTCAATTGGGTCATTTTCTGTAATGGTTCCATCTTTGCCGATGAACAACCAATCTAAGAAACGGTGATAACCCTCGACAATATTAGTGCAAGCAGTAACCTGTTGCCGCAGTCCTCGGTCTGAGATATATTCTAGGAGAAAAATCGTTCGCACTACCTGCCCAAGTTCTCGAAAAGCTTGATAAAGGCGATTCTTACGGCTATAACTTCCTAGCTTACGAAGTATGGTCGAAGGCATGAGTTTACCCGCCTTAATTGACAACACTACTCTCATTAAGTCTTGCCAGTGGGTTCCAATCAGCTTCCAATCCACCACGTCTTTAAACAAGGGATCGATGTATTTGTATACCGCTTCCTTGGTAGGACGAAAGAAGGTTAAGTCCTGCCAGTTACGAATGCGTGGCATTAATTTAATCCCCAACAAGTACGACAGCGCAAACACAGGTGCGGACTGTCCTTGAGTATCTGCGTGTAAAATATCGGGTTGAATGTCTGAAGTGTTCTTTAGTAACCCATCCAAAATATACACCGCTTCCCAAACACCACAGGTAATGAAATGTGTAAATAAAGCAATGTATTTGTCCGAAACATGGTGATAAGCAATACCACCGTAACCGCCATAACGGATGTGATACTCCGAC
>QQTW01004577.1_pt1 | contig 10390 bp, 10 predicted proteins | sample 1904831 | NCBI WGS metagenome assembly QQTW01 (sample SAMN09435610, study PRJNA476489) | Subsurface metagenome, whole genome shotgun sequencing project.
CCGACCCGAACTGGTGGTGCAGGCCCGCCAGAACGGCGTGCAGATCGTGCGTGCGCTTCCCGAGGGCGTGCAGGCCGTGCCCGATGATATGGGCGGCATCACCGACGCGGCAAGGAAGGTGGCCGAGGATGCCAAGCTGGGGCTGGAGCCACGCATCGACCTGTCTGAGATGCGGGCCGAGGGCGCGCCCATCAAGGGATCGGGCGGCACTTCTTCCGGCCCAGTCAGCTTTTTAATGGAAATCTTCGACAACTTTCTGGAGTGGGCCAATCGGGGCGCGGAGCAGAGCGGACCCGTGAATACGCTACGGTTCGTGTACTCGCCTGTGTTGCGCGTGGTTCGTCAGGGCGGGACGCGGCGCGGCGCGGGCATGGCAACCATCTCCATCGACCATCCCGATGTGCTGGATTTCCTGACCGCCAAAGACCTGGACCGCGAGGCAGCCGAGGGCGATATTTCCACCTTTAATATTTCCATTCTGGTGGGCGAAAAGTTCTGGGATGCCTTGCAGGCCGACGCCGTGTGGCCGATTGCCGCGCAAGATGTGCCCGGCAAATATGCGCTGATGCCGCAAGCGGGCGCTTATGACGGCACGCTGCCCACCCTGCCCGACCGCGAGGACGACGGCGCACGCGGCGTGCCTGTATATCAGACCCCTGCTTCTGGCACTGGCATTCCCGCCCGCTGGCTGTGGGATCAGATCGCTCAGCACGCCTGGAGTACGGGCGAACCCGGCCTGATTTTCGCGGACCGCGTGAACGAACACAGCGCCCTGAAGGACCTGGGCGAGCGTTACCAGATTCGGAGTACGAACCCCTGCGGTGAAATCCCCCTCACCGTGGGCGAACCCTGCGATCTCGGAGCCATCAATCTGGCCGCCTACGTCACGGGCAGCACCTTTGACTTTGCCACCTTCCGGGCCGATGTCCGCACCTGCGTTCGCTTTCTGGACGACGTGCTGGACGTCAACGTGTTTGCTCTGGAAGACAACCGGGTGGCCTCGCAAGACCTGCGCCGACTCGGCCTGGGTGTGATGGGACTGGCCGACGCCCTGATCAAACTGGGTCTGCGTTACGACAACGACGCCGGACGGCAGGCCATTGCCGAAATCATGGGCGCACTGCGCGAGGAAGCGGTGGCCGAAAGCGAACGCCTCGGCGCAGAGCGTGGCGTCTATCCGGTGTACACGCGCAACGCCGACAAGATGCCGCACGCCCCCCGACGCAACGTGGCCGTGCTGACGGTGGCCCCCACAGGCACAACGAGCATGCTGATGGGCGTGTCCAGCGGTATCGAGCCTGTCTTCAGCCCGTTTATCTGGCGCAAGATCGGCAGCGAATACCGCGCCCTCCTGGCCCCGCTGTTCGTGGAACTGCTGGAAACTTACCCGCCTGCCGCCAATATGGATGACGGCAAGGGCGGCTGGAACTGGGACAAGGTGACCGAAGCCGTGTCCGAAAATCACGGCAGCGTCGTGGGCCTCACGTTTATCCCCGACGCCTTGCAGCAGGTGTTCGTGTGCGCCCACGACATCGCGCCCGCCGACCATGTGCGGATGCAGGGCACGGTGCAGGTGGCCTTTGACGCCGAAGGCTACGCGGCCAACAGCCTCAGCAAGACCATCAACCTGCCCAACAGCGCTACCGTGCAGGACGTGCAGGACGCCTACAGCGAGGCTTACCGTACGGGCTGCAAGGGCATCACCGTATACCGCGACGGCTCGCGCCAGTTTCAGGTGTTGAGTACCAGTAAGACCAAGGAGAAGAAGGCGGAAGAAGCCGAAGCCCCGGCAGCTCATGCGCCCACCGCACAGACCGCCGCTGTGATGGGAGAAAGTGTGATGGGAGAAAGTGTGATCGGCGGAAGTGTGGTGGGGGAGAGCCTGAAGGCCGAACCCGTCAGCGTGCCTGCCTCCGTACTCGCGCCGCAACCCGCCCCCCGCGCCGCCGCGTCCACCGCTCCTGTCTACGAGCGCCCCGCCCGCTTGCAGGGCATTACCGATATGGTCAAGTTGACCGATCCCACTAGTGGCCACCGCCGAAGCTTCCTCGTTACGGTCAACCATCTGGGTGGCAAACCCGTAGAGGTCATGGTCATCAGCGGGCGGGCAGGCGACGAGGCCAACGCCGACTCCGAGGCGCTGGGCCGGGTGGTCAGCATTGCCCTGCAACACGGCGTTCCTGCACAGGCCATCATCAAGACCCTGCGCGGCCTGAACGGTGGGCTGTACGGGAGCTACAACGGACGTCTGGTGGGCAGCAAAGCCGACCTGATCGCGGTGGCACTGGAAACCTTCCAGAAAGACATGGACGCCGGAGCCTTGCCGCCGCTGGCTGGGGGCAGCACCGATATGCCGTCAGCCGCCCCTGCCGGAGTCAGCGTGTCTGGTGTCAGTGTGGACGGCATGGACAGCATGAGCCGGGAACGCTGCCCCGTATGCGAGGAAAAAGCCGTGATCCGTGAAGAAGGCTGCCTGAAATGTCAGGCGTGCGGCTACAGCAAGTGCGGGTGAAGTAGCCCTACAAGACTGGCCCCAACCTTCTACAGTTGGGGCCAGTCTTGTGCCGGACATGATCTATTTGCTGAATTTCAAAATCCGCCCTGTTCCGTATTCCGCCACGTACAGTTCGCCCTTCTCGTCTTCGCCAAAAGTGCTTGGGCTGCCCACACGCCCAATCTGCGCCTTCTTCCAGCTGGAGCCGCTGGCAGGGGCGGCCCACAGAGTTCCGCTGGCAAAGTCGGCAAACACGTACTGGCCCTTTAGGGCGGGAATGGCGTTGCCGCGGTACACGTAGCCGCCCGTGATGCTCTGGCCCTCGTTGCGACCATAGACCAGCACGGGAGGCTTTAAGTTGGTGTTGGTGCAGTTGCCGGGCGGGTCGAAACATTGTGTGCCCTCGCGGATTTTCCAGCCGTAATTCTCGCCGCCTTTGCTGGCACGGGGCTGGCGGTCCACTTCCTCCTGCTCGTTCTGACCCACGTCGGCAATGATCAGGTCGCCCGAAGTGCGGTCAAAGCTGAAGCGCCAGGGATTTCGCAGACCATACGCCCAGATATACGGATTGGCCCCCTTGCGGCTGGCAAACGGATTGCCAGGGGCAGGTTTGGCCGCGTCGCCCCGCACGTCGAATCTCAGGATTTTGCCCAGGGGCGAGGTCAGATTCTGCCCGTTGTTCTGGGGGTCGCCGCCGCTGCCGCCGTCGCCTAATCCCAGATACAGGAACTTGTCGGGGCCAAACGCCAATTGCCCGCCGTTGTGGTTGGAATAGGGCTGCTTGGCCGTAAACAGCGTGCGGGCGCTGGCCGGATCTGCGCGGGAAAAGTCAGTGGTGGCGGTGTAGCGGGCCAGGACCGTATCGCCGTTCAGGTCGGTGTAATGCACGTACACGCGGCGGTTGGTCTTGTAGGCCGGGTCAAAGGCCAGGCCCAGCAGTCCACGTTCTCCGCCCGCTGACGTCCGCTTCTGAAGGTCTAAAAACAGGTTGGGTTGAACTTTTCCGCCCGCAATTACCCGGATTCGCCCGTCCTGCTGCGCGGCGTACAGACGGTTGCTGCCGTCACCCGCGTGCGTTAGGGCAGTTACCTGTTCCAAGCCACTCACGAACGGCGTGAGCTTCACTGCAGGCGCGGTCTGGGCTTCGGCAGAGGCCAGCAGCAGTGTCAGCGCCGCCGCCCATCCCGCTTTAGTCATCCTCGCCTTCGGCTTCGTTTTCTTGGGTCTGCTCGGTCACAGTACCGGACTCGTTTTCGTCGTCGTTGCCCCCGGCGGGGCTGCACGCGGCGAGGCTGAAGACCACGAGGCCCCCCAACATCCAGCGAATGACGTGCTGTGCGGGTGAGGGCCGAACTGGAGAAGGTTGCATACCCTAGCCTAGAATGAGTGCTGACCGGCCGGATGTGTAGGTTCTCAGTATTTGCTGGGGCAGAGTTGATAGAAGAGGATTGACTGATCTGGGCAGGCCACGACAAAAGCGGGTAGGCTCAGCCATGTCATTCAACGATACGGTCAGTGCCGCCGCCGAAAAGTACCGCAACCCCGGCCCAGAGCGCCTGAAATTGTACGGCAGCCTGTTTGCGATGCTGGTGCTGACTGCTTTATTGGGCCGCAAGCGCAGCGGCGAACTCGGCACACGCGCCACGCTGAAGCAGAGTTCCTTTGCCCGGATCATGTTCATGGACATCGGCGCGGTGAGTACGCTGGGGGCGTTGTATCTCGTGCTGAACGGCAGAACTTCTGTGCGCGTGCCTGCCGCCCTCGCCACTCTGTTTGTCGGCAGCTTCGCGCTCTTGCCTGCGCTGGCCTACGAAGATTGGGTCGCCATGCAGAACAAGGACAGCGCCGAGTAAGCATGTCGCTGTTCATCATCACAGGCGTTCCCGGCACCGGGAAAAGTAGCCTCTGCCGGGCGTTGATGGAGCAGTATCCGTTCGGCCTGCATCTGCCCGTAGACGATCTGCGGGAATGGGTCGTGTCCGGCATAGCCCACCCTGTGCCCGAATTCACGGCCGAAACGCACCGGCAGTTTGACCTGGCGCGGCACAGTGCGGGCCAGACGGCTGAGATTTATCACCGTGCTGGGTTTGCAGTCGCCATTGACGATGTGCTGGGGCCAGCCGATGCCGCTGCTCTCGGCCTGTCAATTCCGCCCACCAAAATCTTGCTGCGGGCCGACTTGGACGTGATTTTAGAGCGCAACCGCCTGCGCCAGAACAAGCACTTTGACCCGCTGACGCTGGAGCCAGTGATTCGGATGCTGCACGCCAGTCAGGATGTAGAGGAGTTCCGGCGGCAGGGCTGGAAGGTGGTGGACACGACCAGTCTCACGCTGGAGCAGGCGATGGCGGCGGTGATGAAGGCAACGAAAAACGTGGACTGAGGGTTCGCCCAGGTCCACGCTCTGTGCTGAATTGGCTTCAGTCGTCGTTGTTTGCGCCCTTCTCCCGCTTGTACGGCCCCTTTTCCTTCCACTTCAGGCGCACCGGAATGCCCGCCAGATCCAGATCCTCTCGGATTCGGTTTTGCAGGTAGCCCTCGTAAGAGCGAGTCACGAAATCGGCGCGGTTACAGAAGATGGCGAACGTGGGCGGCGAGGTTTCCACCTGCGTCATGAAGTACATTTTCAGCTTCTTGCCGTGGAAGTTCGGCACGCTCTGGCGCATCTGCCAGACTTCCAGCCAGCGGTTCAGTTCACTGGTCGGAATGCGCGACTGCCACTTGGCGTGCAGTTTCATGGCCTCGGCCAGCATCTCGTGAATGCCGTACTCGTTGATGGCGCTGGTGTACACACGCGGCGCGTAGCTGATGTGGTGCAGCTTTTGCGCGAGGTCTTTTTCGGTGAATTTCAGGTCTTCATCGGGAATGAGATCCCATTTGTTGACCACCACGATCACGGGTTTGCCGCTTTCGTAGGCCAGGTTCGCCAGCTTCAGCTCGTGGTCGCCCAAGTCGCCTGCGTTGACCACCAGCCAGATCAGGTCGCTGCGGGCAATGGCCGCCTGAGACCGCTGAATCGCGTAGTCCTCAATGGCCGTATCGGGCTTTTTGCGAATGCCCGCCGTGTCTACCAATACGAATCGCTGCCCGCCGTAATCCCATTCCACGTCCAGACTGTCGCGGGTGGTGCCGGGTTGATCGGCCACAATCGCCCGCTCGGTCTGGGTCATGGCGTTCAGCAGGCTGGATTTGCCCACGTTGGGCCGCCCAATCAGGCTAATGCGGATGGGCGCGATTTCCGACACGTCCTCGTCGTCTTCGGGCAGGTGGCTCATGACCCGGTCCATCAGGTCGTCCAGCCCGCGTGCGTGTTCAGCGCTCACGGCGATGGGTTCGCCGAAGCCCAGCGCCCACAATTCGGCCAGATACACCTCGTGCTTGGGGCTGTCGATTTTGTTCGCCATAGCAATCACGGGTTTGCCCAGTTTCCGCAACCAGTCGGCTACCTCATAGTCGGCGGCGCTCAGGCCCTCGCGGGGATCAAGTACAAAAATCACGGCCTGAGCGCCTTCCATCGCCCATTCTGCCTTCTCACGAATCGCGGCTTCCCACTCGTCGCCGCTCCACAGGCCGCCCGTATCAATCAGGGTAATCCGGTGGTTCTGGTACAACATCAGGCCTTCTTTGGCATCCCGCGTCACGCCGGGAAAATCGGCCACGACGGCTTCACGCCGCCCAATCAGGCGGTTAAACAGGCTGGACTTACCGACGTTTGGTCGGCCTACTACGGCTACTTTATGCATTGTGGACGCTCCCTCTCGGTGTCGAATCAGCTTCCGCGTCAGGGAAGGATTCGCCGTTGCCCGCCGTTACGCTGAACGCTTCGGGCCATAGATTGAAGAGTGTAGCGGAGTTCGAATGGAGCAAATGTGGGCGGGCGCGCCTGCATAAGCTTGTAGCTTTCAGAAGTCGCTGAGCGTTGTGAAATGCGTGCTGGGCGAGCTTTTTAAACCCATCTGCATGATTTGACAGGGCCTGCATACCGCGCTATATTTATCCCAATCAAGTAAGCACAGCCACCGTCCGAGCAGGGCGGATTTTTTGTTTTGAGACAGGGCGGGTTTTGGTACAGGTCGGGGAGTGTCCGAATTTCCGGTTGACGTTCGGCAGATTAGTCGAATCCTGTGCATAGTGGCCGGGTTTCGTTGGCTGGAACAAAGTAGTGAACGCCGTCTGGAACGAGCTTTTTTAGACTCATCCGCATGATTTGACAAGGCCTGCATACCGCGCTATATTTGCCTTATCACCGTCCGAGCAGGGCGGATTTTTCGTTTTGGCCTCTGACACAACATAACCGCCGCCTGATCTTGTAGGCGGCGGCTTGCGTTTCAGCTTGTCAGTTCAGCGTTTTGATGTAGGCCTGCAAGTCTGCAATCTGCTCGTCGGTAAGCTGGGTTTCGCTGTAGCGGGGCATGGTGCTGTTCAGCTCGCGCTCGGGGGTTTTGCCCTGGCGCAGAGCCAAAGTGAATTCAGCCAGCGTCCAATTTTTTGGGCCGTCTGGGGTATTCAGGGCGGGGCCGATGTTGCCGCCACCGTTGGCTCCGTGGCAGCCCGCGCAATTCGATGCAAATACGGCGCGGCCATTGCTGGGGTCGCCGGCTGGGTCGGTGTTTCGGGCCGCTGCCTCGTCAGGATTGGTGCCCTCTGTGGTTCCCGTGGGCTTGCCCGCTTCGTCGTCGGGGTTCTGGGTGTCGCTGGTGTCTTCGTTGGTGTTGGCGCGTTGCTCGGCGGCGGTCTGTGCGCCGTTGTCGTTCGCGTCGGTTGCGCCTCTGGTGGTGTCCGTGTTGCTGCCTTCAGTGGTCGTGGCCGTGCCTGACGTGCCGCTCCCCGTGTTCCCGGCCTCGTCTGTGTTGCCTGCGTCTGTGGTACCTGTGCCGCCGCTTCTCGTGCCCTCGGTTCCGCCGTCCGTGTTGGTCGCGGCTTCGCGTGCTGCGTCGGTAGATTCACTGGAGGCTGGGTCGCCGCCCATGCTCATGCCGTTGTCGTCCGTGGTCTGAATATCGCTGTCGCGGGTGCCGCCTGTGGGGGCCACCTCGCCCTGTGCAGACTCGTTGGCGTTGTTGGTGTCGTTACCCAACGCAGCATTTGCGGCGGCACTCTGGGTTCCGGCGCCGCTCTGGGACGTTTCGGCGGGGGCCACGATGGTGCCTTCACTGCTGGGGGCCGCCGCACCGCCGGGATTGGGCAGCGTGCGCGGCAGCACGATCAGAAGCACAACGCCCAGCAGCACGCCCAATGTGACGCCCAGGGCCCAAGACAGCACGTCGCCTGCAATCCACCTCGTTCGGTTGTTTCCTCTGCGGTTTAGGCTGCTCATGCTGCCAGAATACGGCCCGGTTTGAGGCCCTTCTGTCACTTTAACCGGGCATTCCCTTCATGGCTTGCAAGGGTTTGAAAAGAGTTCCAGCCCAATTGTGTCTTTTGCTTAACTTTCTCTTAAAACAGACTCTCGGGCGGGGCATCCTTCTGTTCTTCGGGCCACCACTGCACTTTGCTCAGGTCGCAGCGGCCAGAGGAATCAAGCACTACACCCTCGGCCACGAGAAGTCCTTCCTGCATATCGCCGAAGCCGACTTTGTGCGTACTCACGCGGCCCTGTGCATTGATCACGCGCTGCCAGGGCAACTCGGAGCCGCCCACCAACGAATTCAGCACGAATCCCGCCTGACGGGCCGCCCCCGGATGTCCGGCCAGCATCGCCAGTTGCCCGTAGGTCATCACGCGGCCTTCAGGGATGCGGGCTACCAGCGCCAGCACGCGGTTTTTAAAGCCTGTTTCCAGTTTGGCTGCTTCCGGTCCGTGCGTCACGCGTCGCCCCGCATGGGCCCCCAGATCTGGTTTGCATTGGGCAGAGGAAACCCACTCACCTTCAGTGCCAGCGCAATCTGGCCCCGGTGGTAGGCGGTGTGCCCCAGCATATGCAGCACAAACTGAGCGGGCGAGGGGTGAGGCAGATTGCCGGTGGTGGTGGCCGCTGTTGCCACACCAAGGGTTGTCGTCCACACTTCACGCATCACGGCGGCAGCCCGCGCCGGGTCATTCTGGGCCACAAATGCGTCGGTCTGGGTTTCGTCGTACAGCACAGGCAGGGGCAGGGCCGCGCCCCCATCCAGTTGTGCCAGCCAGAACTTGGTCGATCCGGCCATATGGGCCAGATGCTGAGCCACGGTCATGCCGCCCCCCGGCGTCTGTGCGTCCATCATTTCGGGTGTCAGGTGGCTGCACAGCACATCATTCACTCGGTTTTCGGCGGCCACAGCGGTAGCCAGCACGCCAGCAAGCTCGGAACCCATCGGGCCGGGGGTGGGAAGAAGTGTCATGGCTCCAGGGTACAGGGAACGGTGAGTGGTCCGTAGGGAGTAGACAGGGCAACAGTGGAGGCTCGTTCGACGTTTTCCCCAGTGGGTGTGCCCACAAGCCACTACCCACTGACCACTGACGTTTTTTCAGCCCTTCCCGGCTTCGGCCCAAAGTGCAGCGGCGCGTGCCCCGGCACGGCTTTCAATGCAAATTCGGTGAGGCCCAGCCGGTCAGGTTCCTCCAGGTGATACCTGAAATTCCAGAGGTAATGCTGCACCACCCGTTCGGGCAATCCCAATTTCTGGGCGTGCCTGCGGGCCACTTCTGCCAGATGTCCTAACCCCTCGCGCCGCGCCTCACGCATGGCCTGCACCAAGTCGGGCGGGGGCGGATGGCCTTTGCGGTAGGCCCACACAGCAAACACGAAGGGGTGTCCAGTGATGGCAAACCATTCTTCGGCCAGGTCGGTCACGTGTACTGTTTGCCCGCCTGCCCGTCCGGTATGCGGCAGGGCAGTCATGGTGGTTTCGGGCGTCAGGGGGCCAACCGCCGCGTACCACTCCCGCAGGGCGCTGTCGCCAATTCTCAGCACGCCGTCGAACCCCGCCGCCAGCAGCGTTTCGGGCGTTCCCTCGGCCCCCTCCAGCACAGGCTTCAGCCCGCGTTCCTTCAGCACCACTTCCAGCAGGGCCACACTGGTCGCGCTCTGGCTGGTCAGGGCAATTCGCTGGAGCGCGTGCAGCGGCGCAGTATGAAACAGATTTACCGAATACACCGGCCCCAGCACGCTCACCGAAAAATCGGGCAGGGCTTCTAACTTGTCGGCGTTGCGGATAAATTCCACCACGCTGATATTCGCCACGTCCACGCGCCCGTCCAGCAGCGCGGCGTTCATTTCGGTGGGCACGCCCGTAATGGCGCTCACGCCCGGCGGCAACTGCAACGAATCCAGAATCGGCGCAACGTTGGTGAAGTGAATCCAGCCCGCGCGGTAGGTCATAGATGCCTCTGGCGGGTACAGGATCGTGACTTCTGGGTTGTCGAAAGGTCAACAACTTTGGGTTGAGTTCGTGCTGTTCCCGTCTCCCCTCTCACGGCACCACCTGTACACTCACCGCCTGCCATTCTTCACCCCTCTTTGCGTACACGCGCAGAAAACTCTGCACCCGCTCGCCGCCTGCATACAGCGTGCCCCGTGTAATCGCCGCGTCGCCGTACACCCGCGAGGCATGGCGCTCGAACACCAACGCATCGGCAGGATTGTTCACCATCTCGCGCAGCAGATCGGCACGGAAGACCACCTGTCCGTCAGGGAAAAAGGCCATCCAGTCCTCGGCCAGAACCCGCGCCATCCGCTGTGGGTCGCGGTGATGGTAGGCAGCGTTCCAGAGGTCGTCCAAGTACAGCACGGCGTCTAGGTCTGACACCGTTGGCTCAGGCGGCAGCACGGTAGCTCTTTCTGTTGTAGATCAGGTCGGCCAGAATCAGGCCGATACAGGTCAGCAGCCACACCCAGCGCAGGGCTGCCAAGCTTGCCAGCCAGCTTTCAGGAAGGCCGAGAGCCACGGATCGCCGCAGCACAAAGTCCGTCAGGAC
>QQTW01004578.1_pt1 | contig 10389 bp, 13 predicted proteins | sample 1904831 | NCBI WGS metagenome assembly QQTW01 (sample SAMN09435610, study PRJNA476489) | Subsurface metagenome, whole genome shotgun sequencing project.
GAGAACTGCCAAACGGCATCCTGACAGCTTCCCATCGAGTTGGAGTCCAAGGTGGTATTCATGGCCACGACATGATTGATTGCTACCGTAGTAGTACACGGCGCGAGACTTGAGGTGAAGGGGAAACCCGCGCTGAAAATAGCAACGAGAAGATTCACGACCTGAGGCTCTAACGAAGCTGACTCTAACAGAGGCTGGAAACACTCGAAATCACTGGGCGAAGGGGACGGGGCTTCTGGGATACCGATCACCATTCCTCACCCAGAAACCCTCTTTCCGCTCCACTCCCGACCTCATCCACGAATTCACCACCACCACCACAACTTCCTTTCTTGCCACATCTTGCACATATAACCTCCTATCCTTCTCGATTGAGAAACTTTTGGTTGATCTTCACCGTCTAGAGGATCTGGTGCGCCACCAAGATTCTGCGCTATCGCATCACCTGCATTGGAGAGCATTGGAGGAAACCATCCAATACAAGACCAGTGTCCCAGCGAAGCGACTGGCAGGGTCGGCCGTGATTACCACCTCTCTTCTGACCGTTGATCACTGTCAATCGGCATATCGGGTCGCCTAGCGACATCTGCATCAGCATTTCTCTCTCCTCCCAGTCCTCGAGCGAGTGCACGCACCCTCCACGGCAATACCATTGGGAAGAAAAGGGTCAAAGTGCGGGCATTTGACCGAGAATGGATGGTCCCGCTGGCATGGCTTCGGCCAATAACTCCAGCGACTTCGTGAGTCGGACCTGTGGGTCTCGCACTTGCTGTAGTTGCTGACATATAAGCAGGTGCGCAAGTTGTACAAGTGAGAGATGCCCCGGGAGATTGGATACAATTTCGACGCCCAGCAAACGACTAATGCTGACCGAGTCGATTTAGGATGCTAGAAGATCCCTCATATGCCTCGGTTGTCAGATGGGGTGATGAAGGGGACAGTTTCGTGGTGCTCGAGGTACCCGCCACATGTGACAGCATCCCCGCGGATTCCAAGTTGACGTTCGTAACCCATAGAACGAGAAATTCACAAAATCGATCCTCCCTAAACATTTCAAGCACAGCAATTTCGCAAGTTTTGTGCGGCAGCTCAATAAGTACGATTTCCACAAAGTGCGGCAGAATAATGAAGAGGGAGGCACATCTCCTTATGGACCAAATGCTAGTGCACATGCGACCTTTGTTTGTGAGAGAGAGAGACTGACGGAAAACATAGGCGTGGGAATTCAAGCACCCAGAATTCAAGGCGAACAACAAAGATTCGCTGGACAACATCAGAAGAAAAGCCCCTGCTCCACGGAAACCGTCGGCCATGAATGATGGCGAGATGCCCATCCAACAAATTGATCTCATGAATCAACAGCTGGTTGCACAGGCTCAGCAAATCGAACAGCTTTCGCAAAGGTACAATGAAATGGCCGTCAATCATCAGATGGTACTTCAAGAGGTGTTACGGGTCCAAAAGACCGTCCTGAATCACGAGCATATCATTGAAAACGTCATGACCTTCCTGCACTCCGTTGACGCGAAGCAAAGAAGGGACAGTAAAGTCATCTTCAATACTGGTGATACGGGTCCCACCGCCCAGCTCACACCCACAAGCCAAACCGTCGCGGTTCCTGACGATGAACCTGCATCTCCACTCCAGCAAGCCAGCAAGCTACTGAATGACCTCAATGCCGAAGTACAATTCAACGTAGCAAGCATGGAGCAATTACACGACATGTCGAATAAATTACCGGGTGCAATGTCAACTCCACCAGCCGATCAGCATATGCGTGATGCCAACAGGGGCCCACAATCTGCTACCTCCAGCTCTACCATGGGATATGCACGGCTCAACAATGGCGAACTGGACCAAGTAGTGTATCCAATGGGCACCAACAATGGGATAGATCCAATGTACAGCGAACATGTCAATAACATCCCTTATCCAATGCCGTCAAAAGAGCTTGATGCTTCGGATCCGAGGCGACATTACACAGATGGTGGACGGAAGAGGAGCACCTTTGCCGATCCTGGTTGGGCCAGGCCTCCACGTATATTGCTTGTTGAGGATGATCCGACGTGTCGACAGATTGGTGGGAAATTCTTATATTCCTTCTGCTGCGTCATCGACTCTGCGGTAAGTTCGGATGGTCTTTCAGCTTGTGAAGTAAGCTGATTACTCTAGCTGGACGGTCTTGAAGCGGTGAACAAGATTCAGGAAGGTGTCAAGTATGACATGATTCTGATGGACATAATCATGCCGAATCTGGATGGCGTGTCTGCTTGTCATTTGATCCGACAATTTGATCGCACGCCAATCATCGCCATGACCTCTAACATCAGGAGCGACGACATTCAAATGTATTTCCAGCATGGTAAGGAGATTTGTATTGGGTAGATGACTACGGACGACTGACCAGACTTAGGCATGGACGATGTTCTTCCCAAACCATTCACGCGCAAATCCCTACTGGATATGCTCGAGAAGCATCTTTCCCATCTCAAAAAGCTACCACCGGGAATGGAACCACCACCTTCCGCCACCACTTCTTCCGTTCCCCATTCAACTAATGGACAAAGTATGAAGGACGACGCATCCTCACCCGCTCAATCACCCGCTGGGTCGATGGGTAATTGGCAATCCCCTGGCCAATATCCTGGCATATCACCCATACAGACCAACCTTGCCAATCAATATGCGCCGATGGGTAATGCTAGTCCGTATGGTACGAGCCCTCACACGCCAATGACAGCTGGAAGACCAGGCCATCAGCAGCAACCATTACATCCTCAGCAGCACCAAGCTCAAGGTCAACAGCAGCAACACCGGAGACAGTTGAGTGAAATGTCAGGGGGCGCACCGGACATGAATGGCTATAACAACAAGCGGCAACGAGTATATGCACAACCGACTCAAAGTATGGGCATGCCTGGTGGATCATAATTGTCCTCCATCATCCTGGACTTTGATGATGAGAAGTCCGCCAGGCTACATTAGGATGCTGTGGAATGAGAATCAAATCTCCCGAAGGCCAAGCTAAAGTTCCGTCCATGCCAAGAGGAATCACGCCAGGCTGCATGCGACCTTGTCTTTCGTCCAGCTGTTTTACCGAGAGAGAGAGAGAGAGAGAGAGAGAGAGCACGAAGCCGAGACTCTCCGCAATACCATCTGGAGATGTACATATATATGGCGTCCGTCATCATGGTTGAAGCTCTTGCTTTCCCAAGTAATCTGTGGGTCATGCACGAGAAGAGTTGAATCGGTTTGGACACATCTCGGAAGACAAAAAGTTCGGAGCAATTTATGGCCAGGGATTCTACGCCACGTCTGAAATGATAACGACCATTTTCTATGTTGTATTTTGGGGGCGCACCAATTGGGTTTTCTTTGGGGTGGTAGGTCGGACCGGAGTGGCGGCGCGGGTAGAGTGTCTATGCCTCGCCTACATACGTATCTGCTTTTGGGATCTGAGATGAAATTTTTTGAAATCGGGAATTGGGGATTGGGAATCAGGAATCTGGAGTCCACATCACCAGTTGTGCAGAAGCGTGACGGTAGGGTGGAAGGGTGAAAAGGTGGGAGAGACGCTCCAAGACAGTCATGTCCCGCTCCCTGAAGAACACATGGAAGGGGAGCTCTGCTGCATGTCTTCCTGCAGGGGTGTATCTAGGTCCACCTGCCACAACTGAAGGAGAATCATCACCATCGTCCCCGGGCATCGTCGTTGTTGCTTTGTGGTTATCCTCGTCTTTCGTGGGCTGGACAAGGCGGGAGGTTTTGCGCAGGGGGTGGCGCAAAATGAATGCAACGGCTAAAGGCCTTCTAACACCCAATCTCTCGATCAGTCGCGCGGAAAAATTTGTTTGGTGGAGGGGTTGCATCGTATCAGCTGCAAGCTGCGGAGCAGCAGAGCAGGAGTGTCTGTAGTGCAGCGTCTGCAATGCGGTGCAAGCAGCACAAAGAGGAGAGGTAGCAGCAACAGCAGCAGGAGGAGGAGGATCAGAATTATGTGTGGAGGGGGGAAGTTGGGGGGGTGGGTGTGGTTTACCTATGTTATGCACTTTTCGACATGACGCTGATGCAATGTAGAGCAGGGCAGGGCAGGGCAGGGCAGTGCGGCGAGCCACTCGTAAACCTGAATCTGAGCACGAACATGATATATACACCCATCCCTACTGCTACATTGCTCCCAAGCATGAGACGAATCAACCGGGGGTCACCGGGTAAATGACACAAAACCTTCCACCTTCAACCTGCTACTACGGTATGGTAACAGGCATAATTCTTGTGAGTATGACGCCAAGAAGGTCTTAGGGCTACGATCATACATAGTATTACCAGCGCCGAGACTGGTTCTGAAGCGGTAATACTACTAGTAGTACTTAATAAGTCTGCGGATAGATTACGCTTAGATAATGAAGATCCACGCAATCCAAGGGCTTGGAAAGAACCCAACGAATAGGTACATACATTTATATACTAGCGTATAGAGGAGTTCCTCCCGCTCACATTGATGAAAGATTATGCCCTGGTAACCCCAATTTAGTAGTACATGGTAACTTGGAGATATCTACTCACACATCTTGACTACCACATCGATCATAACAGCAACACGCATCTCCGAGGTCCCGCCGGATTTGCCAGCTCCTTCCACCTTACCTCCCCCTTCCTTCTTAGAAAATTTTCAGTCATGTCACCTGAGCCAAGTCGAGCCGAGTCGAGCTGAGCTGAACTGAGCTGAACTGAGCTGAACTGAACCGAGTAAAACTGAAGTGAGCCAAGCCAAGCCAACCCGAGCCGAGCCGAACATCTGGCGTACTATGTGGTTGCGGTTGCGGTTACACTTGCGTATCATCTGGCCAAAGGCCCCCCCACAGCGGCCTTTCCGGAAGAATCTAGATTCCAGACTTCCAAACTTCCAGATTTCCCGATTCTAGATCCGAAAACCCTGTCCTGGTTTGCTTTTGGACGATACCGAATACCCCAGTAAGCCTGACTAGGTGGGGTTACGGCCCACCGGGACGCGGGGGGGGGGGGGGGGGGGGGGGGGGGGGGGGGTTTGGATTACGCAGAGCCATCTCCGGAATCTCCGAGTGACTTGAGTCTTGGAGGCTTGGAGTCCTTGGAGTCCTGGAGTCTTGGAGTCCTTGGAGTCCTGGAGGCTTGGAGTCCTGGAGTCCTTGATGAGGTTGCGCATTAGTGAGTACTGCTGGGTACCAACTAGATGGTCAGGTAGAGCGGGCTTTTTATAACCCCTTCGCCGTTCAGGGAGACGCTCTTCCTGCTGGGACTTTCTCCTACTGGGTTCTCCTACTGGGGACCTTCGTCCTGTTCCACTCAGCTCGGTGAGTATGCGGGTATGGAATAGGAGTAGGGTGGAGTCAATTGCAACATACTCGTTCGTACGAATTACTGGTCAGTGGTGTGGACCCGGTAGAGCAACCGTGGGCGCCTTCGCTGCACTTCGCCTTCCCCTTCCCCTTTTCGCTTCTCCTTACCAAGTCGTCAACCCATATCGCACAATCCGCTATGTACTCCATGAATACAGGGTCCCGTCTTGATGTCCCGGACTCAAACCCTCCTCGCTTCAACCTCAACCGATTGCACGGCAGGCAATCCTGGCTACGTGACTAGATCTTCATACCCTCCACCTGACTGCCCTCCAACACCACAATCCCGTACGGATCACGGTCCACGAGGGAGACCTCAACGCTAACGCTTTCATCCGCGAGGGCGTCTTCCAATTCCTCGCTGACTGTCCCTGTGTCTCCTCCTCTTCCTCCTCCTCCTCCTCCTCCTCCTCCTCCTCCTCCTCCGTCTCTGCCCTCCGCGTCGTGATCGTCGTTGTCGTTGGGACTTTCACCCAATGCACCCCTCCCGACAGTAGAGGGAGGCATCTTCTTACCACTGAGGTATTCGTCGCGGACTTCCCTCCACTCGCTTTTGAGCAGCTCTTCTAATCTGGGCTGCATGAAGGCGTGGAGATAGCCCCTCTCGCTATTGCTGTGGAATAGGGTGACTACGCTGCCGCCCCGCTCTGTGACGGCTAGCGCGTCATGATGGCTCAACTCTCCCGTGAAAATCAGATCGGCGCCGCAGTCCTTGAGCACGGATGCGCCACTCCCGGGGCAGATCCCAACAGTGCGGATGCGGATGTCCTCTACGTGTCGGGACTGCGGGATCGCGACGGGGAAACCTTTCGGCGTGCCCACGCCGTGGGCGATGCGCTCGATCAGGTGGGTGAGTGGTTGGGGCGTGCGGAAGGTTAGGAGTCGGCCTGAGCCGGTTTTGCTGGGTGGAAAGGAGGCGGGGTTGTCGGTGAGTGAGATGGAGGATTCAGGGGACGGATGGATGACCGTACGTGTGTGGGGCAGGTGGGAGGTATCGAGCTCAGTGGAGGATTTTTGAGAGTTGGAATTCGACTTCGGGTAGATGGGTTTGGAGTAAGCGCGCTTCATGCCAGGGCGGTTCTTGCTCGCTGTAGGTGCAGATGGAGCAGTATCGGTGAAGACGTCGTCTTCAGATTTGGGTTGTAGGTCGTGCTGTTTCTCCTTGTCGGCTTGCCCATCTTGGTCTTGAGATTGTGTGGCCTGTTGTGGTATAGGCTCTGCGTCTGATACGGTGGTGTTCTGTTCTAGATGGGGTTCTTGTGGTTTTCCGGTCACAATATCGCATAGCCAATCTGTCATTCCACCAGGCACCGCATCGACGGCGGTGTGCGGGCAGTAGACACTAATTCCTTCCAGTGCGAGGCGCAAAAGAGAAGATTGTTGGGAGTCGGCGAGAGTGAGAGACTTTAGGCCGTTGAAAATAATCGGATGGTAGGCGACAACGCAACAGTGCTTATTCTCAATCGCTTCTGTTGCAACTGCGCAGGTAAGATCGACGGTGAGGAGGACTGAGTTCATTTGTCGCCGGATGGGATCGAAGGGAGCTTCCAGGAGAACTGGCATGCGCGTTAGCAATTGCAGAAGGCTATGTATGAGGCATGCCAATTTACGGCCAGTGTTATCAAACGACTTATCTGCCAGGCACTCTGGATAGAGCTTGCGCATGGAGCTTACTACCGCCCTGGTGAAGGGCGAAGCTGCCGAACTTGTAGTATAGGAGCTCATTCTGCGGAATTGAGGGTCGCGCAGAGCTCGAAAGAGTCTGGCCGTGTTCATGTAGAGCAAGAGGCAGCTCGCCCCGTCACGGCATAACTAGAGATCTTCTCAGCAAGCAATCTTGGAGATACGTAGCGCAGCAAAACTGTCGAGTCTCGATGATCTGCGACGTCTGTGGCGCATGCTAGAGGAAGCTTAAGCCACACTTTTTCCACGGTCTGGAACGCGAATCCCTGCACGCGTCTTTACTGGTGTCGTCGTCGGACTGGTACGGACAAGCCGGGAGAAATCAATTCGGATATCTCAAGAGTAATTAATCTGCAGTAGTCCCCGCTTTCATCATGTCCGGAAGTACCTCATCACCGTTATCCTCGCCGCCGAACTCCCAACTACCGCCCGCATCAACCCCTTCGACGCGCAATGCCTACCGCCCCGGCCGCTCTCTTCCCTTCGAGTTGAATTCCCAGATCAACAACTATTTCGAGGAAACCCTTTACACTCAAGCCTTCGCCCTTCTTGAATCGCTGGTCTCCTCCTCTGCTCACGCTGATCTCAATGTACCGACTTTCGTGCCCTGGGCACCCCAGCTCGCTCTAGCTTCGACGCTCAGCGTTCATCCAGCTTTGACTACCAGAACAACGAGCAAAGAGAAGGAAAGTCAGGCTGATAGTGCACTACGTTTGCTCAGGCTCGTCAGCCAAGTGCTCGGACCAGCCAATGCGGATTTTGGGAACGCGTTCAAGTTCTCGAGGTTCAAGTTCGGCAGTACAAGGGGCAGCAGTGGGACTGCCTTGCGGAACAGCGACAGAAGAGGTACACCGGAAAACGGTCGACATCTCGACGACATCAAGATCGATAGTAAATATGCTCAAGTAGAGAGTCTGTATTCTCGAGCCGAGGATTTCTGGCATATCGTCGGATGGGCTTTCAATTGCAGCAAGCTATATCCAAAGCGATGGGAGAGATGGGCGTTATGGCTCGAGTGGATGACGAATGCATTGCGGAACGACTGGAGGGACAGACAAGAGGAAGGAAATGTGAGTACAAGTTTGATCTGGTCATACATCGTCCGTTCATCAGGCGGTGGTGGTCGCAATCGAAGAATACTAAGATCGATCTTTGCCAATGGAGGCACAAAAGCTCTCAATGAGTTCAGAGAGATTTTCAAGAACGAATTGAAAGAGCCGAAAAAGGAGGACAGAGAAACGATCAAGAAAAGGGAGGTGGATGTTGACGTTGAAGCTGAGGTGTACGGTGACTACATGGCAAAAGATGAGGATGAGCCTTCCGAGGACGATGAAGTCAATGGCGCGGGATATATCAAAAGGTCAAGACGAGATCCCAGCCTCAAACGAGTGACGCCCAAGGCAAGTACGAGCAGTTTGAACAGTGCTTTTGACGAAGGTGAGGAAGTTGGCGACGACGGCCCAGCACTCCTAGGTGGCAATGACAGTCTAAGGCTGCGCCTGAGGTTACTACAACTCCTCTCGGATGTCTCGCTCAAACTGCCAGACGATTTTGTGACTGGAGACCAGCTATACACCTTGTTCGTAGAATTCATCCGACCTCTGCCACTGGCGTCATTTCAAGCAATCATTTCACCATGTGCTGTACCAGACATGTTGTCCACCGATGCGCAAACTACGCTTTGCGAGTTTCTGTTGACCAGATCTCTGCTGGAAGCCGCAGCTCCAGATACAACTGAGCCATATTTGCGGCAATCGAAGATGGAGGAGTGCTATCTGCCATTCGCCGCGACCTCATCCAGTGTTGTAGACAATGCGAAGGTCTCTCTCTGCCTTGAATCGCTACTCCGCCACCTGTTCATGGCAGGAAAACTAACGGCGAGGCCAGCTCTGGAATTTGCCATACAGGACGGCATTCAGAACAGGTGCGAAAAGGCAAGTGATGGGGTGAAGAAAAGTGCATCTGCTAGGCGGAGGGGAGAGATTGGCTGGACATGGTTGTTGGAGAGTGGCGAGCGATTGTCAGACATTTTGAGAAAGATTCAGCCTTGAAGAGACAACGCAGTGACCGCTTTGGACGAGGAACTTTTCGAGCAGCAGAGCTCCCAGAAGAGCGAATGTGGTTTTTTGAAGAAGAAGAAAAAGCTATGTAAAAGCGTTCAAGTATCATCCGGCCCTCCTGAAAAGAGTCCTACTCGCATTCGATGACTCTGACGGTAAGATTAGCAACGGACGTAGCTGATCAATAGTGAGATAACTTACCCAAGGCAGCTTGGGAATGACCACCGCCATTAGCGCCAGAAAGTTGATGAGGAAATACGTCAGATCGTAATGCGTATAATGTGTGCTGAGAAGAAACAAGACTATGGGAACGCTGAGTAGAAACTTCTTTGCAGGTGTGTATTGGTCCCCATTATCGATCTGCTCCCACATGTTGAGATTATCGTAAGCTCCTGCATTGAACTCGAACGGCACTCCTCGGACATAGTGGAACATCAAGTATGAGCCGAACATATAACTGATGTTGGTCAGGGTCCAGGAGATCTCTTGGGTAACGCCGGGTATGATGTCGAACAGGATCTTGAGTGCGACTATAAGGACGAAATGAATGGTCCAAGCACCTGTACAACTGCGCGTTAGTCAACGGCCTTCTATCATTTTCCCCTAGCGTTTCAACGTAAGGCCTTTCGTACCTTTTGCCTTTTCCCACAATTCTGGGTCTGGATTCTCTTGGCACGATCTACATCGGATGACATTAACTATCAACTATCCTTGTCTGGCTTCGTATAGTGGAGCTATGACGACCGCTGAATAACACACCGGCAACCAACCAGCAACGAAATCAACCATTTTCCCTGTCCCTGCCCTCGCCCCGACACGGCTCTCCAGGTACCGAGCAACTGCAAGCCTACCGCCCTGAAATTTTGAAGCAGAAACCCTCCACGAGTGCAGTCTGGTGCTGGTCAACACAGGCAGGACATCTCTGATGCTTCTCAAGCTGCTCCTTGATCAGAGAACATACGTGACTGACTTTGAAAGCAGACAAAGCAGCTCGATCCTTCCTCCACCGTTCCTCCTTCTCCGTCTTGATCTTCTGCCATACCCTCAACACCGCCAAACTGTCTTCCCTCACCTTCCAACGGAACATCTCCTTCCAGGCGGATACCAAGTGTGCCCCAGAAAGCCTCGGATCTCAATACAAGATGAGCTCAGGGAAATCTGGAAGGAGACGAAGATCAAGCAGCATCATCTACCATGAACCGCCAGAATCACTCGAGCATATCAGCGATCAGTCGGCTCTACCAAACCTCAACTCGCAATGGGTCAAT
>QQTW01004579.1_pt1 | contig 10388 bp, 11 predicted proteins | sample 1904831 | NCBI WGS metagenome assembly QQTW01 (sample SAMN09435610, study PRJNA476489) | Subsurface metagenome, whole genome shotgun sequencing project.
CTGAAGGACTCGAGATCGGCGGGGGAGACCATGGTTAGTGGAATACTGGGGAAGTTCGGGAGGACGGGGACGCGCTTAGATGGGGTGGTATGTAGTAAATATATAGCCGGTTGATGATGGAGCCTTATTCGCGGTTTGGTAAGGACTTTATTGGAGTCGTGATGTTCGTTTGGTCATGATGTTGTTTTCCGTGACTCCAGCCGAGTGACGGAGCGGGAGAGTCCGACAAGGCTGAGGTTGGGTTTGGATCTGCAGGGTAAGGTCCGTCGGCTGGGCGCTTTGTCCCTGCCAGGAAAGCATCTTCAGGCACCCGGCCGCACTTGACATACAGGAGCTTAGTTCTAGTGTGAGTCTCTCAAGATGGCGCCACATTTCCATTAGACGATTGGCTCAGCATCACTGCCGAGATTGCAGTCCCACCATCTGGAGGTGCTCGTGGGTCCATCTAGCGTAAGACCCTCGCTCCGGACAAATCGATTTCAAGGGCGAAAAAACATTTCATTGGGGAAGACACGTCCCCAAAATCCTGCCTACATCGGCCGGCGTTCGATCACGTTGCCCTGAAGAATCCGCATCCAGATGTTGAATGTTAATTGGCGTCTCTTTCCATCGACTGGGCTACGGAAATGGGAATCCGCAGGCTGGAACCTTGCCCCTCGGGTGAGGTTCAACTTTGTCCGTGTTATACGCAGCCGCTATATAGTCAACTGGATGAGATTGTTGCTTTAACCGTAATAATCTCAGGGTCTTTTGGCATTTTTAGTTGACCAACCCTGACAGTTCTGCCGTGGAATATTCGGTATTCTGCTTTCGAATCCTCGTGATTCTCATTGGAGAATCCACTGCTACAACCAAGATCTGCAAATAATCCGCCCCAGTGGCTTTTTTTCCGGCGAATCGAAATGTTGATGGACGCATCAAAGGAGGTATTTACCAGTCGACGTCTATGCGTATGGAGGCCGATGAAAAGACGCCCCATCGCTGTTCACGTACAATATCACCCTCCCACGGGGCAAAATTCTCTGCAGACGATTGAATTGTTCGGCCAGGTCGTGTGTTCCGATCCAGTCGTGATTTCTGTTGCAATGAGTCTAAACGGTGCCCTTGATTCTAGAGACTCGGGGTGCCAGACCCCTTCTATATAGACAATAACACGACCCATTTACCCGCAAATGGCTCAATACCTCGTAACCCGAGGTGCCCAAACCAGCTCAATTCAACAATTTCTGTCGAGCCATGACTGGACCGGTCCAGTCATGGAACACGTATACGTGGTAGAATAACCTCCAGGAATTCGCTCACTACTGTCGGGGTTATAAGTGACCGTCTGCTAGAAGTCAAGGGGCGATCGCCTTTTGGCCTAGCGGACTCACTTCCGCCCACACTACTACCACTATCAGTCTGATGCAGAGAAGACTATGAGATTACCCTGTGATCGAAGAAGAGAGTACAAATCTTTAAACCAATTTGCTGGAGAGCCTACCGTCGTCATCAGTCAGATTAAGATAAGGACGTAAAAATCAGCGTCGTCCGAATGGTGCCGGGCCTGCCGTCGTGTCCCTCAAATTTGTTCTGGAACAGACGTCCGACAGAGCTATAGCAACTGACGTCTAGACACGTGACTTTGATGCCTGATTGCGACGAGGAGGAATAGTCTATTATTCTAGCTATTCTATCGGTTGGGAGAGGCCCTCTATATAGTAGACTAGCTAGCTTCTGACCGAGTCAGAAGCTAGGTCTAGACTCTTCCATATGGCTATAGTCGTTCGTATAGCCGTATAGGAGCTTGTTTTGCGGAGTCTATATAGCACTAGCTATATCGTGCTCGGAAGCTAGGCTAATTGACGACTCCTATTCAACAAGAGCCACGACCGTCCAAAGCGGCCAAGTCTTCAATGAGCAGCACAGTAGGTATCTTCTTGCCCTGAGAGTAGAGAAAGGGTACTTGGTTGGGTACTCAAGTCGCTTCTCCCCGCGATGTTCGACATATTTCTGCCCCCGAATTGCTAGATGAGTGTAGCCTCAGGTATCTTTCGGCTGTGGACGCAGCGAACCGCGACTTGGTCTTCAACTTGAGTCTCTCCCCTGCCCTCTCGACGTGTGATGAAACTGTGGCCGTGGCAAAGAATTCACCACTGATGGCGGTTGATCCGGTCAACGTCCGCTAGAGACCCAACAGGCACCATCGATCAATAGAATAAATGTATCACTTCTGAGCAATCAGTGATGATCATCTCTTGCTTACCTTCAGCTATCAACAAATGCTCCTGGGACTTGACCATGCTCATTGAGACATCCTGAAGAGCCTTGGGATGGAAAATGAACATGCCAGGTTTGAGTGACATCGAGCTAGCTTTACTCGGCAGTTCATAGTGGTTCAGTCGTAAGAGATGACAGATGATGAAGACGCTGGAAGTATGAAGCGGCTACTGCTGAGCTATTCCATTTATTGTGTCACCCGCATGGGCTTTTTGGCCAGCTCCGAGCGCCTCCAATCCATTTGGAATCCTGCATCTTGTCTTGACCCGAGATATGCTCATGCATGCTGGATCTTCAGAAGGTCGATGGAATGTTCCACACGCGATCAAGCCACGTGCTGTGGCTGGTGCTTGCTTCAGCCAGCTGCGTGGCTTGGTCATCGATCACCAGCCACGTCAACCCGTCAGGAACCGGCGGGGGGGACCGCCGACTGCGACAATGCGACCCGATCGCGAAAGCTGACGGCCTCTCTCGACGTCTCGTTGTCTCACTCGTAACAATGGGAGTCTTGAAGACTCCATGTCGCAGTGAATTATCTGTCCTAAAAGCCTACATGCACGAACACCTACGATCAATCACCCAATAACGACATTTGAGTCCTACCACTCATTCTGCTTCGCGCTCACCGTACACTTACTCACCTTCCTGTCGACGCTGTATTTGTATGCTTCGACTGTCTATATCATCGGGTTGTGTTTTGGGTACATCAGTTATTGGAGCAGATAATCAGCCAGGATGGTGCTGCATAACCCACTGCCATCGTCTCCAGCCAGTATGTCAACCACGTTCCCGTCCGTAGTTTCGATTTACGCGCTAATATATGTGATATCCCGATGTAGGCGAGTTCAGGAAAGCAGCCAAGATCTTGACATCCTTTGTCGATCCTCGACAGGCATTTGGTCCGGACCGGGTCATCCCACCAGAGATCTTGCAGAATGCCAAGGTCCGTCCCTGGCCTTCGCTTTCCCTCATGTCCATTCCATCCACCCCTCCTCATTCGAACTTTACACTAGCTAACCCAGAATATAAACACACAGGGTCTCGCGGTTTTGACCGTCTTCAAGGCCGGCTTTCTTGGTTCAGCTCGATTAGGTTCGGGCGTCGTCGTCGCCCGGTTGGAAGATGGCAGCTGGTCCGCCCCATCCTTCATCACCATGGGCGGCTTGGGCTTGGGCAGTCAGATCGGGTTGGAGTTGACCGATTTCGTCTTCATCCTCAACGACGCCGCCGCCGTGCGCACCTTCGCGGCCAAGGGAACGCTCACTATTGCCGGCAACGTCTCGATCGCGGCCGGACCGGTCGGACGGAACGCCGAAGCCGCAGGGGCCGTGAGCGCCAAGGGCGTCGCTGCCATCTTCTCCTACTCCAAGACGCAAGGATTCTTCGCCGGCATCTCGCTCGAGGGAACGGCGATGGGCACACGAGGCGATACCAACGCGAGAGCCTACCAGCGCAGTGGGATCCAGCCGGCCGAGCTGCTGGACGGTTCCGTACCGCCTCCCCCAGCTGCGGACCCGTTGATGCGGGTGCTTCAATCGCGCGTCTTTGCCAGCAGCGGGAACTCCCGCGGCGGCATGTATAACGACGTGCCCGTGTACGACGACCGACACGACGACGTCATCTGGGAGGGTCGACGTGGTCAAGGCGTGGGCGAGGGCCAGCCGCAATATCAATCACGGCGGCGTACCTGGGCGGACGATCCGAGCGGTGACCGACGACCAACATCGACCGCCTTCAGCAATGTCTCGGCGCCGGCGCGAGCATCCACATTCGCCGGGGGAGTTTCAGGAGTCGCGGGTCAGCGAACGGGCGTGACGGACGCCGAGTATGTCTATCGCGATCGACCGCCCAGTCGACCGACGGCGCCCAAACCCGTCTTTACGCCCAAATCCACGATGACATTAGGACCCCACCAGGCGAGAGCGAAGTTTCAGTTTGATGGCGATCAGCCGGGTGATCTCCCTTTCCGTAAGGGCGAGATCATCACGATTGTGAAGCGCACGGAGAGCTTGAATGATTGGTGGACGGGCCGCATCGGGGACAAGGAGGGGGTGTTTCCGAGCAATTACGTCGAAGTAGGATGATATGATGTATTGATTGATTGTTGCTGGGTATCGACCAGTTTTGATGACGGTTCTACGATTCGGGGTGATTGGAGTTGCTCTTTCTTTCTTTCTTTCTTGCATCTGTTTGGTCCTGGGGTGATGAGAACCTGGTGTACACTATTGATGTAGTTCGGTCTGTCTGCGGTGGCATCGAACTCGCTCAGCGGGAACCGTTTCATACTTGCAACTGTCTTCAGCCTTGCGACGACAAAGGTAGCTTCATCACGTTTGTGTCAACGATATGTTCATCAGTCCTGAAAACAAAGACGGTCCAACCTTCATCAGTCTGATGATGGTGATCTAGCCTCCCATCCCGACAGAGCTCACGTCAACCTGCGTCACACTGATGATGACGCTGGTAGAGCCTCTCAGTGGCGGTCAAGAGGAATCTTGTTCGAACCCCTCCCCGCAATACTCTCTTTGATGACGGTATTCCCACCGATGCCTATCACTGTAGCAGCTACTGCTCCGCTACATAGCCAGCCGGGGGGTCGAGAGCACGGCCTTCCCCAGAAAAGTCATGTGATTCAAAGCCCCGAGTCATACGCGATGACCACGATGTTCGACATAAATTTGACCATGTCTAATTACCTAATCAAATGCTCCCAAAAATAGTGAAATGGCCGAGTGATCTAAGGCGACACCTTTGCAACGATGTTCGACAAATCTGTGACCACTTTGATTACCTAACTTATGGTCAAAAGTCGTCAACGACGTCCGTGAGGAATCTTGTCACCCGTTCGACGAGATTTTGACCCAGTTTGATCACATAATCTTCCTCCTCCCAATCGTTTCTCTCGTACAGCAAAGACGAGCTGTCAGTTTTGCGACGGATGTTCGACGAATTTGTGGCCACTTTGATTACGTAACACATGACCAAAAGTTTGTCAACGGCGTCTGTGACGAATACTGTCCAGTGTTCGACGGAATCTCGACCAAGATGTGATTACATAATAATACCCTTCTCCTTGCACGGAGGAGGAGGAGCAGTCAATTTGCAGTGCGACCGATGTTCGATAAAGTTTTGGTCAGGCCAGGCACGCGCCACTCTTTCCTCACACCTCTCACTCACTCACGTCGCTGCCCTCGTCCATCGCGTTTCTCTAGACGGACCTCCCCCCCTACAACAGACAGCAACCATGTCCGAAGCCTACGAACGAGAAAGGTACCCTTCGCCATTACCCTTAATACTTTCACAAACTTCTTTGACCAACAACTAACTCCCTGGAATTGTTGTAATAGACAGAATAACTCCCGCCTCGATGAGCTCTCCTCGAAAGTCCACGCTTTAAGAGGCGTGACGGTAGATATCTATGACCATGCGAGGAGTCAGGACGTTATTGATAATTCGGTACGGCAGACACTCTCCCCTCTATGCATCCATCCATCCATCCCTTATCTACCTGCCTACACATTCCCTCCCGTCCCAGTCTTTACCTGATCAATACATTTCCGCTTCTGCATCAAATACAACACATGCATCAACGTACAGAATATATATACACACACGAATCAACGCTAAACAACGAATTACAAATGAAAAACAGAACGAAGTCTTCTCCAACCTCTCCACCTCCCTTAAGTCCTCCGCGGGACGATTAGGACGAATGGCATCACAAGGAAACCGCATCGCTATTCTGAAACTCTCGGGCATTATTATACTGGTGGTATTGTTCCTGTGGTGGCTTTGGGGGAAATTGGTATGAATATACAACAAACAAACAACACATACTCTGCTCGCATATCTTTGCGTTCGTTCATTCATTCCATCGATCCGATGCGAAGAAGAAGGTGTGGGGCGAATGAGTGAGTGGAGAGGGTAGGGTGCATTTTTGGCGTCTTGTCTTTGGAGGATATGACTTGAGGAACGCGTCTTGTATTTGGGAGTATATAACTTAGGGGGAGGAGTTTTGAAAACAAGGTGGCGTTTTGGAGCATGGACCTTGGGGAATAGGTTTTGAAAGCGGCGCTTTTCAGTCAGTACGGCACTGAGGTGGGTTTTTGGCCCGAAAGCGGCGTCGACGGTGCCGTTATCTTTTGAGGATGAGGGGATGGGCTTTTGGAGCAGAAGAGTATCCATTCATACATTCATCAATCGGCGAAGCGTGGAAGAACCTCGTCATGGGATTGGGCTGCTATGCTCTCTAGGCCAGCGGCGGAGGTTTGTTAGTCGAGTAGAAAGAACTCGACATGTACGGCCTACGGCCAGAGACGAGACATGCGTGTGGTGGATTGGATGTATCTATGCCGAATCGAGAAGTATAGTGGGATATTGAAGGAACCTCAATCCCAAAGACCGACTTCGAATCTGCTTGATGGTAGGGAGGAAGGGGGAGTAGATAGCGGGGTTTCCACGTCCACGTCACATCCGAATGAATGAATGCATGATTGATAGATTGGTTCGCCTTGAATAATGCATAGAGAGAGTGAGAAATGCTCTTTGGATCGAATACATACATACAATCATCTCATTGGCTATGAACTGCTTGCCACCGCACACACCAGTAACAACTCTCGCACCCAGCTCGAGCGATATCCATAAGGCTACTCAATCTAGTCGACTACTCCCAAACGTTCGAGAAGAGGTCATCACTCCCTCCAAACCCACCCGCTGGTTTACCACCACCTCCTGCAGCTGCGGAAGGCGCATTAGGTTTCGTAGGCGTCGCGGGAACCGCACTGCTCCAGCCACCAAAATCTTCATCGGCGCTGATCTCTGGTGCTTTCGGAGCGGTTACGGGCGGAGGAGCGGCCGAGATTGATGGCGTCTCTCCGAATGCACCCCATCCGTCATTGTCATCAGCTGCCGTCGCCGTCAGGGGAGGCGGGTTCGGAGCGGCATTGGACATGGTGGGCAGTTTTGCCGTCGAGCTGGTGCTGGTACTGTTCCCTGTCTGCCATGCGTCGTTGGAGGCCCACGGGTCGGCTGGTGACCAGCCGGCGTCAAGGGGAGCCTTTTGACCACCACCACCACCGCCACCACCACCACCAACTTGACTCGTGATTGGCGGCAGAGGTTTGGACGTTGCTTGAGCCGTGGAAAGATTGAACACGGATGGTAGTGCAGGTTGGGAGGGCACATTCGCTGGCTTCGACGGCGGCACCATAGGAGCAGGATCCGACATGTCGAATAGGTCGCCGAGAGCGGCCGTGCTTGCCGCCGGGCGGGCAGTGCTGGCTGACATCGTAGTTGGCGGTGACGAAGATTTCGTGATTGGGGCTGGATTGGACGCTTGACTTGCCACTGGGTTGGATTTAGGGGTGCTGTCGAAGAAACTGCCCCCGGCCAACGTGGTTGCCGTCACCTGTGGAGCTGCAGGGTTTGCCTTGCTGCTGGTCAAGTTGCCTAACGGAGATGCCGTAGACGTCTTGGCCGGTGGCGCCGGGGCCGACGAAGGTGCTGAAGAAAAGCTCAGTCCTCCAAACGCATCCGAGAGTCCACCGAAAGCTTGCGAAGCGGATGATGAGCTCCCCGTCGCTTGAGTCACCGGTGGCGCTTGAGGGGCTGGTGGAGCTTGACGGGGTGCCGAAGCGTAGAGCGAAAGAATGGACTGCTTCAAATCTGGACGAGAAGAGGTTGCCGCCACGGGAGCACCCATACTTGCTGCTCCAGCGGTACTCGTGCCTGCTGATGCGGAACTCGATCCGCCCAGGAAATCCAGGCCTAACAGTGTGTCGGCCGGTTTCGAAGTCTTGGGAGGGGCTGACGCCGGCGGTACACTCGGTCCCGTCGCCGGCTCGGCCGTGCGTGCACGAGGAGCCGGAATACTCTCGGTCCCAAATAGATCAATGGTCTGTGCCGGTTTGGAGGGCGGAGGAGGCTGGCTTGCGGATGACGATGCACGCAGGGACGTCGATCGATCCAGCTTCTGCTTCTCTTGCACCACGCCCAGTGGCTGCGCCCACGTCAGCTTCTTCGTTCCGTGGTATCATCAGGAGGACGAACTACATCTTCATCGCCGTCGCCATCGAGGGTGGAAGGATCTGGCATCCCGCCGTCCATCACCCAGCGCTTCGACTCGTACTTGGTCCGAATGAAATTCTCAATCTTGCTGCACGGTATCTCAGTATCATCCGTCCAACCATAAAACGAAGCGAAGTTCATACGCCTCTGAAGGAACATGTCCCGGTGCCAACTTAGCCTCCCAATATCTATATCTAATTAGCTACATGTATCGTAAAATGATTTGATACAATATGCGACCCACTTGTTTGCTCGTGCATTACCCCACTGCAAGATGCTCTTCATCTGCTCGTCGGTCCAAGCGTCCAGATCGACCGACTTCACTCGACTAATATGCGTTCCCATTCCCCGATGAATCCCAGAGCAGCTGTACGTCGGCCTGGTCAGTCATTGATCAATTGAATAGGCCAGGCAACACCGCTCGTGCACACACCGAATGCAGATAAAAACACCCAGATTCCAACTCGCCCATCTTGGATCTGCTCGTCCGTTAGATCGTAATGTCCAATGCAGAGAGAGCGCCAAGCTGAAGATGTAATATATCTTTTTGAGGGACAATCGTAAAGAAACTCACGCTTATTCCGCTTGCAGTCGGCGCAGCTCTTGTTCCCTTCAAGTTTCACCAGACTCTTGAGGGTCTGTTGGTTCTGCGCTGCACGATCAGACGCAGCGTTACCTGGACGTCGTGACATGATGGAGTATAGAGGATGAGAAAAGAGCTGATGATAGGTGAGAGGTTGCGATTTTGGGGCCAGCAGCGACGTGTAGGATGCGAGGGATGTTGAATGAACCTGCGGATGCGGAAGTAGTTCAACTCGGTGCCTGAACGCTTAGTAAGCCAAGAATATATGGCAACCCACAGGCGCAGAAAGCGAGCAATTCTTTGTTACTTAAATAAGCCTTTGCCTTGAACCAATATGGATACAGTGACCCGACAAGAGTGTCCGGACAGGGGGTCTCAAGAATAGTGAAACAGATATTTAACTCTAGTATCTTGTATGACCACCAGCGGCTTTGATGACAGCTTTCACTCGTCGAGGCATAGACTCAACGAGTTTTTTGACTCGAGTGCTTGGGATTCTATCCCAGGCTCCGAGTGCTTCTCCTGCCAGGAGACGCTTTTGGTTCTCTTCCCCCACGAGCTCAAGGATATCTTGCGTGTAGGGATAAGCACCTTCTTTCGTAGGAAACCAAAGGTGCTCAATGGGGTTAAGATCTGGACTATATGGAGGCCATGACATCACAGTATAGCCTTGAGCCGACAACCAATCTTTGACGATGTTGGCAGTGTGTATACCTGCTCCATCGTGCATGAAGATCTTCTCTTCTCTTTCCATCAATCTTGGAAGATTGTGTTTGAGGCAGTCCAGATACCGTTCCGCTGTCACTCCTCCTTTTGCTGACTCTGGATCACCTTTGAGAACAACTGCTTCAGCTTTGATGTCGCCATGAAAGGCAGCCCAAATCATCACTCTCACTCGCTTTTTGCTCTCCACATAATTGGTGTCTTCAAGCTCTGCCCCTATCTGATGGAACACCCATGGTCTTCCATGACCTGATCCAAGCTCTATCGAGCATTCATCGCTCCAAACAACCTTGGCCCAATCTTCATAGGTCCAGTTCTCATGTTCAATGGCCCATTGCAGATGTTTTGATCGATGCGTTCCGGTCAAAAGAGGTTTAGGTCGCTGTCGATGTTTTTGAATGTTTTTCTCCTTGAGGCGTCGTTCCATGGTGCGTTTGGTGACTGTTGGCATGATGTTTATATGAATTTCTCGAAGGGGTCGAAGAGGAGCCACCAATGCTGCTTCTTCAAGGAAATTGTCTTCTTCAGCTGTCGTTTTGCGAGGGCCACCTCGAGGATTGGACTTTTGACCTCTTTCATCTCGCTCAGGGCCTTTTTGAATGGTCTCGGACACGGTACTTTTGGGAAGCTCCATGTGACGAGCAATAGCTCTAGTTGCCTCTCCAGCAGCAGCTGCACCGAGGATTTTGTTTCTTTGAGCTGGTGTAAGCTCTTTTCTCGATGTTTGAGGGCGTCGAGGGGATCTGTTTACCTG
>QQTW01004580.1_pt1 | contig 10387 bp, 12 predicted proteins | sample 1904831 | NCBI WGS metagenome assembly QQTW01 (sample SAMN09435610, study PRJNA476489) | Subsurface metagenome, whole genome shotgun sequencing project.
TTCGACTTGTGGACTGGAAGCTCGTTCGAAGTGTGGATCGGAAGCACGTTCGACTTGTGGACAGGAAGCTCATTCGACTTGTGGACAGGAAGCTCATTCGACTTGTGGACTGGAAGCTCGTTCGAAGTGTGGATCGGAAGCACGTTCGACTTGTGGACAGGAAGCTCATTCGAGTTTTGGACTGGAAGGTTACTCGAGCTTTGAACCGTGGAATTATTCGGGCGGGACGTGCAGATAGTTGGAGACGGCGGTTGAGCTTCCGTGCCAATAGCAGAGGAGACGGCGAGTGTCTGTACCGGTTGCTTTTTACTAGGCTTGAGGAAGGTTCGAACACGACGTACGTATACGGGTCGAGCACGGGCAGCAGGCTTTTTGATCGAGCGCTTTTCAACAATCACCGACCTTGAGACTGCACCTTGCTTATACCAGGAGTGGAAGCGGCCGATTCCGTACGAAACAATAGCGACGAGGACGCAGAGGCCGACAATGTACATGATATGCACGACATTCTAGGCGGACAGGTTAGTATTGAAGACTCTGGCTCACTTCGAGAGCAGGAGATCGACTCACCTTCTTCATCTGTTCGAATGCCGGTCGCGCTTCTGAGCCTCTTACCTCTCCGCGACAGTATTCGTACTCAATCATTTCTGAATAGTCACGCGCGAATTCTCGTTGGAGGTAGAGGACGTCGAGGCACCAGTCACTGCATTCTTGGAGGCCGAGACCGCGCACGAAACCAATTTTCTCACCGACCCAGGTTTCTACCTCCCCGACGGACCTGGCGAGAGCCAAGAACAGCGCCTGCATGACACGGTCAGGCACTATGGCACGAGAGCACTAAGGCACGAGAGCACTAAGGCATGCTTGGAGGTTGGAACGTACCATGAGAGTGATCGGCCAATTAATGATCGCGACCTCGAGTGCTAAAGCGAGGGAATTCATGGCTTCGTGTGTGTGAGATAGAAGATGGAGATGAAGATTAAGATGAAGATGAAGGTGAAGGTGGTAAAGGGCGTCTCTGGGGATGTATGGGGGGACAGTGGTGGTTTTCTGGAACGTTGGTTGATGGAGTGCGATTGATGAAGCGATGGAAGTGAATGTTTACGAGAAGAGGTGGGTTTCTGGAACGTTGGTTGATGGAGTGCGATTGATGAAGCGATGGAAGTGAAATGTTTACGAGAAGAGGTGGGTTTCTGGAGCGTTGGTTGATGGAGTGCGATTGATGAAGCGATGGAAGTGAATGTTTACGAGAAGAGGTGGGAGGCTCACTTCAGGAGATATTTATGTGTTATTCACCCGTTGTTACTAAGTTCCCATTGTTGTGATACTTACTTTGTTGTTGTTTTTCGCGTGACTACTCGTTGAGGAAGGAAGCTTTAACAAACCATATAACATTGATCCGGACTAACAAGAGGTTGCCGATACAAGGAACCGCTATCGAAACACATCTGGTTGACTCCTGAGTCAACGTTGATTGCCTCAAACTTCTGTATATCGGTTCAGAGGGATCATAGAAACGACAACATTTATTCGAGAATCACAATATGGACATCCTCACAGCATATCTCGACGCCTTTTCACTGTAATACCACCTTGCAATGCTTCTTACCCATGGAGCCTTCCAGTGATCAGAGCAGCCCATATCGGACTAATACTCCACCACCTTCTTAATAGCATCATAAACCCCTGACAGCCTCCGTTAGCAACCCCAGGTAACCTCTAGTAGGCAGTAAACAATAAAGAACTCACTTGTCACATCCGGAATGATAAACCTCTCATACACTAAGCCCATATGCGTACTCCATCCGGCAACTCGCTGCACTGGCGCTTCCAGACTCAGGAAAGCACCTTCTTGAATCGTCGCCGCCACCTCCGCCCCTACTCCAGCATTAACCATACTCTCATGCACCACGACTGCCCTGCCAGTCCTTTTTACACTCTCCAGCACCGCCGGCCTATCCCACGGATACAACGTGCGCAGATCAATGAGTTCAACATCTACTCCGAAATCTTTCTCTGCCGCTGCTATTGCCGCCGAGCATGTATACAAGGGATGACCGTAGGATATGACTGTGACGTCTTTGCCTGGCTTGATGATTTCAGCGGTAGAGAGCGGAATTTCGTAGGGACCTGTGGGCACTTGCTCGATGGTAGCGCGATAGAGAGCTTTAGGCTCCATGAAGATCACCGGATCCGGGCAGGCGATAGAGGCGAGCAGAAGGCCTTTTGCTTGGGCAGGGGAGCGAGGCATGACGACTCTTAGGCCGGGGATATGCGTGAAGAGGGATTCAGGGGATTGAGAGTGATATCTTTGATGTAAAAAATCCACTCATCAGCTCATCTACCTCATCCTGAAATGATATGCATCTACAGTTATAGGTAAATACATACAACGCCCCATGCCCTACGCCCCCACACGGCATCCTGACCACCAACCCCCCAGCATTCTGCCCCGTCCTCCCCGCCCGATACCGAAGTTTCGCCGCTTCATTCACCAACTGATCGAACGCAGGATAAACATAATCCGCAAACTGGATCTCCGCCACCGGTTTCATGCCCTCGGCCGCACATCCAATTGCGAACCCTACGATCCCTTGCTCCGTCAACGGCGTGTTGAAAACCCGTTCTGAACCGAATTGCGTGGCGAGGTTCATGCTGCAGCGGAAGACGCCGCCGAAAGAAACGTCTTCGCCGAAGAGGAGGACTCGTTCGTCGGCGGCGAGGGCGGTGGATAGGGCGTCGTTTACTGCTTGGAAGAGGTTCATGCGTCGGCTGGGAGTGTTGCGGATTGAAGGGGGGAGGGAGGAGGAGGCGAGGGAGCGGGGCGTGTGGTGGAGCAGAGGAGTTGTGGAGAAGTCGGTGGGGATGTTGAGGCGGGCGGTTTGGGGGGTGGTGGAGTAGGGTTTGCGGGTTTGGGTCGTTGGTTGTTGCAGTGGGAGGATGGGGCGGGGCATGAGACATTGTGTACAGACGGAGCTGACGGGTTTGCGCATTGGTTTGCGCATTGTGGTTTATTGTTATGAGGGAATCATGGTCAAGGACGTTGGAATGACTTATGTGGGCTTCTGGTGAAGTTAAGCGTTGATGGAGTTGAAGTGCGGCTATCGTCGGCTTCTGGCACAGGGTTGATGTGAAGCGTCATTGTTTGGATGGACTGGGGTTATTTATTATTCATGCTTTTCTTTGGAGGAAATATTTCGGAGCGATTGATCGATAGACTGATTTATAAACTGCATAGTTTCCCTTGAGGACCTATCGATGATTAAGGATAGTACTTGATAGCTATTTTTCAGAGGAGGTATTCCAGGGGTTTTCAATATCGATAGTCACTTTGTCTACAAGAATGTTTTCCAGATTCGACCCATGTGACACACACCAACAGATCAAATTCTTAATGTTTACCTGGGGGGTTAATAGAAGGTATCGGGTATGTGCAGGCGTGGGAGGATACGCTGTACGTGACTGCTTTCCATATTAAGCCCTATGAACAAATCGAAATGTTACTACTCCGAAGACGTGTTATTAGAAGACCAAGAGGGACCTGTCCGATAGATGGAGTAGTCGTCTTGCTTTGAGGCACGAACGACACTACATTAATACCCTAAGAAAAAGATTTCAAAAGAGCCTACGCCAAATTTTCATTATGCTCCTTTGTGATGTCTGAACATGACTACTTGCCGACACATACACGTTCACATTTGGAACCAGCATTGCAATAAGGTAGGTCGTGACTGCTACATAACGGCGACGTTGTTGAGTACCTCGATGGTGCCTTCTGTCCGCTCCGGACCAGACCGGCTTACATAATCTAGTCAATGCACCCACTGCATCATCGACCTTGCCATTCTACCTTATTCGTGGATGCTCTCTGCACGCTCCCGTAACTCACGTCGTTTAATCAATGGAGCATCGACTTCAAGTTACACTTGACGACTGATTCCCGTGTTTTCCCGTTCAATTGTCTTCTAATCCCCTTCGTGTTGTCTTTTTGTTGATAAGGCAACAATTGAGTGTGTCTCCGTCCAGGGGATAACGCTCACTGGATGTCGTCTTCCCAGGGTCTTGCACCATCTTCGAATTATGCCAACGCGATGACTTCTTCGCGACACCTTGGAAGCCTGGCTTCGAGTCGGCCGGCCATATTATCCATGGCCAAACTCTTGCTCTTCGGCATCGTTAACCTCCCTTTCATACGTGCTGCCCCCCTACGATTTCTGCCTCCAACAACATTAGAGAAAGATGCGGGTATGCCCGCAAGCAGTGCAACCTTATGGGTTTACTTAGGGGTTGCTGTGGCTCTGGTGCTACTCGGCGGAGCTTTTGCTGGATTGACGATAGCTCTTATGGGTCAAGTATAGGATTCTCTGTCGGGGTTTGCGTTGCAAAGAAGACCGCTAATGTCTCGCAGGATGAGATATACCTACAAGTTATTAGGGATTCTGGTGATGGAACGGAACGCAAACACGCAGCCAAAGTCCTTCGGCTGCTCAAAAGAGGGAAGCATTGGGTGCTAGTAACGCTTCTCCTGGGTAATGTGATCACAAACGAAACTCTACCTATCGTACTGGATCGATCCCTTGGTGGCGGATGGCCAGCAGTGCTTGGCAGTACTGTTCTCATTGGTATGCGACCTCGCATCAGCGTTCGTCCCACCGACAACTAATGCTTGGATAGTCATCTTCGGGGAAATCATCCCGCAGTCCATTTGTGTCCGCTACGGCCTGCCCATTGGAGCTTGGATGTCTCCTCTCGTACTGATCCTCATGTACATTCTCGCACCCGTGGCATGGCCGACGGCGAAATTACTCGATAAGCTCCTTGGCGAAGATCATGGTACCACCTACAAGAAGGCCGGATTGAAAACTTTGGTGACATTGCATAAGACTCTTGGTTCAGCTGGAGAGCAGCTGAATTCAGATGAGGTGACCATCATCAGTGCTGTGTTAGATCTCAAGGAGAAACCCGTTGGGAACATCATGACTCCCATGGACGACGTATTCACAATGTCGGCCGATACGGTTTTAGATGAGAAGACTATGGACATCATTCTTTCCGCAGGGTACTCCAGGATACCAATCTACGAGCCTGAAAACCCCCAAAATTTCGTCGGTATGCTACTGGTTAAGATCTTGATTACCTATGATCCGGAGGATTGTAAACGTGTTCGGGATTTCGCTTTAGCTACGCTGCCGGAGACCAGGAAAGAAACGAGTTGTCTAGATATTGTGAACTTTTTCCAGGAAGGGAAATCACATATGGTACTTGTATCCGAATACCCGGGTGAAGACAGAGGCGCTCTTGGCGTCGTTACGTTGGAGGATGTCATTGAGGAGCTTATCGGCGAGTATGTTGCTCCCTCGTAGGTAATCACTCAGTCAAAGAGCAAACTGACTTTGTCTAGGGAAATCATCGACGAGTCTGACGTCTTCGTGGACGTCCATAAAGCTATTCGACGCATTAATCCTGCTCCTAAGTCTCGCGTACCCAAGGGTGAGGTCGTCACAGAACCCGAGACCTCCGCTGCTGTTGGCCAAGAAGACTTGATCGACATCTCGGAAGAAACAGATAAGGCGAGGGAGGAGAGCTCACACCGTGGTAAAACGCCGGACGGCAGTCAAGTTGACGGAAAGGTCAATGCAAAACCGGAAACCAGCGCTCAACAGAAGGCCAGCGGGCTTACCCGCAGGACTTCCAGTGTTGCGGGATCTTCAGACAGAGAAATTGGCCACAAGCGTGGAGGTGCTCAAGACAAATTTAAACATCTGGGCCCCTCGAACCTTGCAAGCCGACCTAGGCAGACACGTTATAATACGGTAAAGATCAAGCCAGGTGGGGGGTCGCTTGGAGACGCTAGTGCCAAGCCTCACGGAACGCAAGATACCCCTAGGACGCAGTCAGTGTCAGCAGCGCCGGAGGGTGGCCTTGGCGTTGGCGTTCTGAACTCTGCAGGAAAAGATGCATCAGATGGTGTTTTAGCTGTGCAAGCAGGTTATGGCAGTATGGACCGAAGCCCTCCGCGGACACCAGCCAAAACGTCAGTTACCAGCAACAAAGGAGTCCAAGCTGATAGAAACGGACCGGTGGGTCAAGATACTACTGAAGAGGAGCGATCTCGCCCTAACGATACAAAGCGGCCAACCCCAGGTCGAAGTCAATCACATAGCACGATCGGGTCACTCCCTAGCCGCAATGGATCTCAGTCTCCAAACAACAAAAAAGTCGTAGCGAGGTCTGGTAGTATCACTGAGAACATCGTCGAGGCGAGGGGGATAAAGAAAGTCGTCTTAGAAGCGACAAGCAGTTCAGATGACACGGAGGAAAGTCCAAATGGCACGCAGCAAGGTGACGCTGCCAACGACCAGAAAGAAAACCATAAGCCCAATGGAGGGGATGACGCAGGCAAGAGCGGCAAGAAGAAGCGCCGACGTAAGAGAAAGAAGGGTGGCCAAGATAGTGAGGAGACGCCGTTGCTTGGCAGTGCGGATGCATAAGTGTATCAGGTATTGACCGCTAGGTATTGAACGCAAGCATTGCTTTACTGCCGGGCATCGAGGATTGCTTGGATGGGTGCTACATGAGCTTCGCTCCAGTTGGTCGTGCCGTCTCAGAAGCTGTTCTCTATGCGCCTCAGTTGGTTGTCTGGGCATCACAAGGTATATTCTATCCGCTTCAGTTGGCCGTTTGGGCATCAAAAGGTAGCCTCGGAGCCAGGAAGAATGACTTGGTCTCACTTCTGGCATTCTAAATGTATTATACAGTCCGCCGACAGTTCTCTTCAGCAGAAAGGTTATGGTAGTGTAAGGAGAACTGCTACTAGTAATAACAATAGCTACCTATCTACCAATAACATGGCTTGGTTTGAGGCCGTACACAAACTTGTACTATATATCATCACATTAGGGTTCACTGAGGTATTGAGCCTCGGCTGTTGGTTCCTCCTACCGGAAGAATACCTGGCCGAAATAGCCGCCGGACGAGTAGGTTCCCGATTGCGAGTCCTGACGCACGCGATATCAAGTATTTTTCCCACGCTTCATTTCAATTGTCATCTTTCTCTTCCCTCTATATTCTATGTCACTGGGTTTCCTTGGCCAAATACTGTATTAGACCCTCTTGCCAGTAACTTGGTGCGGGACCAGGCCAGGAAATCCTTCTAGAAACGGTCCTGCGTTCGTCTTGTACTACATATCTCGCGTACGCTGTGCTTGGAACTTTATGCGTATCTTCGCAGCCATGAACTCTCCAGTAAAGACTTTTATACTAACATCTGCTCTTGGCTCTATTCTTCTACTGCGCCAAGCACCCAAATATGCTGTAGCGGATTCCTACATACGAACCGCCGGTGTTCTTTTCCTGATTCAATTTCTAGCGTCTGCGACTTGGAAGATAGTTTTATATCCTAGATTCTTCAGCCCACTTCGACATCTACCCCAGCCCAAAGTAAGCCAGTCTCACCTTCTTTGAGCTTATTGAATCGTGCCGGTCATTGACTTGTGTTAGGGGAACTCCTTTATCAATGGCCAGATGTCAGCAATCCAAGCGGAGCCATCAGGGGCGCCAATGCAGAGATGGGTGAACGAAATTCCAAATGATGGGCTTATTCGATATATGCACCTTTTCAACGCGGAGAGACTTCTCATCACTAGCCCGAAAGCGTTGGGGGAAGTGCTGGTTCAGAAAAATTATGATTTCATTAAGCCTCGGTTGGTCAGGGCTGGGCTGGGGAGAATCTTGGGAGTTGGTGTATTGTTGGCGGAGGGAGAAGAGCATAAGGTAGGCCAGGATACATCTTACAGAGCACTGCGGTCCACTCTGCACGAAAAGCTGATTTGGAATTCTAGACGCAAAGAAAGAACCTTATGCCAGCTTTTGCATACCGACATATTAAAGATTTGTACGAGGTATTCTGGTCCAAGTCGCGCGAGCTTGTACAGACAATGGCCGCCACGATTCATCAGACAGCGTTAACGGCAAACGACGAGAAGCCATCTTCCTCTTCCGTGATTGAAGTCGGCGAATGGTTAAGTCGGGCGACGTTGGACATTATTGGAGTTGCTGGCATGGGCCAAGACTTCAATTCCCTCAAAGACCCCAACTCCGAACTGAACGTGAAATATCGGAAAGTCTTCACTCCCTCCAGGGGAGCACAGATACTTGGCTTCCTCTCCTTGTTCCTTCCCACATGGTTCCTTCATAGTATCCCCGTAAAACGCAACGAAGACATCATGGAAGCCTCTAAATTGATCCGGAGAACATGCCGCCAGCTGATCAACCAAAAGAAGGAGACACTCCAGAATGCAGAGAAAGACACGGGCGTTGACATCATCTCCGTCGCACTCAAATCAGGTGCCTTCAGCGATGAGAATCTCGTCGACCAGATGATGACTTTCGTCGCCGCCGGCCACGAAACAACCGCTACAGCCTGCACGTGGGCCATCTACCTCCTATGTCGACACAAAGACGTTCAATCGAGACTCCGTGACGAAGTCCGCACCAATCTCCCTAATGTCGACGACCCAACTTCGCAAGTCACAGCCGCCATGCTAGACAGCCTCCCATACCTCCACGCCGTCTGCAACGAAGTCCTCCGCATCTACTCCCCCGTCCCACTCACCCTCCGCGCCGCCGCAAAAGACACCTCCATCCTCGGCCAATTCGTGCCCAAAGGTACGGTCATCATCCTTTCACCATGGGCCATCAATACCTCCAAAGAACTCTGGGGTCCCGACGCCGCTGACTTCAATCCTGATCGGTGGATGGGGCCTGGAAGAGCGAATACGGGTGGCGTGGAGAGTGCCTACTCGTTCATGACATTCTTGCATGGGCCGAGGAGTTGTATTGGGCAGAGTTTCGCAAAGGCGGAGTTTGCGTGTCTTGTTGCAGCGCTGGTGGGCAAGTTCGATATGCGCATGGAGAGTGATGTACCGGTTGAGATTCAGGGTGGTATTACCGCGAAACCGAAGGGCGGGCTTAGGGTTCGGATGGAGGTTCTTGAGGGTTGGTAAGGGGACTTGGTTGTTGGGCTTGTGGCGTTTGGTGGGGTTGAATGGAATGGGTATATAGCTTTGCTTAGATCGAGTCAAAGCACTGTTAATAGATCAATTCGTCAATCGATTTACGATCTCGGTGAGTTCACCGTTGTGGATAAAGGTTGTTAGTGAATGCGATACGCCTTCCATCTCTTCGACGCTTTTCTAACAAGCCATATCAGAGCTCACCACACCCCAACGTGGCCCAACGGAATGCCCCCAGAGATGTCTTTTTCAGATTTTGTTCGCTCAAATCCTCAAAACTGCAACTGTGTCTTGCTGGACGTGTAGTACTGGGTCGTGAATGAACGCCATACTCTACTATTTGAGATGCTCCGTGAACGCTGAATATATCATCAAGGATTCGTTTCGAACCTATGTGGGAGTGCCTCCGCACAAGATTATCGACTTGACTTACCGCCAAAGTGTTTTCTCGGAGGCCTTCATTTACATCCATAGCTTCATGCCTAAGATAAGTCAAGCCTAAGAGGATATTTACCTACCTAAACCCATAACTGGTACTTTAAGAAAGGGGGCAGCGGCAGTTGGTTTGTCTTGCCTTGACTTGTAGCGAGTCTGACTTTTTGGAAGTAACGAATGGATCTTATCATTTGAAACAAAATACGCACTTCTCAGGAACCACTCGATCACAAAGTGTACTCAAGGAAAAGAAGGAAAACGTTTCCAGCGTGGTGTGACGCAGTTTGCAGCCCTAGTGGTGTAACTGGCTCCCAGTATGTAGCTGCTCGTACCGCAAGAGACGCACGTCTTCAAAGAACGTAGTAAGGAAAGACATTTTCGTGATTCCGCCGAAGAGCGGTGGTAAGATTCTCCAAATTCTTGACTTTGGCGCAGCATCATTGATCATGCGGAAAGTGATACTCCCGCTGTGTTTCGGTGGTCTCGGTCGTAGTTCCATCAACCCAGGTTCGACGGCTAACATCCAAACACCTGAGCGGAAGCTTCGGTGCGCAGTGCCATATCGGCAATGTTGGCGGAGCAGACTGAAATGCATTGGAAGGTTTGGAAAGCCCTTATCTATCTTCGCTTCATCTGGTTGCCCTTGCGCTTAAGCCAGTCCTGGTAATCACGCCCTGCTTTTGTAGCATCGGCACCATGATCAAGCAGCAACTGAACAATCTCGTCATGGCCTTGAGACAAAGCTGCTCCAAGTGCTGTATTGTAATGTCCTCCTTGTGTATTCACATCAGCACCATGCTTCAGCAGCAGCTGCACTAATGCCTCATGCCCCCGATATGAAGCATTTTCTAGAGCTGTACCAAAATGTCCTCCTTCTGCATTGATATCAGCACCGTGCTTGAGCAGCAGCTGCACTATTGCCTCATGTCCAGAATATG
>QQTW01004581.1_pt1 | contig 10387 bp, 8 predicted proteins | sample 1904831 | NCBI WGS metagenome assembly QQTW01 (sample SAMN09435610, study PRJNA476489) | Subsurface metagenome, whole genome shotgun sequencing project.
TCCAGTTCGTGCGCGTCTAAAAAGTTTTCAATGACCAGAAAGCCGTTTTCGCGGTACGATGCGATTTGTTGTTCAGTGAGTTTGTTTTTCATTAGTGTTTCTTCTTTTGCTTTTTGTCCTTCGCGGACGCAGGAACGTCCTGTGCGAGCGGCAACCTAACGTTGCATCGTGTATTTTGTCCGACGTGCAGGCTGTTTTGCGGTAGATTCTGCGTCGTTTGGCGCGTCGGACAAAATAGAAGGGAAATTTTAGCAGATTTTGCCGCGCTTGCCGCTTAAACCGTGCGCGATGGGGTTTTCACCGACCCAGCGTTCATCAATGGGAAGGCTTGCCGGTTGGTAGCGGCTGTCGGACGATAAACGAATCGCGCGGGTTTGGTTGTCAATGGAAGCGTGAACCGTTCGCATAGTGAAAATGAGGACATCGCCCATGCGATATTCGGGCGAAGTTAGCCAGCGACCGCCCAGCGACTCCCGCAACTCTATCGGGTTCTGCGAGATTTCGCCGCTCCACGCTTGTTTTTCCTGTGGCTCGTTCCAGCGTTTCCAGTCTTCCCAGCCGACTTTGCCTTCGCGCACTTTGTCCGCGTTCGGGCCATTCTCGCAATAGGTGTCTACGTCCTGCGAAAGATACGCGCCCGTGACATCGGTGCGACGGTGCGAATTTTCTAAAACCATCAGGCCACCCACCGTAAGCGGTATGTCGCCAAGCGGTGTCCACGCGGTCAGCAGTTCGTGTGTGCCGCGCCCCATATACACGACATCGCAGTGGGGCATCGTTCCTTTGCCCCGCCCGACCGCCCGAAACCACGTGTAATCAAAGTGACGTACCGGTTCGCCAAAAATTGCGCCGAACGTTTGCAGGAGCGGGCCATTGTCGGCGTATAAAACCCGGTGCAGGGCTTCGTTTCCTTTGGCTAAATCGGGCTTGAAGTATGGGTTTGCCGCGTTTTCGGGCATAAGCCCGTCCATAAGCGGCGCATTCGGGTCAAGCAAACTTTGCGCCGCCAGTTTCTCCAAGGCATAACGCCGCGCTTCGGTCACATCGGCGCGGTTGAGTACACCGGGCAGATATAGGTATCCGTCTTCTTGAAGCCGCTTGCGGAGCGTCTCGCCCGTGAACCCGCTGTTGGTTTGTCGCAAAAAGCCGAATGCCTCCGGCGATGCGTTCAGGTCAAGTCCTTGGGCTTGAAGCCGGGGGAGTGTAGGGTCGTTCATGGCAAAGGTCTCCTTTTACTCTGCACTATACACGAGTGGGTTAATTTCGCTTGCCGCTTTATCGCCCGGTTTGAGGCTGGGAAACCAACCGCGCAAGTCGTTTTCACGGGATTTGCTGTCGGGTTCCGTGATAACGGCCCCGTTCTCCAAGTAGATTATGGTCATCACTTCACGGGTCTGCGATTCCGACTGGTTTCCCGGTGCGCCGTGCAGTGTCCAACCGTTATGGAAGGTCGCGTCCCCGGCTTTCATCGCCCCCACCGGCACTACGTCGTAGCCCTTTTCCGCAACGAACGCACTCCAACGCGCTTCGCTATCGTCGCTGATGGGTTGCGGGCCAAGATAACCCAACTCCTGCGAGCCAGCCGCGAACCGCATCGTTCCCATAGATTCGTCGGCATCCACTAAGGGCATCCACAATGTCACGCACTTTACACCGTCCAAAGGCCAATACTGTTGGTCTTGGTGCCACGGGGTAAAGCCGCCCCCGGCCTCCTTGTACAAGGCTTGGTCATGGTAAATCCGAACGCCACGAACGCCCATCAGTTCGGCGGCAACCCGCGCAAACCGTTTGGCAAGCGTGAACTTCGCGGCCCGCGCGTCTTTCGTCCAGAGATTACCGACTTGAATAAACGCTTTGCCATACGTGTCGCGCTCACTCATAGGTTTGGTGTTGTGATTGTGCGCCATTGTCACTTCGCCGATGATGGGGCGATAGGCCGCGACCTCTTGGGGGGAGGCCAAACCGCGAAGCAACGCAAAACCGTGCGTTTGATAACCGTCAATGTGCGCCTTTGTCAGGGCGTAGGGCGAATCCAACGCGGGCAATTCGCTTAAACCGGCATTCGTTTGCAAATTTTTGGGGGCGGGAGCCGTCATCGTCATTGTTTCTTTCCTTCCAAACGCGGGGTGACACAAACCGCGTGACACGCGGCAGTGCTTTCTTGTATAATACCGCCACACCAACCCCGCACGAATAGCCAAAATGGGCGACTTCTTGCACGTTTTGGGTGTCAGGTGTTGGGTGTTGGGTGTCAGGTGTCAGGTGTTGGGTGTTGGGTGTTAGGTGTTGAGCCTTGCCCCTCTTCTCCATCTGCGTAAGGGCAATCCAAACCTAACACCCAACACCCAACACCTGACACCTCCTTCCCTATGCGCCACGAACTTCTTCTGTCCTCCGACCTTGTTACGCCCCTCGGACGGCTTCGGCTTGCCGGACGGATTTGGAACGGGCGCGGGGTCGTATCAACGTCACCGCTTCGCGTGTATGGGTCGTTTGCGCTGGTGTGTGTGCTTCGCGGAGCCGGAACCTACAAGGACGCGCATGGCCTTCGCACCTCGGTAGAAGCCGGTCAGTGCATCACGGTTCTGCCCGAACTGGGGCATTGGTACGGAACCCGCGCAGGGGAAACATGGGACGAGATTTACCTTACCTTTGACGGCCCCGTTTTTGATCTATGGCGCACATCGGGGCTTTTGGGGCAAACCGAACCCGTCCGACCTCACCCCGAAGGCTTCCCCAACCGCCTTCAAGCCCTCGCACAGACCGCCTCGCAGTTCCCCAACGACCGCGCAAAACATATCGCCCAACTCCTCACCCTGCTGAACGAACTCCCCTACACCCAATACTCAAGACCCAACACCCCACACCCTACTTCTTCCTTCCTCTCTGACGCGAAAGCCGCCCTTGAGACTGATATAGGGGCTGAAATCAGCCTGTCTGACCTTGCCAACCGCCTCAATGTCGGGTATGAAACATTTCGTAAGCGGTTTGAGCGTGAAACCGGTGTGTCGCCTGCCAAATATCGGGCGCAAAAACGCATGGAAGCGGCAAAATCTCTGCTTCGTTATTCGCCGCAGATGACCAACCGGCAGGTTGCCCAAACGCTCGGCTTCGCCGATGAATACCATTTTTCCCGACGGTTTACGCAGAGTGTCGGCGTGTCTCCGCGAGCGTTCCGGCGGGGTGAGTTGTTTCCCAAGGAAAGGCAAAAACGATTGCAAAACCCAGAAAGTAGCGTCACTGTCCGCCTTTTGAACTTCGCAAACTCCGACGATAGAGGCCATTTATACGATTTGCGCCTGCGTATATTGCGTCCCAACCGCCCCCCCGAAGCCGCTACCTTCCCCGGCGACGAAGAGGCCACCACGTTCCATGTCGGCGCGTTTGACCAAGCGGGAAAGTGTGTCGGAGTGGCAACGCTTCTGGTCAACAACGGTTTGCAACTGCGCGGAATGGCGGTGGATACGGACACGCAGGGGCAAGGTGTAGGTCGCCGCGTGTTGAAGTTAGCGCATCAAACGGCGAAAGAGCGCGGCTATAAGGAGATTTGGTGCAACGCCCGCGTTCGCGCTATGCCGTTCTACGCCAAAAACGGTTGGGTGCAAGAAGGCGACGAGTTCCACGTCCCCGATGTCGGCCCGCACTACATCATGCGGAAGAAGTTGTAGAGGGTGGCTTTAAACAGGCTATCATATTCGGATTTTGCGGTACCCGGCGAGGCTGATGGGGAGTATTTGCCAGCCTTTCTCATGGGAGTACCGCCGGTAGTAGCCCCTTGGGGCGCGTTGGGGTGGGGGTGGTATGGCTTGCGTTGTGTTCTGCGGAGCGGGCGCGGAAGGTTGTTCGTTCTCGTCCCTCACGCGCTTCAGGGTAACAGCAATGCGTGCTTTGCCCCGCCGAAACACAGTCTGCACCGTTTCGCCTTTGCGCTGAAAATAGTGTACCAACATTCGCACCAATGTTAAGGAGTTAGCACGCGGCAAGAGTTGACCGTTGACCTCCACCAGTCTATCGCCTATTTTGAGTTGCGTGTACACACCGGTCGTTTTCACTTCATCAATAACAACCTTACCACTGTGGTGAGCCGACAAATACACGCCGTAGCGAGGAGCCTTTGACTCCGGGCCGATGATAGCACTGAGGCGATTAAAAGCAACAGTTGCCAATTTGCCGTTTGGTTTTCGCACATGAAGAATGGCCTTCTGTCCAGCAAAACCGTCTAAAAGCGTTTGCGGGTGCGTGTCGGGCGCAAGGGTTTCGCCTTGTATGCGAAGCAGAGCATCCCCAGCGCGAAGTCCCGCACGATACGCGGGCGTATCACCCAGCACCGCTTGTACGTTCCATCCCGCTTTGTTCTTTCTCTTGTCTTCCAGAATGATGCCGCTATCACCGGGAAAGCGAACCCGCGATGCGGTCGGGGGCGGGGCGTACAAAACCAAAGCGTCGTTCTCAAAGTCAAAGGTGACGTTGTAGCGCGAAAAGAAGTCCAAGCCTAATAGACTGGAGTCTGTTTCGGTTCGGACACACAGTAGATTGGGTTCGGTATGTGTTCCACCGAAGCGGACACCGGGCAGGGCATACATCAAAGAGCTTTCATACAATAAACACAGCAGGTACTTCTATGCATAAGGGCAAATACGGCTTAGCGCGTTTCCTACCGAACGCGGTACACGCGGTAGCCTTCGCTTTCAAAGGTGACCGGGTAACGTTCCCAGTAGACACCGTTCGGGCGAATGTCGGCGGACTGGTACTCCATCGGGCCAACCAAAACGTGCGTGATGCCGTATTTGGTGAGCAGAGCGGGGGCTTCGGGTTCGCCTGCATAAATGCGTTTAACATCACGAACGCGGCTTTCGTAGTCCAAGCCGTGTGACCACAGGTGCCCGTTATAACCGCTAAACAGGCGGCGGCCCGACAGCAGGGCCGGGTGATTGTGGGCAGGTGCATGGAGGATAAGGGCGTTAGCAGGCGTGGCATCATGCAGGGTTTTTGCAAAAGCGATGCCGCTACTGCTGAAAACCTGCGGGCCGTTTTGCGAAGTTGCCACCCGCCAAACATCTATCGCCCCGGCAAGCACAAGCGGGATAAACAGGAAAACGGCGGCGATTTTTCCCGGTAAGCGGTTCTGATTCCACAGTCAAACCGGAACCGTTAGAGCGACCGTAACAGTGGGCAGGAACCAGTAGAGGAAAACTTTCATGTTGTCCCACGCCCACGGAGCCAAACGAAACAGCGACGGCACAATAAAGCAAAGCGCGAAGGCCGCATAGTAGCCGCGAAGCGCGGGCGATGTAGGGGCGTAACGCTGACGCGCAGAAAACGCACCGTAAAGCAGGGCAATAATTAGAAGCGGGATGAGCGGCCCGGTGTTTTTGAGCCAAAAGCGCACGAAATTTTCGTTCATCGCCGGGGCTTCCCATCCCGGTTGCCAGCCCACAAACGACCCGGCCTTGACCCCCGACCCTTGCGAGAGTTGCCGCGCTTGCGGAAGGGTCAAAACGAGCGCGGGGAAGTAAAAACCGAACCAACGGCGTACCCACAAAACGAAATTTGCCCGCGTTTTCGCCCCCTGTGCCAGTTGTATCAGCGCAAGGGTCGCGGAAACGAGGATAAGCGACAGGAACGTATGACCGTGAACGAGCGGAATCAGCCCAAGCAACGCCCCGGCCCAAACAAGGCGGCGGTTGGTGGCATTATCGCGCGGTAGAAGGTGCGCTTTCCACAAAATAGTGAGGATAACAAGAGCAATGGGAACCGCTAAAAGCAGGCCGCGTTGGGTCAGAAAAAGTGTCGTGGTCGCGTTCGCCCATTTGTACCCGATGTCGGCGTTCGTGTAATCGCGGGGCAGGTGATTAAGGAAGTTCAAAAGGGGCAGACCCGACGCTTGGTAATCTTGCCACGCCCGAACAAATCCCCAACCACCGGAAAACAGCACCGCAAACGGCACGAGGGCCGCAACCCCCACGCGCTTTGTGATACGAAAAGCCCAATTTTGGAGCAAAACTACCATCGCAACACCGAGCGTGACGTTTTGCAGGAGAAAAGCCTGCGTAAGTGAAGCCCCGCACGCCACGTACTGGGCCGCAATGAAGTCCACAAGGAAGGGGTAGGTCAGGCGCGTTCCAGCAAACTCCACGTGTTGGGGCGGAAAGTTTTCACCGACCGCGAACCCTTGCACAATGGCGAAGTGCCACGGCAAATCGCCCAGATTATGGTGGTTGTTTGTGTAGATTCCGTCCGTGCGAACCTCCGCCACGCCTTTGAACAGGACGTATAGCAGGGCAATGGCAAGAATAGTTGTAACGGTTAGGAAGCGTCGGGAGCGAGTGAAAAGGCGACGCGAATGTTTCGGGTGGAGGCGGGATAGGTCGCGGCGAAGGCGTTGTTTGGGGCCGGGAAACGCGAACACAAGGGCGGGGGACAGAAGCAAAAAGGCCGATACAAGCACCGTCCACGAAGCCAGACCGAAGGCAAGCGCGAGTAGGTAACCGACGAAACCCAGAAGCGTCGTCCCAACCGCCACACCATTGGCAAGCCGGACGAGAAGAGGCGCGTTATCCTCGTAAAGATAGGTCAGCGAGGCCGCCCCGATAGAAACAAGGAGCGTGACGAGAAAGGCGGTTAGCATCGCTAAATCCATATACGGTCAAGCCACAGGTGCATTCGGAAGTATAGGTCGGCGATGGGGTAGGCCGTGAGTAGCGGGAAGTAGAACACCCACCACGACGCGACCAGTGCGCCCCAAAACTCGACGAGTCGTCGTGCGGGTTCGCCCCCATAAGTCCACAATCGCCAGCCTAAATACGCGAGTGCGATGCACAAGAAGGGGATTGCCTCGAACAAGTAGTGCATGAAGATAAGTGGGCGCGGCTTGATTCCCCACGCCAGCCACATTCCCAGCGCGAAAAGAATGGTAACGGCAAGCGGTTTGTGTCGTTCCCTCCACAACAAGTACAGTGAGACTGCCATTGTCGGCAAATAGGCCCACCAAAGGAAAGCGTTCCCGATTGACCAGATACCTTCCACGCGCCCGTTCGCACCTTCGTAGTGGTACCAAGTCGGGCGAAGCATCAGGGGCCATGTCCACCACGGCGAACTGTACGGGTGCGGCTCTTTGATATAGGCGTGGTACCGCCACATATCCGCTTGTTGGTTCAGCACCTTAAACCAGCCATGCCCAGAAGCGCGAATGCCTTCTTTCCACGCCTCGCCCCACGGTGCAGGCCCAAATTCGCCGGAGGTCGTTAAGCGTTGCATCGGCGAAATGTTCTCGCCTTGTAACAAATACGGAATATACGATGCGGCGTACAGGAGTAGGGGAATCGCAATCATCGTTCCGCCGACCGCCCCGACCCAAGTCAAAGCGTTCGGCACCAGTTTATTATCGGAGTTCCAACGCGGAAGTTGAACGCGAAACAGATGCCACAACAATAGCAAACCATTGAAACCCCACGCCCATAAACTTGACCAGCGTGTTGCGAGAGCCAAACCGAGGGCCAAGCCAGTGAGGAGGAGCCAGCGTTTGCGTTCGGTTTCTGTATATTTGTACGTTCCGAGCGTTCCCCATAAGAGGAAGCAGACCGTGTAAATGTTGGTCATGCCGATACGTCCATGCACCCAGAACATTCCGTCCGCAAAGAACAGGAGCGTCGCGGCGGTGGCGACAATACGGCTCCCAAAAAATGTGCGCGATAGAGCATACAAGCCTAAAAGTGACAACGCCCCAAACACCACGGAGGGAAAACGCCATGCGATTGTTGCTTTGCGGGTGTGTTTGTTGTCGGGCTTCCATGCCCCGTCACGCGGGTTGAAGTCCACCCCGGCAACTTTCAGCGAGGCCGCCATAAACAACTTGGACAGAGGCGGGTGCGTCCATTCGTGCGGGTCTAAACCGTGAACGTATTCCATAGCGGTTCGGACATGGTGAACTTCGTCAAAATACATTTGCCGGGGAACCGACAAGCGAAACAAAGCAAGCACGAAAAACGCTAACGCAATCGCACCGGCAATACGAAAATCCGTATGCGTGACCGGTTCGCGTTTGGGCAGGGCGGGTGCGTCATCAGGTAGACGCACCAAAAGCGACCATACTTCGCGGAAAAACCACGCCCCAATGAGGAGGGGAATACCAAACTCAATAAACTTGTAGCCTACATTCACGGAAGAAAAAGGAACCTTTGTAACCTTAGGGCGTGTCGCACGTGTGTAAAACGGGATGCGGTTTATTTTATCCCACATTCGCGCAAGCGCGGCAAAAAACATTCCCGCCTGTTTGGTTCTTCTCCTGCTTGCGTTCCAGTTTGTCAGGGCTATTCCGTTTCCCCAGCGTTACGAGTACCCCCGCCGTGAACGACAGGTATACTTTGCCACAGTCATTCAATTATTCGTTTTCGTCCTACGCGGACGCAGGAACGTCCTGTGCGAGCGGCAACGCTTCGTTGCATCGTGTCTTTTGTCTGACGCGCACAAAGCGAGTGCAAAACGGTCGCGGGTGCAGGCGCGTCGGACAAAACGAAAACCAAGTGTTCCAATCACTGAATGACCGTGACACTTTGCTACCGACAAAGGGAAAAAGCCAACATGAGCGAACTTAACAAGCCGGTGTACGAAGCCGTACTCAATTTACTGAATAACGTACCCGTGGAAGGCCCAGATAACTTACTGCCCAAAATCCGCTGGAACATAGAACTTTGGACTTTGATGTCCAAATTATATGATGACACTGACATGAACCGGGAGCAGAAAACGGCGGAGATGTTCCGCCGTTTGGAGGAGTTCACAATCGAGTATGAAAAGCGCAAACCTGAAACGGGTTGGTGCGCCCGCCAACATCATGGCGTGGTTGATTTCGTTTCGCCGGATTGGAGAGTATTGGTGCAGGTGTTTCCGAACGACTCGGGCAGTTATGAACTAACGTCCTCATTCTATCCATCCGGCGGGGAGTCTACAGGTAAGCGCATTGAAACGGAAGTGAGCGGGGCAGTTTCGGCAGTTTTGGAGTTGATGCACAAATACCCCCTTTCTGCAAATACACTGGCGTAGCAACACAAAGCACGGAACCGTGCCTGCTAAAGTGGCGGGGAAACTGCCTACCGACCACTGACAACCGACAACGAACAAGAGGCAGGCACCCTCGGTACCTGCCTCTTTTGTGGCCCATCTCCCTCGTATATGACGTTCGTTTCAAGTGAACGCTTTTTGTTTTCGTATTGAGTGCGTTGCCGCTTCCGCAAAGCCACAGCGTCTTTACCGTGTTGGTCGCTTTGCCGAAACCGCCGGTTCGTATCAACTCCCGATGCGTTTGCGCTTGCATTCGTCACCGGGCCAAATAACGGCCTTTGGTGTCACCTCACCCGCGAGATGCGTAGCGTTTCCCGATATACAGTGCAGGGCAAACCGCCCTCACCGAACCGGAACGCCGTTTGATGGCTCCCACATAGTTAGACAATCGGCAAAAAGAAAAAGTTTCATTACTGATTATTTCTGCTCGCCGCATTGTCGGTCAAAGCGGTCAGGAGCGACTGGGTGAGCGGGGTTTCGCTTTCCGCCCCGGTGTACCGTTCGGTTCCGCGTCCGTTTGCGTTTGGCATCAGCCCACCCACAATAGATAGACCATCTACCACTAAGTTGGGGGCGATTCCGTGCGCCAATGTCATGGCTTTGGCGGGAAGCGATGTCACCACACGAGCCACTCCGTGCTTCAAACCGTGAACAATTTCGCGGGCGCAATCTTCCGCGCTTTGCGACACGCCCGGAAGCGAATCACCTAACTTGAACCACGCATACTCTTTTTCGTTTTGACCCTTGAAGTAGGCGCGTTGTGGGCTTCCCGTGCGAATCAGGCCGGGACAAACGAGCGTGACATAGATGCCGTCTTTGAGCAGTTCCGCCCGTAACCCTTCGGCATAACCGACCAAGGCCGACTTACTGGAAGTGTAAGGGAGCATATGAGGAAAACGCACCAAGCCTCCAATGGATGCGATATGCACGATGCGCCCTGCTTTTCGCTCCCGCATATAGGGTAAAACCGCTTCGGTGAAATGATACGGCCCCCAAAAGTGAACCGCGAACGCTTCTTCGTAATCCGCCTGCGCCATGGTTTCCATCGGCCCGACTTGAATAATTCCGGCGTTGTTGATAAGAGCGTCAATCGCGCCGAAGCGAGCGATGATTTCTCCCACCGTGCGGCGAATTGCGCTGTCATCGGTGACATCACAAACGGTGGTAAAAACGCGCCCTTCGGGAATGCCGCGTTCTATTAAGTCCACTTTCGCCCGGTACAACTCATCCGCGTTTCGGGCGCACAAGGCGACATTCGCGCCCTCGTCGGTGATACGCCGCGCCAAAACCAAACCTAAACCGCGCGACCCGCCGGTAATCAGCACGG
>QQTW01004582.1_pt1 | contig 10387 bp, 12 predicted proteins | sample 1904831 | NCBI WGS metagenome assembly QQTW01 (sample SAMN09435610, study PRJNA476489) | Subsurface metagenome, whole genome shotgun sequencing project.
TTAATTGGCGCAATAGTTGCGGTGTTACTAGCTTTAGCTTGGCAATGGTTACAATGAACAACTTACTACAGTAAATTTTGTGGCGACTAAAGCGCAGCTTGAATGCGATCGCGCATCTTTAGTTTATTCAAAATTTGAGTGATGTTTCCGTTCAAAAACCATTATTAGCTGTCTGAGCGGAAATCTAGATGATTACTAGGAAACAAAAACAGGTGATTGTTTACTATGTCAGAATTTTCTTTAGAAAATCTTTCCGAAAAAATACATTACGGAAAAACAAAAGATTATTTTCGAGAAGTTTTGTCCTCATATCATAATGGCAACTATCGCTCCGCAGTAGTAATGCTTTGGTCTGTCGCCGTGTGTGACATAGTTTACAAGCTTCAAAATCTTATTGATTTGTATAGTGACTCAGTTGCAAAAACGATTCTTGATAACATCACATTATTACAAGAACGCGATCCTAAATCAGCCGCTTGGGAAATCGAACTTGTTGATAATACTTACAAAGAAACTAACCTTTTAAATAGTTTAGAATATGAGAATCTCCGATATCTGCAAAAGCAACGCCATTTGTCCGCTCACCCTATACTAAATTCAGATAGAGAATTACATACACCAAATAAGGAAACTGTAAGGGCATTGATTAGAAATACCCTAGAGGATTTACTTGTTAAGCCTCCTTTCTACACACAGAAAATAATTAGTGAGCTTTTAGAGGATATTGCTGAGTCAGCCCCAGCACTTAATACTAGAGATAAAGTAAAAAGATATGTCGAAAGTCGTTATTTGAGTAGACTGAAACCCGAAGTTGAACTTTCTATTTATAGAACTTTATGGAAGCTCGTGTTTAAGCTTGAAGACGAAGACTGTATAAAAAATAGACTTATAAATTTTCGCACAATTGAGGTAATTGGAAACCGCCAGCGTGATAATATTCTAAAAAAAATAATAGGAGATAAAGACTATTATAGTAATTTTTCATTACGTCAACAAAATTTAGATTTTTTGTTACTTTATTTAGCAAATAATCCAAGCATTTACTATCTTCTTAATGAGGATGCCAAAATTAAAATACAGCATCATGCTGAAAACACTAGCATAGGTAGGCTCTGCGGATGGTTTTTGAAGGATAGTTTGGCTGATTACTACAAAGATGTTTTGTCTTTGATAGAAGGCAATACTCGCTTTATTTTTACAGACGAACAATTAAAGTTTTTGCTTAAAATACGCGATACAGAAGAATGGCAAAATCAATTTTGTCGTATATGCGCTAGTTATTATTGTGTTAGTAACAGTTTCAATCAAGCAAACTCCCGATTCCAACAAGCCATATTTCCTTCCCTTGAATCATTTGACAAAGATGCAATAGTATTCTTAATTCAGCGTATTGAACAAAACAACCAGGTATATGGTTATGGAGGAGCAATTGAAATTCATAATGAAATCAAAAAAAAGCTTTTTCAATTGAACGGAGAAGATTTTGACTTGTCGCCATACCCTCATTTCAAAAGCAATGTAGAGGACTATGAATGGACAAGTTAACGAATATAACCAAATTTAGTGGGCAATTGCAACCCATACTTTACTAGCTAACTTCAAGAAAAATTACTATGAGTCGCCCTGTAATTTCCCAAGTCATTGAACAAATGAATGACTTACCTGATGAACTTCAACAACAAGTCCTTACTTTTGTTCTCAATTTGAAACAAGAACATTTACAAGAATCTAGCAACATTTGGGATGTTTTGAAATCGCTCACAGGTGCAATTGAAGCCCCTACAGATTGGTCAGCACAACACGACCATTATCTTTATGGCACGCCAAAACACCAAGCAACGGAATAATGAGAGGCGATCGCCACTTCATCCAAGCAGGTTTTCGGGCTTTGATGTTAGAAATAAATTAGCAGTAAAGGCTGTAAGAGACTTGCAAAATTAAAGGAATCGATCGCAGAGGAAAATAAAATGTCTGAAACTACATTAGATACAAGCCAACTTAAAGAACTAATCAAAAGTGCGATCGCCGAAGTTCTGCAAGAACAAAAGGAAGTCTTCACTGACATTATTGTTGAAGTAATGGAAGATATAGCTTTAGTGAAAGCAATTGAAGAAGGCGAAAATACTGAACTTGTAAGCCGAGAAGCCATCTTTAAGATTTTGAGCTAGTAGTTATAACCGTTGACTTTAGAAAAAGCTTATTTCTCTTAAAAGTTGCTAACTTTAACTACACCTCTACAGGCAATTCTTCAGAAACGATCGCACTAATCGTCGAAATAGGCACTTTATAAAAATACTGGCGTTGAAATTGTTCCTCTCGTACCGCCGCGATAAATTGCTCAATAGTCTGCAAACTCTCAGTATCAGCAATAATTGGTTCTACTTCAAGGCTGCTAAACCTAAAAGTTCGATCTTGAAACTTGACTTTAAAACCCAACCGAATCAAAGCTTGAAAACCTAGCTGCAACAATAAATCGCTAATTCCCAATTTTTCCATCAGTTGAAGGCGCGTAACTCCTTTCTGGGTGCGGCTGAGATATTTGGCAATACCTACTAAATTTAGCCAAACTTGACGAGGAGAATCTAAGTTAGGGGCATTATAAGCGATCGCTAGAGTTTTATTTTCGTAAAGAGAGCGATCGTACCAAGCCCGCAAATCGTCCCAACTACTAGGGCAATTTTTAACCAACAAAACTGATGCTGTTACTTGCTCAAAATTACCTTGTCGCCAATCTAAAATCTTATTAGGCAAAACCTGTGAAGTAATTTGTGTTGCTTCAGCATTAGGACGAATCGCTAAAAGCCTGACTTCGTAATGAGGTTTTATGAATTTTTCGGGATTTTTATAACTGTTGTGGTCGAGTTCTAAAATTGCATCGCAGCGCCCTTTAGGGATTTCTTCACGGTAGTGTCCCCACCATACACCGGGAAATCTAATCTTTGTAGACTCATCGCGCAGTTCAAAATCGGTTTTTATATATCTAACTTCTTTCCCTTGTGTGTCACGGATATTGCGATTCCACGTCTTTTCAAACCAGCAGTTTTTAATCAGTAGTTTTGGTACGGGGTTTCCCATTCCACAAGGTTCTAACAGTTTCAACTCTTTAAAGAGATTCTCACCCAAATCGGCAACAGTAACGACTAAATCGGCTTGCATTGTGGGAGGTGAAGCCGCATTTCCCAATATTTGCCGCAATCGTTGGTTAATTGCTTCGGTAAATAACGGGATATTTTCTACAGGTAAACTCAACCCCGCCGCAAAGGGATGTCCGCCAAATCGGTGCAATAAATGCGCCTGATCTTTGACTAATTGGTACAAATCAACTTGATTGACCGATCGCGCTGAACCACGCGCTAACCCTGTTTGTCCGTCGGTATCGGTACTTAATAAAATCGTTGGGCGACCTGTTTGTTGGGCGACTTGTCCTGCAACTAATCCCAGCACTCCTACAGCCCATTGCGGGTCTTCTAAGACTATAACGCTGGTGGTAGATAAATCCATCCGTTCTAGCAAGGCATTTACTTGTTGCTGGACATCTTTTTGTAAAGACTTGCGCCGTGCATTAGCAAGTTCCGTTTCTTCCGCCAATTGGTTGCAACGTTGTACATCTTTGCTTGTCAACAACTCTACGCAAAAAGACGCATCGCCTTGAATCCGACTTACGGCGTTAATTCTTGGGCCCAAGCCAAAAGAAATATCTGTTGGGCGATCGCCACTTCTACGGCAAAGGTCTAATAAGCGCCCCACTCCAGGTCTGCGGCGTTCTGCTTCTAACTTTTTGGAGTCGGATTGCATTTTTTCGATTCCCCTTTGCGCCAAGTACCGACAATCGCCACTTAGCTGCACCAAATCGGCAATTAGTCCGATCGCTACTAAATCTAATAAGTCTTCTAATGGTTGCTTAGGGACATCGGGCAAAGTTTGATAAAGTGCTTCTACTAACTTGTAAGCAACGGCAACTCCCGAAAGATGAAAGAGTTGATGATCTTTTGGCAAATAACGAGGATTGATAATTGCAGTTACAGGCGGGCGATCGCTCGGTAAAGTATGATGATCGGTAACTATAATATCAATTCCTAAAGAGTTTGCATAAGTTATTTCGTCAATATTTGTGCTGCCAGTATCGCAAGTAACAATCAACTTAGTGTTATTTTGGGCAACCTCGTCAATTCCCTGACAGTTCAAACCGTGCGATTGAGTAAGGCGATTGGGAATATAGTAATTTAGCTGTTGGTGCTGGGGAAAAAACTGCCCCAATCCATCCCATAAAACCGCCGTCGAGGTAATGCCGTCTGCGTCAAAATCTCCCCAAATAGTGACGATTTGATGGCGATCGCGTGCTGCTTGCAATCTTGCTACCGCTTGCTGCATTTCTTGCCCAAATACAAATGGACTTGCTGCTTGATATAGCTTCGGTTTAACAAATTCTGCCAACTGCTGCACGTCTTTTATCCCGCGCTGCCACAATAATTGCGCCGCGTAATACCCTGAAGAAGCAGGAACATAGACTTTTACCGCTTGAATAAACCATTCAGGCGGCGATTCTACCGATATTACACTCCAGTTTTGTAATTGTTCTGTCATCTACCAAACTTGCAGACATCTCTACTGAATTGTTACTTCTTGAATAGTAGCAAGGTTTAATAGTTTATTTGTACTATATTCTGGTGCGGCTAAATCTGGTTCAAAATTGCGATCGCATCTACTAATAAATTGGCAATAATTACAAGTTTTGCTACCTTCTACTACTTGCGGGAATTGTTCGCCAACTTCGTAAAGTTTGAGCCAATTAGTTAGTTGCACAAGTAACTGATTGAGTCTTTTCTCTATCTGCTGATGCTGAGTGTGGCTGTAAGTAAAGGTTAAACTCTGCGGTTTATCGTCCGATTGCACAAACCAGTAAGTCATAGAAATTTGTTCGGGCAAATATTCGCTAGTTGCTGCTAATACATACAAATAAAGCAGAGTTTGCCAATTTTGGGCTAATTTGCGCCGATCTTGAGGTTTGGGGTAAGTTTTCCAATCAAGAATTTGGCAAGTATCGCTTCTAGCAATGAACAAATCGTAAATAACCGTTAGCAAATATTCTTGAACTTGCAGAGTGCGACAATGTTCGCTTTCTCGAAACTCGCCATCAACGGGGGTCAATATTTCGGTAGCTGCGCCTGCAAAAGCATTCATCCAGCCTTGCAGTTGTTCGTCTTCTTTAACTAAAGCATCAATAGGTAAACCCAATTCTCGCTGCTGCATCAAAAGGTGAAAGCGGCTACCAGAACTTAGACGCTCTTGTTGCTCTAAGCTAGTAGGAGAGCCAAATCCATCTAAATAAGTATGTTGAAACTGACGCGGACAACGTTCGAGTAAGTTTAGCTGTCCTTGAGATAATCGCATAGAGCCAATAACCTGTAGCGTTATAAATAATTATGACTACTTTAGATTCTCCTACTTCAATTGATTTTATTGCTATTTTGGATCGGGCGGTAGCAAGTTTACGAACTAAAGAACTTCGTCCAACCGCCAAAGAAGTAGTTAATGCTTTATTGCAAGCAGAGAAAAACACTAAGCAACAAAAACTTGTATATCCGCTCGAATCGCTGTTTGGTCAGTGGCGGCTTTGCTTTACAGCGCCTAAAAATGCTCATTTTAAAAGTGGCATAGCTTTAGGTAAAGGCTTTTATGTCCCCCAAATTGCTCTAGCACAGATTGCTTTTTTTTCCATCTCAAAATTTGGGGGAGGTGGGAATTACTAATTCTCTACAATTTGGTTCCTTGCAGTTTAAGCTAAACGGGCCTGCTCGTTATTTGGGTAAGAAGAATTTACTAGCATTTGATTTTACTCACATGGAACTTTCCTTATTTAGTAAAGCTATCTATAAAGGAGGTTTTCGCGGCGGTAAGCCTACAAATTTTGAGAGTCAATCTATTGCTAAACTGCCTTTTTTTTGCCTTTTTCTTAATAACTAAAGACTTTATCGCTGCTCGTGGTCGTGGTGGTGGTTTGGCATTATGGGTAAAGGAAAATCTGTAAAAAAAACCGCAGTTTTGAGAATTTGCGCGATCGCCTAAATTTTTAGATAAAAAACCTTCCTTAATAAAAAGTAACCTGAAACTTTAAATTATTTCTTTTTAAAATAAGCTTCCATCACCTTTAACACCATCGGAGCGCAGATTTTACCACCACCACCGCCAGAATGTTCGGCAAAGGCGACTACAACTATTTCTGGTTTGTTGCTGGGTGCGTAACCCCCAAACCATGTATGAGATTGATGTCCAAAAGCTTCAGCCGTACCGCTTTTTCCTGAAGCTGGGGGAATAGTGGTGGAATTTAAGGCTTTTCCCGTACCACCATCGACTACTTGGCGCAATCCTTGACGCAATACACGAATAGTATCTGGTTTGAGGTTTAGAGACTTGCGCCAAGTTTTGGCGGTTTCATTATTTTTAAGTAAATGGGGTTGGACTAAATACCCGCCATTAGCAGGTACTGCAAACATGATCGCAGTTTGCAAGGGCGATACTTGCAAAAATCCTTGGCCAATAGACATATTAATGGTGTCGCCTATACTCCAAGGTAAATCGAGATTTGCTTGCTTCCATTTATCATCAGCCACCAGTCCCCGCGCTTCTTCCGGTGCTAATTCTATCCCGGTTTTTTTGCCAAAACCATAACGGCGTGTCCAGTCAATTAAGGTAGGCCCCCCTACTCCTCTACCAATTTGATAAAAGAATGTATCGCTACTCCAAGCCAAAGCGCCAGCAAATCCTAATGGCCCAAATCCGGCGCGATTCCAGTCGCAAAATGTAGTCCCACCGATGTTCATACAAGCATAGGTTGGGAGTACGGTACTAGGCGCAAATTTGCCCGATTCAATTCCGGCGGTGGTAGTAATAATTTTAAAGGTACTGGCGGGAGGAAAGCCTCGTAAAGCCCGGTTAACAAAAGGATGGTCTTTTTTTTGCAAGCTTTTCCATGCTTGCGGGGCGATGCGTTTGGTAAATATATTTGGATTGAATGCTGGACGGCTAACCATCGCTAAAACTGCACCATTACGGGGATCTAGAGCGACAATTGCTCCTTGGCGATCGCCTAGGGCTTTTTCTGCGGCTTTTTGTAAGTTTAAATCTATAGTTAAATAGACATTTTGCCCTGTTTCAGCTTTTTTTGCTCCTAACACCTTGATTATTCTACCTTGTCCATCTACTTCTACCTGTTGTCCCCCCCATTCTCCTCTTAGCTGTTGTTCAAAGGCTGCTTCTACCCCCATTTGTCCTACTACATCACCTAGACGGTAGCCTTGAGAACGCTTTTTAACTAATTCGCGATCGCTCATTTCTCCGGTGTAACCGAGGACGTGAGAGGCTATTTCACCATTGGGATACTCTCTTACTGCTTCTATATACACCTCTACATCTTTTAACTGGTTGTGATACTCAGCTAAGGCGGTAATTTGAGCCGGAGTTAAATCCCGTGCTATTCGTACTAAAGTTGAGGAATCGTAGCCAGCTTTTTCTAAGCGTTTTTGAATTTCGACTTCTGGAGTATGGAGAATTTGAGCAAGTCTTGCTTTTGTTGCCGTCCATTCTACATTTTTGGGAGCCATAGGCCACACATATACAGCATGAGAAAGGCGACTACTAGCGAGAATTTTTCCATGACGATCGAATATATTACCGCGTTCTGGTTGTTTGGGAATAATACGAATGCGGTTGCTGTCTGCTTGTTGGCGATACTGGCTTCCTCGGACAATTTGCAAGTAAGCTAAACGGCTACCAATCCCACCAAACATCAACAAAGTAATGCCCAGCATGATAAATAACGACTGGTAGTTTTTACCGACATTGCGAGCGGTATTATTCTTTTTGATAGTCGCAAACCGCAAAGAGGACATACACTAGCCCTTATTCTCTATAAAAATATCAGTATAGATAAAACTGCTTCTATTGAATCCTATAAATACTTTGGTTGTTCCGGTTAGCCAGTAATATTAGTTACTTACAAGCATAGTTAGGGCGATCGCATCACCACAAATAAAACTAGATGGCAAAATTATCAGAGGCTACAGTAAAAATTATTTTTGATTTGCAAAGGCAATTATTAGAGCGTATTGATGAAGCCACCGCAACAGAAGTAGTTATATTTGAACAGTTCGGTGAAAATGAAGCAACAATACTTGAACTCGAACAACTCCAAAAGGTTAGAGAGAGGGCGACATCTTCTTACTCCCGACTCTATACTTTACTTTTAAGAGTATATGAGTCCCAACCGTTAGTTACTTCTGCTATCTTAAAATTGTTAGAAACGTCAATTGAACAAGCAGCAGCTACCAATGCGGCGGCTAAAGCCAGCGTCCAAGATACAAAAAGAAATTGGAATTTGTTATGAACCAACCAAGAATTCCCGATCCAGAAACAAGAAGACGCTCTATTGAAAGGATGCAGGAAGTCTGCCGTCAGTTTGATGCTCTCAATTTAATTTTAGATGAAGCGATCGCTTTAGCCGAAGCAGACATTCGTAAGAGTCCTGTGAATGCTTACCGCTTGAGAAAAGCAAAACAAGGTGTTGCACTAGAAAATAGCAAAAAAGTAGATAGCTAAATCGATTGCGTAATAAATGTTTTTTAACAATCTATGATCTGCACTTTGCTGTAAAAACTGTAGTAATAATTGCGATCGCCAAGCCTTGAAAACTACTAATAATCTTAACTTGAGCTAGTAGAGTGTTTCTGTTTGTAGCCTTGTATCTGCTTTTCTAAGCTTAAATATCTAGTATACTTGCTCAATAATATTTAGCTAATAGTCAGCAAATCAATTTTTAGCTGAGAATCTTGGATTGAGAAAGCTTTAAAAGCGGAGAGGGAGGGATTCGAACCCTCGATAAGTTACCCTACACAGCATTTCCAGTGCTGCGCCTTCAACCACTCGGCCACCTCTCCAGATGTCGCGAATTCTAATTATACACTTAATGAAGCGCTAAATTAAATAAAGCCTAAAATAATTTCTGTAGCTATGACTCGTTACTTTACAGTTAAGATCCGCGATCGCATTTCCAACAAAGTTCACACCCTCCAAGTACCGGAAACTAGCTATATTTTGCAAAACGCCGAAAACCAAGGCGTAGAATTGCCTTACTTGTGTCGCAATGGCGCTTGCACCACTTGCGCCGTGCGGGTAATCTCTGGGGAAATCTATCAGCCAGAAGCAATGGGACTTTCTCATGAATTACGCAAACAAGGTTATGCTTTACTGTGTGTAAGTTATGCCCGCTCTGACTTGGAAGTAGAAACCCAAGACGAAGATGAAGTATACGAGCTTCAATTTGGGCAATACTTCGGTAGAGGTAAAGTTAAAGTTGGTTTGCCTTTAGATGAGGAATAAAATCTTTGCTTGTATTTTATTACTACTAATTGCTGGGTGTCAGGGCCAAAGCAAACCCCAAGGCTTGAAAGTACAGGTAAAAAGGGTAATTAGCGGACAAACGATAGAAGTAGTCAGCAACAACAAAACGATGCTTGTCAGGCTAATTGGTATTGACGCGCCCCAATTGCAACAACAGCCTCACGGACAAGCAGCTAAAGCTTTACTAACTCAAATTATTGCTAACAAAGAAGTAATCCTAGAACTTGACGAACAAAAGCAAGATGAATTTGGGCGATATTTAGCTTATGTATGGAGCGACTCGTTAGCCAACGAATATTTAGTAAAACAAGGAGCAGTAATATTAGCTGTGAAGTTGCCAAATCATAAATACGATACTAGGTTAGTTCGCGCCCAAGAATGGGCTAGACTTCAAGAAAAAGGAATTTGGAACCCCAAACAACCGTTGACTATGACTCCCGCCGAATTTCGCTCTCAGTATCGCTAATTTATGACTTCATCACCACAACAACTACAAGAATTCTTAGAAATTGCCTCCGAAGCGGCTTTGGCGGCGGGGGAAGTTTTGCTAAGTTATTTAGGTAATATTGGTACAGCAACTCAAAAAGGTCGTCCTGGCGACTTAGTTACCGTTGCTGATAAGGCTTCTGAAGCTGTAGTTTTGGAAATTTTACAGCGACACTTTCCGGCTCATTCCATCCTAGCTGAAGAATCAGGCAAACTAGGATTACCAGAAAGTCAATATTTATGGGCAATAGATCCTCTTGATGGCACAACTAATTATGCTCATCAATACCCGTTTTTTGCCGTCTCTATTGGATTATTGATTGCTGGTGTCCCAGAGGTTGGGGTTATTTTCGATCCCGTTCATCAAGAATTATTCCGCGCTGCTAAGGGACTAGGAGCAACAAAAAATTACGATCCCATTCAAGTTTCTACCACGACTCAACTAAAAGAAAGCCTTTTAGTCTCAGGCTTTGCCTACGATCGCCACGAAACAACAGATAATAAC
>QQTW01004583.1_pt1 | contig 10384 bp, 13 predicted proteins | sample 1904831 | NCBI WGS metagenome assembly QQTW01 (sample SAMN09435610, study PRJNA476489) | Subsurface metagenome, whole genome shotgun sequencing project.
GGATAAATCTTACAGGCCAGGGCGGCGCCGAACAGCACCGTAGCAGCGAAGAAACGCATCTTGATGGTTTCGAAGTAAAAGTTACGTGACTCGGTCAAAAGACGAGGAGATGGTTGGAGGGATTATTAAAGAGTGTAAGAGTTGGACTGATTAATTAAGGTATAAAAGAGTGGATGACCGAAGTCAGGTATGGCTTTGATGACACTGTCGCGAGAGAGGAAGACGAAGTGGATGGAGAAAGAAGAAGGATGACCGGGGTGACAGGCCCACTTTATACCTGTAGTTCTCCCATCAAAGCCCGTCCGTCTCCCCATCGTTCACCGACACCTCCCCCCAGTCCACATCCCTTTCTTCCCCCCCTTTCCCATTGTTCATCCCCCTGCCTTCGATCTCCTGCAGCATGTCAATAGACCCTGCGAGGCGAGCGAACGACGGAGAAGCCAGGAGACCAGGTCCGCGGGTCGGGATGAACGCGGCAAGCATTGGACCCCATCAACATTGGGAAAAGTGCAATTCGCTCGGCCAGGGAGATGCGGGTTGGTGAGGTCGGTCGGCCAATGGTGGTCAAGGCAGACGCCCCACGAACCTTCTCGACCGAGCGCCCTGCAGCGGCGAGATGCAGGTACGGAAGCACCGGATGCTCCTCTGGCCCTTTTCCACGATCCGTCAGCGGCGGGTCGATAGCCAATCGGCCGGCCGGGATGAAAGCCGTCCTCCGCCATTGGAGAGCTTCGTCCCCTTTTTTCCTTTCCCCTGAACCTCGTCCAGTCCAGTCCGTGCTGGGAAACAAGCTCGCCGGGCAGGATGAACTCAACCTCATCCCGTGGAGGAAAAAAACGAACTGCCTGGAAGGGGGCCAACCCGCGAGACGACCGAGATCCGGGGGCGGCCAGCATCCATTGGGAGCACGGTCAAATCTCCACCTTCAGGTCGAGCCGCCGATTGGGGTGTTTATTGCACGTGATGCCGTGTGTTGTTGTTGACAGGCTCCGGCGCCAACTTCAAAGGTCCGGCGCAAAGGGGAAAGGAAGTTTTCTTCTCCTCGGCCCGGGATTTTCGGCCCCATCCCCCGCCGTCTCACGCGCGCGCTCCCGGCCGCCGGGAGATGAAGAGTCGACCGCTGCGCAGGCGATGTGACCAATGGAGAAGTGAGCGAGATCTTAAAATGGGATTAATGCAATCTCCACCATGGCCGCCGTGAGCGCTCCTCATGCTGGCGGTGAAAATGAACAAAACCCCTTCTGGGTCCGTCGTCGAAATGAACGCGTCGAGGTCGGCCGAACCGTGTCGCAGCGCCAACAGAGGCGATGGCGGGACCAGTCGAGATGAGTGGAGTGCATGTTTTCCGTGCGAGTGCTGGTTCCATCGGACGAGCTGCCCTAGCATTGGTCTGGACTGTGAATTCGGAGAGGCTTTGCTAGGATTGACGTCCTTTTTCGTGTTCCCTCGAGAGGCTGGCTGGCACAGCGTGACTGTTGTTCAGAGGATTGATTGTCCAAGGGAGCTTCTGTCACGTAATCGAAATTGCCTCGGTTGAACCAGCTGAATCCTTCCAGTTGTTGGTCGTCGTCGATCCTACTGTAACCTAAGAAGTTGCGCTGAAGAACCTCTCCCACCAAAGACACAATCTGTGCCACTCTCGTTCTTATCGCTCTTGATGGTGCATGAGATTTCGGCCTTTACTCCAATCGCCCTTTTGAGATTGAAGTCCATCTCTTCACCAGTCGGCAGCAGAATGTTCCTTCGCAACTTGTTCGTTGAATCCTGGCAGAGTGTGAATCCGTCGAGAGGGAGCGTCCTGGTCCGAGCGTCTGTTATCTCGTGAATAATCTAAGCTCCTTCTTTTGGTGGTTCTGTTTGGTTTCAGCCGTGCTTGTGCCTGTGCTCCGAAACGAGCAGCGATGCGGAGAGACATCCCAACCGGTTCACCTGCCTGATGGGTGAAAATCGGATGTTTGCACGTGTAGTTGTCGACCGAAGGCTGTTGATGGTTAGGGTAGAGAAAGCGCAGGAAGTCAAGACAAGACTCGCCAATTACACTCCCCTTGATCGCATACAGAGCAAAATACCACATCTTTCGGAAACAGCAAGCATCACTATCCTCGATAATGATTGAAACATCAGATCATTTCAAGTTGGTCATCTTTTCACAGGAGAAGGGAAAGAGAAAAACTGTTGTCAACAGCCATAAAGTAGGAACATGAAGGAAGATCACCTCATGCGCTGGATCATCGGCGAGAAATCAAAGAGACCCATAGGTTGTGAGAGACAATAGAAGATCAACCGGATATCACAGGAAAATATGTAACAGAGAAGAAATATAAACAGATGTAAGAGAATAGATCGAACTCGTCTGAGTAACGAGTATGTCGAAAAGTTGAACAGATGAACTGCGTCTAGAGAGGGGAACGAAAAGCGTCGAGCAAGTCCTGTGTGATACCGTTCGTCGTGGGGAGTCCTGGTGTCGCCGATTGGAAGGGGGCGGAACGCAGAGGGCTTGACGTAGTAGATGCTGGAGAATTGACGAGTATGCTGACCTCTGATGCCGTCGACGGTGAGACCAGGCGTGAGAATCGAAGTCGACGGCAAGATGTTGGTGGCAGCTCAACCGTCGTCCCGAGGTGCGTCTTGGCTCACGCTGCCGTTCGTCATCCGAGGCAGTGGCGCTTCGACGACCGGCCCACGCCCGCACGTGGCCACGGCCGACCGACTTGCACCATCATCGTCCCGCGTGCTGATTGCGCCAACGCGTTCGTCTCCGGGCTTCCTCCAACTGACTCTCCAGATAGCTGGGAGGAGCCTCGCCGTCGTCCTCGACGGTGAGAAAAATCTGGTGCTGTCGGTAGGGATCGAATGCCTCCCTCGGCCCGGACGGTTCCGGAAGAGCTGAGGATGTGAGCTGAACCTCGACGGCGACCGTCCGGATCCAGGTACCCTGGTTTGGGTCCCAGGTGAGCGTGGATGGCGGGGTGGATCGACATCGCGCGATGGGCGACAGTGGAGGCGGCTCGAGGGAGGGTCCACATAGCGTCGAAAGGTCGCAGGAAATTTCGTCGGACGACTCCTCGGTGGACCGCGTCCTCTCTGCAACCGGCCGTTCGACCGCGTCCCGTTTCCTCGAGGGTAAAAATCGCCGGAAGGAAGGTATGTCGACCTGGAGATGTCCGGCATTCGCTCGATGTACCGGCTTCTCCTCCTGGATATATGGAACGCCTCCGGACGGTTGCGCGGATCGAGGCCAGGCATGGGCCTGCGCATGCGCATCCGCCCAATAGTCGCCGTAGTTGGGTGCCGACAATGGTCTCAACGCATACGGCGTCGATGGTGAGAGATGTTCAGCCCGGCGCGCCCACAGTGATGAATGAGTGACCTCCATGATCTCCAACAATCTTTTCGGTGCGGGGTAGATCTTCAATTGTCAATGAAAAGGCGTCTCGTGCGGTACCGGCGATCTCTTCCCACCACGACCACGACTAGCAGATCCGGATGGCGATGCCAGTATTTAGTAGTCCCCGTCGAACTCCACGCGCAGGTCCTGACACTGCCACCTTCTCCGTGCCCGTTGGCGGGCGCGCGGGCAGAACTGCACCACCGGACTCCAGTGTAGGATCGGTCGACCGGCACGGCCAGCACCGCCAGAGCCGCCGATGTGCACCTTTGGGTACAATATGTCCGTAGGATTGTCACCCGCCGTGGTCAATGTTCTCACGAGCACAACCGCCTCAAGGATTCTCGGGCCAAAGGATGTAGCCAACACCGGGGCGCGCCACTGCGAGCGACATCGATCAGCGGAGGGGCGGAATCCTTCCGAGGTACATATACGGTCCGTACGTGAAACACTTGGACGGCGGGGTTGAGGCTGCTTCTTGCACCTGCTGGTTTTGTTGCGGTTGCTGGTCGTTGCTGCGCCAGCGACGCGGACTGTAACCGGCCAAGCCACCACAGCCTCCGCGGTTTCCTCGACCTAATCCTGCACTGGTCCCAACTCCCGTGGGGCAAATAATATAAACTCGAAGAAATGAAATGAGTAACAGCGGGCTTGCTGCTACTATACTTGAACAGAATGCCGGGATGAGGACGGGTAGACCTTTTGACTTGATCAAATAAAAAGTTGAGAACTGTTGAGGAAAGATCTCACAGTAATAAAAGCTTGACGGGCCAGCAACATGCATCGACGTAAACAGATCGACCACGCGGAAAAAAGGTGTGCGGATATTGTGTATGATTGGATTCAGTCATCCAGTGCACGTCACAGTAGCACGAGCACACCCAGGATAGGAAGCAAATGCTCGATGTTCGTCCACATCGATCCTCCAGAATAAAGCCTCGGTGACGGAGATTGGATACCTGAGGATCTCCGGTGCCACTGGGATTTTACGAGGCCGGAGAAAAAGGGGGGAAGATTTGAGTAGATGAAGCAGTGCATGGTGGAGCAGCAGCTGCAGAGTTTGGTGGTCGAGGAAAAAGGACGTCGGGTTGGTCCCAAATTTAGTCGCTCGGGTTGGCTGACATAATCAGATCCTATCGATTGACTCGGGAGGAGGCTCCGCCCCTTGGTCCCGTGACATCGCCGGGACTTGCCGTCGACATGATCCCCGTTTGACGAGTTTGTGTGACCACACCATCATCAGCCAAGAGCACCCTTACCACAACATTCAACTCCATTCAACACTCATGATCGGTACGCACGTCTACAAATGATATGCTCTCCGGCAGAGCTAGGTACAGTTTCTTCTGGTTTACACTTACATGAAGGATTGTGGCCCAGCTCCCATTATTTCAAGGGATCCAGCGGTCAATCTGGTCATGTCAGCATGTGCTGTTATATTGGTAAGACTTCTACCACTTATCATATGTACCGTTGAAGATCAGGAATGTTTCAGACAAAGCAATGCTAGATTTCAGTTTGAGTGGCCTCCTAGAAATTTGGCTCACGAGAATTACTCGATTTTAGTTGTTGGCTGTAGATTGAAGCTCAGTCTAGCTTCAACCACAGCAGGGTATCTTCGTAGGTACTGTGAGCCTATTGCTAGACCTCGATGGAAGTGCTCAAAATGCAAACTTGGCTGATTTTAACGGGGTTGACGAGCTTCGACAACGGTCATCAAACGGGATGCCTATGCATTTCACCGAGATACAAATCAGAGCGGACATCGACATCCATGTTTATCATTGAGAGTTTCGTTGGTTCTGGAAAATGAAGCCATGGTTCTCGAGGGAAAGTGACTTGCTTCGCACGCGGGTGACAAAATAAATGGAACAGCTCAGCAGTGGCCGCGATGAAGGCTGGTAATCTTCATCATCAGTCCGACGAAAGAGAGGCAATCACCATCATCAGGATGATGACGGTTAAGTTATTCGTCATAAGGATGACGGGCCTACCTTCGTCACAAGGATGATGAAGTTCCCTTCCGTCAGACGGGTGATGATAACCCCTTTGTCGTAATCATGATGGAGCTCACACCTTCGTCCTCAGAAAGATGATGATAACCCTTTCGTCGCGAGGATGATGAAGCGGTTACTGCTGAGCTGTTCCGTTTATGGTGTCACTCGCATGCTTCGAAGGCCGGCACGTAACATTTTCGCTCAGGCGCGCCAACCTCGGTTGCCGGTGCTGCGCCTCAACGGATCACGACTCAAGAATCAAAAGTGGATTCACAGCCATCTTCAACAAACTATCACCGTATTGCCCTCTACTTGGTTGATTCGGGCACAGCTTCCATCGGCTCAATCTCGATACGCTCGTTCAGGAAGGTGACAATCTCTCCGATGCTACCGATATAGCACATTTGTTTCCTCGACATCAACGTTGTGGTTGGTGTCACATACGAGGCTCGCTGGTCGTATTGCTACGCCATCCGAATCGAAGGGGCCGAGGACTTTCTCATGTTCTTTTTGCTCGACTTGACAGAGCTAGTGGAAAGAGCCCGGACAGGTAGACATCTGCGGAAAGCAATAGGAATGGTTCGTAAATTCCGCCCCTAGCTGTGAGAAGAATTCCTACGCTGCCCTCATCTCCACTTCCACAAGACTGATGATCCCTACCTGTGTAGTTGTATGACGCTAACTGGCTAGCTTCATAGGCAAGCAGTGGATGTGGTCGTACATTAGGATACCTCCCAGAAGCAATTCGCTTTACAAGACCAAGAGAAATCAAGGTAAGTCGACCAACAAGCTTTTCTGTCTCATGTGGTACATTACCGGAGAAAGACTAGTATTGGACAAATAAATTCCCCGAACGTGTGGGATTGAAGAAGTGGTTTCAGTCAGAAAGGCCATTAGATGTGATTCATGAGATGGTTGGTCTTGATGATGGTGGACATGTTATCCACCATGATCATGCTCCTCGTCCGTCCTCTCCCGATACTTCTTTCTCATCACGTACTGTTTCCGTTATGCGTTCGAATATTATATTCCCTGGTCTCTTCTGGTTCTCGGGTTGCTAATGTTGCATCGTAGATGTACAACATCAACTATTGCGACGTTGATGCCTGGTTCATATTCGGTCATCGTGCTCAAGCTGGCCAGCACGGTACGCGGGTGACAAATAAAATGGAGCAGCTCAGCGGGAACTGCCAACAATCCTTCGTCGTCATTGCGATGAGGATTAAATGAACCTGCATCTTGAGTGCGATGGAAGAAAAACCTGTCATCATGGTCATTCTGATGAAGGTTTAGACGATCCTCATCATAAGGACGATGATGATGGAGGTCCTGGCGGTTACTGCTAAGCTCCTCCATTTATTTTGTCACCCGCGTGCATGGATACAGGATCATACACTGCAACACGCCCATGATAGGGATCCTGATGCGACTTAGGACCATACCTTAACGGCCCATGGAAGACTATAAGTTGAATTTCTTATCCGGAGGACCTCCTATCGGCTGGTAGCTCACGGGATTCTTGTTGAACTGGTTGATATGCTGTACTACGAAGCAGCTCCTTCTCCTGAGTTGTTTCCGACGGAACAATTGAGTCCCATTGGTCTGGAGTGTCCTCGACATCCCTCAGAGAGCGGGATGGGATCGATAAGGCGAGAAGCCGGTCCTGGCCATGTACAGTTACCCGTGACATGACCCGGGGTCCCTTGGCATGACAGCGCCGATGGCCACGGTCCTTGCTTCCCGGCGGTTTTGGTTCTTCGGCATGATCACGTTGCCGTTCCGGTCCGCGTTCTGGCCAGGAGCGAGTGGTCGGACAGACACACACTGTTTGTGACTTCGTTGTTCTCCTCGGACCTTCCAGGCTCGCTGGCGCCTAGGACTCAAGGAAGATCCACGCAACATGACGAGTACCTTCCGGCCTGATTGGAATCGTCCGAACAGGCGAGCATTGTCCGAAACATGGCCGTCAATGCAACAGGAGTTGCTGCGTTGCTCGCAACAGGAATTGGCGGGCCAGCGGTTGCTCCGGAGATGTCGTGGTCTGCCTTGTCCACCCAAGAAAAAGCCCTCGTCGTGCATCGTGGGTCATGCGGTGCTCGATTCGAGCATGAGTGCTGACCGAGGCTTATGCCGAACACTACGGCGCATTGGCATAAACAACTCGCGCGGAAAGACGGTCGGAAAACGTGAGCGGGGCGAAGCTATCAAAGTCTCTTCTCGATCGATCAGCACACACGGACTCAGTACCAGTACAAGTGGGGCGAAGGACTCGGCGAGCGCCCTAATGGTACGGTAACCGCAACGACGGACGTCGAAGCAAACCACGCAGGGGCCACGACGATCGGCAAACAACCCGGATGTCTTCATGGGCCCCACGTTATCGGCCGAGCTTGCTATCGGCGTCCGCATTAGCTGCATGCGCTCGTTACGCTTTGGTACGTGGTGCACCAAATGGTGTTATTTTCGTGGGCCGACACAGTGGCATGAGGCAATCATTAAGGAGCATCTGGTCGATTGGCGGTCGCAGCAGGTCATGGACAAGGGTAAGACGTCGGGCATCCGGGCGGTATTTCAACCGTGGACGTTTCGGTGCACCTCATCGGCTGGGCCAGGAACTATCTTGGTTGGATGTCCTTGTTGATGAAGGACCAGCTCAGAGTTTCACGACCGCGTCCCGTTCAATGCAGCGTTGCCAAAGTGCTGCAACCTGGACTGGCCCAATACGACGCGCGCCACGAACACCAACTTTTGATCGCGATCACAACCCCCAGCAAGCAACTGCATCACGAACGTTACAACAAAGCAACCTGCACGTCTCATCGATCTCCCGCTTCTCAAGGAGATTTTTTCTAGGTTGCGGTCGCTAAATGCACAACCCACCTGGCATGGCCGGACGCGGTATCAAAAGGCTTCGCCGGAGGAGATCGCCCTCGATTCACCCGTGCTGGAGCTCGGTACAGTCTCAGACCACCGGCTGGCTCGTCAGAATCGCCTTCATCGTAATCACCACCACCACCACCATCACCATCACTCGCCGGCACCGGCGCTCCTCGCGTCAGCCGCACGGCCGACGCTCTCTGGACCGGGTTCCCGGTCCTGTCGCACGACCCTCCTGGATATCCGTGATGCTTGCGGGTGTGGGCGTCGGAGGGAGATCACGGGCGGTGCTGAGTATTCGTGCGACGTCTCAAGGCCGGCGACGAGGAATAGCCGCTGGCAAGCAGGCAGTGCAGTCATCGACACGAGCATGAGCGCCCAGAGCACGATGAAGGCTGTTTAAATCCTAATGGAGAGGAGTCGGTTGAAAGTGAGCACGTTCGGAGGCTCATTCATCACCGATCTTGCACAGTACTCGTATCCATCATCTCGCCATCCTCCAAGCCTCAACTTGGACGCCTTCATGATCGTGGATATCGTACCAGAGAGTGGTCAGCCCTCCACCAGGGACTCCCGGAGCGGTCACTACTGTACCGGTGCAGTAGTGCGTCTCACATCTTCTCTTTTTTCTTTGCCTTGGGCTTGGCTTGGCCTGGCCTGGCCTGGCCGTGGCAGCCATCCGGATCTCCGCCTCCTGCCACGCATCAGCATGAATCCCGGTGATGAAACGCCCGCGATGGGCGAGCAATTCGCTCGCCATCAAACGCCAGAATCGAGGATCAGCCGTCTGTCCGGAACCCCGGGGTGCCACCTGCTGGCGTGGATGCTGTTTGGATGGCATCAGGCACCATTGCGACGCGGCCTGTCCATCAATATCCCGAACCTTGCCGTCTCGTCTATGGATCGTCTATTGACGCAACGAACGGGCGTCGTGGGTAATCGTCGCCCACGGACCTCATCCGGACCACCCCACATCCCCTGCTACTAAGTTTGTTCTGTGCGGTGTACAGCATCCGTACACAGTACAGGATAACCAGTAGCTGTACGTCAAAGTCTGCTAGGGCTCGGCTGAGCCACCCCGGCCCATCGTGATTGATCAATGCGGCTATCTGGATAGTGGGGCGGTGTTGGCTGGGCTCGCTCAACACCCACAAGCGTCTCTTTCGTCGTCAATACGGTGCTGGTCCTTCGGGCTTTTCGCCGGCCAGGTCGTCCGGATTGGGTGTTTTCCAAGACGCCTTGCCGTGGTGGAGCCGGTCGAACCCGGGAAACGCTCGATTTTTTCTCCGAGATGGCGTAACTCCGCCACGTCCGCCAGGGACTTTGGTTCGCCTTCAGTTGAGAATCAGTCGTGATACTTCCGTACGCGGTGGCCCGCAACGGCAATCTGTTTGGAAAACGCTCGTCATGGGTTACATGTCCCTCACGGTATCCCTCACAATCACGGCCAGCGGCGTCTAATGGGGGCTCGAGGTCCGTGGTGTCATACTCGAGAGCTATCCGCGTCCACTCCGCCTCACCGAAAACGACGGAGTGGTTACCTTATTTGCTCCGATCATTCCCATCGTGGTCGTGAGGCAGAGCGATTGCATCCATCTCATTCAAGAGCGTCCGTCAGTTATCTTCCGGCTCATTTCTGTGACTCGAGGCGAAGAATCACAACGTTCGCCGAGTTCATTACATCTATCCTCGACGACGAACGGAGTCAGGCGTTAGGCGTCATCAGACTGACGGCGACGACGGAAGGATAATTCAGACATCATCATCGGACTCACGGCGGCGAAGGATATTACAATCATCGGACTGACGGCGCCGACGAAGAATATTTTAGACACCTTCATCGGACTTACGGCGACGACGAAGGATATTTCAGACATTATCATCGGACTGACGACGAAGGATATTTCGGACATCATCAGACTCACGACGAAGCATATCTCAGACATCATCAGACTCACGACGAAGGATATTACAATCATCGTACTCACGTCGTCGCCGTGAGTCCGATGAAGATGTCTGAAATGTTCTTCGTCGTCACCGTAAGTCTGATGATGTCTGAAATATTCGTCGTCGCCGTGAGTCTGATGATGTCTGAGATATGCTTCGTCGTGAGTCTGATGAT
>QQTW01004584.1_pt1 | contig 10383 bp, 8 predicted proteins | sample 1904831 | NCBI WGS metagenome assembly QQTW01 (sample SAMN09435610, study PRJNA476489) | Subsurface metagenome, whole genome shotgun sequencing project.
CCTAAGGACCGCTTGACTTTCGTCTGATCATCTTCTTGCATGCTAGAGCACATGATTAGCCGGTATTCGGAGGTTGCAGGACAATGGATTACACCCACCAAACCGCGCACATCCCGAGGATGCCATTCAGAGGTGTTTTGAGCTCATGGGAGATGTTTGCGATGAAGAGCGTTTTGCTCTCATTGGCCGCTTCAGCAGCCTTCTTGCTGATCTCTAGCTGGGCCGTCCGTTCACGCACCCTTTGTTCAAGACGCTCGTACTGCATTGCTAGCTCCTCGGACATTTCGTTGAACGTCTTGGTCAAGTCAGTCAACTCATCGTTAACCAAATGCTTCCTGTCTGCAACTTTGCCGGGTATCCGGAACGTCCCACGGCGATCAACGTCCCGTTCGTTTTGCCTTTGACGATCTGCGCGCCAACCTGCGACGCGGCCGAGAAACCCTTCTTTTCTTGCTTCTGCCGCGACGTCACCAAAATCTCCCGATCCAGGCCCATCATCCGCTAAAATTGAAGAGTGAACGCTACCTCCATCATCGGCATATCGGTACGGTTCGACGGTTTTCTTGGTCGCTTCCTGCAATCTCCTGATCGGTCGAACCGAAAGGTGCGCGATAGGAAAAACCAATATGATTAAGAGACCGAGGGTTCCGAAAACACAAGCAAGGAGAATATTCCGTAAGCGATCGATCGGCCCATGCACCTCATCATAAGACTGTTCCACGAGCAATAGCCAGTCAACCATGGGGGCTCCAGCCAGCGCATACCCGCTCGAGATTCTCTCGTTCTGCTCGTTTGTCGTCGACAGGATGCTCCCACTAGTTACGGGTGCACCCCTATCCTCCGAATACGCATCCAAGATCGCAGGATACTGCTGCATTTCGAAAGACGAATTTGTCCGACCCCAATCACGATCCTGGTGACGAGTGCTGCGCGAAGAGTTGGCTAGCGGCGGTATAATGTAGGTGACATGTTGAGTTTTCGCAAGACTTCTATTAGCCTTCCCATCATTCTTTCCGCTAAGAATCTCTTCAGGAAGTCTACCAGACTGAGTTGTGGGCCCGACAATGAGGATTTCGCCAGTTTTGCCGAGGCCATGTGTCGCGTCACGGAGATTGAAGAAGCTACTACCATTGACGACCATAGTCAACCAGCCAAGTATGTCAGCGTCGGAAGTGTTGTTGATGATGGGGCTCGTGACCGATACGAGAGCGGTTCTGGCATTAACCAGCAATGGCCCTAGAAACAACGAGGTGTTGGCGTACAGCTGCCGACCATTGAAGTATGCAGTAGAGACGTTGAAGGTATCATTGAGAACAGTGGAGGTGTAGGTCAAGTTGGGATACAGACTAGACGGATATCCCGTGCCATTAACGCCTAGATATGCGGTGGTTCCGTCGGGATTTAGGTCTGGCAAAGGCACTTGACCGATGATTTCGGACGCTGTGACGTTGAGCAATCCGTACGAGCCAGCGACGCCTGTCCCATTCTTTGACAATACCCGAGCTTGCACCAGCATCGATGCGGAGCCGCGGCCTGTGAGTGCACTCTGGAGATCGGAGGAGGCGCGGGACCAATTGGCATCGGTGTTGTTGCCAGCATTGTAGCGCTGAAGAGAGTTTTGAACAATGACCCTAGTCGCAGCAGCTAGGACGCTCGATTGCATCAAGATGAGATCCGCTGTCAATTGATTGGCGTACAGGGAGGCTGTGAGAGAAAGACTCGAGAGCCTAGGGAATAATGTCAGTAGATACGGGATGACGCTAAAACAGACCTTCATACCTGATATCAACAACGAAGTTATAATTGTTGACCCACTATATTTCGATAGATCAGAACTAAAGCGTCACCGCAGACGGAAGAGATAAGGTAGCTTACCGTTGCGATTGCGACCACGGCGAGGGCGATGAGTGAGGTGAAGAGAACCAGAAGGCCCAGTTGCTCTCTGATCGGTATCCGCATTTTGATGGTAGGTCTCCGCGCATCCAGAGTAAGCCGGTGATGAACGGCTACCTTCTTCACAGATAAACCCTTGCGAAACCGCAACGGGGCGTCTTTCGGGCGCCAGATCCCGGAAGACAGCTATGGCATATCGCAGTGTTCGGTTGTAACCTTCCAAGATCCATCCGACATAATACCAGCCTTGGCAGAAGGAATGAAATTGGCAACACGCGAGGGAAGTCGGACAAGAGAGTGTGAAGCAGCAGCTTAGCACGCTACAAGTTGTGGACTTGACAATATAGACGGTGCCTGTGGTGCATCCCCGGTCAGGCAACCGAGGGCCTTCTTGTCATCAATGAGGTGAGGCTCTGAAGAGTGAGCTGCGAGCTCTTACCCTAGAAGTGGAAATGGTTTGAAGCTATCCATGCCCGAGCTCACGACACTACCTTACGGGCACTAAACTAAATCTGGCATCGTGGTCACCTTAGGCCCGATAAAGATGATCGCTCAGTCTAGGCCTACGCTACAACCACACTCAAAAAGCGTCTGTAAACTGCGGGAGTCGTGATGGTGACTACCTAGGAAAAGAAGTATGTACTACCATCTTATCAATACCTCTGGTGCTACTGAGTGCGATGTTGGGTAACTGGGATAAGCCGTTATACATCTATGCATCGGACGCATGGTCATCCGGGTAACGCAATCAAGATATATTACCATTAGACTTCCCATACTCGTTACGTTGACCACGTAGTTATTGAATGGCATATCGAAGAATAGATTGGAGCCGTGAACCTTATCTAAAATCTAAATCTTCACGTCTGCGAAGTTGAGGTCGAACCCTCATTTTCTCTTGATCGTGGCCGCCGTTCTTTCTCCGACGAGGCACCATACTTTAGCGCGACCAAAGAGCTGGAAACGCGACGAATAGGGTTGCATTAGGTACATTCATTGGACCGGGGGTCCGACTGCACAGACATGCAACCTTCCCAAAAAGGTTCGTTACTGTTCCACGCCAGGTCCATTTCCTAGCGGCGTCGATACGGTGGTGTGAAGGTATTGTGCGGAGTATTCGAAGGTAATTTTATGGTAGGGTCCCTTTTCTTCATTGCGACTGGTCCTCAGCGGTGTCATCATCGTCCTCTCCTTCTCCGTCTTCTGGTAGGAAAGGCACGAACCGGAAGTCGATGAAGCTCACTCGGCCTTCTGCTACTTCAATCATAAATTGCAGGCTTAATACACCCTGCTCATCTCCCCGGATGCTGACTTTGCTGGCGATCTCCATGGCCCGACTGGCCGCTTTGACCAACGAGTATTTGTAAGTGTTGACTGTTCTCTTTGGCACGTGGAAGGTCTCGAGCAGTTGCTGGTCATTGCTGAACTCGACAGCAGCTGATCCCAGCGGACCATTGGATGATAATACCAAGTATGGTGCTGATGGAGAGGCAGCGATAGTTAGCCGCGAGGGCGAGGTTGAAGCGAGCTCTTTGATTGCGTCGAACAGCCAACTCGATCGCATGATGATCTTCAAAGCCAAAGCATCTCGTTGCAGAGGAATCTCGTCCTGATCCTCTGGCTCGTACGTTACCATCTCGCATGTTGTTGTGACTCCCGCTTCCTCGAGCACAATGCGAAGAGGTTCTCCTATGGCCTCGTAGCTCAATCTGCACACGCTTTTCATCCCAAGGACACGATTCTCGAAAGCCGTACCAGGGCCGCCTCTAGCCAGCGAGCCGGTAACGCCGCCGTAGCCCGAGTCACGGGCTGCCGAACGATCTTTGTTGTCGGTAAAACCAAAGATCTGAAGTGTCTCCAAAAGAGCCGTGAGCGAGATCTGGAAAACCGCAGTGTCGTCAAGCTCATCTTCCTCGGTCTGACTATTGGTAGTCGGCAAACAGGAGAAACTCGTGAACAGCGCTTCTTCGAGAAAAGCAGTACCTCAATTCTATCAGCTGAGAGTAACGAAGTACTATGTTGAAATACCTTGAATTACCCGAGACTCTTCAACCGTGAAGCGTAGACCCTCCTTAGTGAGCCGCACTTGAGCTTTCTGCGCAAAGTTAATACACTTAAGCAAGAGAAATAGCTGTCGCGCAGAATCTGACACCGCCGTGAATAGCGTCATCGCTAGCAACAGTCCATGTGTTGATGGCCCAAGTAAAGCAAATAAATCAAACAGCAGAAGACGGTCACGCGTAATTGAATATCGTGATGTTTGGCCGAATCCGATTCAAATTACCGGCTTCTTCGCTTCAAGTAGGTTGCAAGTGGGACCACATTGATGCACTATCAAGCAACTGAAATCAAACCGCGCAGGAGTAGGTTTCCGGTTTCGCGTGGTCGATCTTGATGAAATTCCGCTGCACGGAACATTTATCACTACAAAGTTCACTCGGCCTAAGTACTTGTGGGAGTGGTGGCTCCGTCCGTCCACTACAATCTCTAGAGATCAATACTCGAATGCCCGAGTCGAGTATCAACATTGCGCAGGCGGGTGTATTGATGATACAATTGTCCGTGTCGTTGGCGAAATTCATAACAAATAAACGCTTTCCACGTCCCACGAGTAGCGAGACCCAGATTATGTACGGTAACGCCGGATCTGTCGCCGGGTCATTGACAGGCAGAAATAGCATTCTTCATGACCGGTATCGTAAGAGTCGGATGACAGGGGGGAATTTGTTCCCACGATCGATGAAGACGGCGACAACATACAACTATTGGGATCACTACCCAAGGCACCCTCATCGTCCGGAATAAACGCCATGTCCAAGCCTGCGGCGGCCAAGTCTCTTCCTCGGAGCCAAGCGATGCAATGTGGCTGCCACAGTATCAGCATCTACCATGCAGGATTCGAGCAAATAACTAACCTTGTCCTCCACGTATACTACAGAGAAATTTCAAGCCGCGCCGCAACGCCTGCACAGCATAGCCATGGGTCGACAAATTTTTCGTGAGAAGTGAAGGGATCCCACGCACTCCTGGTGGCCGCACATAGATTTTCAGTCGAAACAGCGTTGATGTTTGCGGTCTGCAAGCGGATGTTGTCTTTGCGTGACGGATTCATCATTATTGACGGGCTGCCACTTAGTCTTGGTCAGACTGCCCCTGCACTGGTTGCCTTCAACGAGAATAGGGCAAGTCGAGGTCTCAGGGTATCTTTTAATCAATCAAAATCCAAGTTAGTCTATCACAGCGGCCCTCCATGACCCTTCTACTGGTTTCCACTTGGAAGGCGTCAGTAATTTTACCTAAACTGACGCCCTGACCACACACGACTCAAGCATGATGCCATTGTGTCTTCATGACCGGCGCATCTGATGATATTTTGGTTCTTAAAGGGAAAGGGAAAGCTGACTCGGAGTTCTGATCACAACTGCTTTATGAGGCATGGAGCGTACTCTGCGAGCGGAAGAAAAACTAAAGAGAAGGACTAAGACTATCTGGTACCGTCACATTATTAACGAGGAGATCAAGGCCATCCTGACAATAACCAGCGAGTGACAGTTCGCTTCGATAGTGGAAACCCTCGTGATACGGACCCGGACAAGTTTACTTGCGACCACGATGTCAAAAGCGTCGTGCGTACATTAACGTAAGGCACTCTTCGTTTCCGATCTTTGCTCTCGAGCTCACGCAAGACAACTCGCTGACTGCAAAACTTTTCCAGGGGACTGAAGGGTAAACTGAAAAGCAAAGGCAGATTATCGATAATCAGAGCAATCAGCACGCATGCCTTCCAGATTTCCACCATCACCAATATCGGGCCTATATTATGGTTTACTTCGCAGGTCTTTCGAAGAGGTCAAGGCGCGTATGTCAGTTGTGGGTGAGAATCGTTCACAGTGTCAGCGTTTTTCGAAAACCCGCTTCGAGGTCCCGTCTAAGTAGCTAGGTTATTGGGCAATTCAAAGCTGCAAACACATGACCATAGGTCTGAGGGTCTGAATCTTTACTGTCAAAGCTTAGACATAGACGCCCACTGCACAGATCATATAGATAGCTCCAAACCTTCGGTAGCTGTCAGACTTAGACTAATAAAGCCATCGAACGCATTAACGAACCCAAAGGCTAAAGAAGCGGGTATACCCAGCAGGGGTAAATTCCTCAGTGAACGGTCTGATGTAAATGGTGAGTGATCTGTTGCAGGATGTTCGCAGGATCTGCTCACTGAGACCGAACAAGCTGGTCAGAAAGAAAGCTGAACACCGTTGTGAGCTGGAATCGTCTGCCCAGGACTGACGGATCTTTCCTACCAATAAAGAGCAGACTGAAAGCTACCAAGAATTGCCTTTGTTTTGGAACCACAGGGTAATAAGGGCTCGCGACTGCTCCCTCCCAAACGTCGTTCAACGACATTGGATACTTGCCGGCGCAGAATGGTCAATCGCAAGCAAATCACAAGCGAGTCACACAGGGACAGGTTAATGGTCAAAGATTGAACGAGTAACACGGTTGCTGATTGTTTTGAGAAACCAATGGACATCTAAGAAGCGTCTTCCGCAACTTGCGACTCTTCGCAAATGTATGTCAGCATTTACCTAAGCGCCAAGACTCGACGACTAACGCATACCAGACCACGTCGCCTCAGTATGTCCCACTGCGTCTACGGGACTCGCCTCAGCGATGGCGCCAATAATACCAGAAAGTAAAATTTCCACAGAGGTCTGTTCTGAGTCGCTTCTGACACGAAAATCACAGATGCAAAGCGCAAGGCCATTGAACCGCTGGACGGCGTGGCTGCCATCAAGCGCATCAAAAACTCCCATCTGGCCTCCCCGGAGTCGGAGCATAAGCCGATCACGGTTGTTCCATTTCCGGAAAAGGTGAGGAATCTATATGTCAAGTCGCTGTTGTAACTGACCCTTAGTATTGCGTAGCCGGCGGTCGTCGAGGAACGCCAAGGAGAAATCGAGTTCCGGGTAGTGAACAACGACAATGAGCGCGAAAGCTTGATCATCCTAACCGGCTTGAAATGTATATTCCAAAAACAGCTCCCCAAGATGCCCAAGGACTACATCGCCCGTCTGGTATACGACAGGACCCATCTTTCTATGGCTATCGTCAAGAAACCCCTTGAAGTCGTCGGGTAAGGGTCCGTAGGGCTTTCGAACACTACAGTACTGACCCGCACAGTGGCATTACGTACCGCCCTTTCAATGGCCGACAGTTCGCTGAAATAGTGTTTTGCGCCATCTCCTCGGACCAGCAGGTTAAGGGCTACGGCGCGCATCTTATGTCCCATCTTAAAGACTACGTCAAAGCCACCTCTCCGATCCAACATTTCCTTACCTACGCCGATAATTACGCCATCGGCTACTTCAAAAAGCAGGGTTTCACCAAAGAGATCACACTCGAGAAACCTCGCTGGATGGGTTACATCAAGGACTATGAGGGCGGCACGATTATGCAATGTACCATGGTCCCAAAGATTCGCTATCTCGAAGCCGGTCGTATGCTCCTCAAGCAGAAAGAAGCCGTTCTTGCCAAGATCCGCGCATTCAGCAAGAGCCACATCGTCCACAATCCGCCTAAAGAGTGGAAGAACGGCGTCTGCCAAATCGAGCCCATGACCGTCCCCGCCATCAAGGCTTCTGGCTGGTCGCCTGACATGGATGAGCTCGCCCGCCAACCGCGCCACGGACCTAATTACAATCAGCTTCTCCACCTGCTCAATGACATGCAAAACCATTCTTCCTCCTGGCCATTCGTGCAGCCCGTCAATAGGGACGAGGTAGCCGATTACTACGAAGTGATCAAAGAACCTATGGATTTTTCGACCATGGAGGAGAAGCATGAAAAGGATCTGTATCCGACGCCGGAGGATTTCATACACGATGCGAAGCTGATCTTCGATAATTGCCGCAAGTACAACGTCGAGAGTAGTCCATATGTGAAGAGCGCGAATAAGTTGGAGAAGTACATGTATCAGCAGATTAAATTGATACCGGAGTGGTCGGTACGTATTAGCCAATGCTTTAAACTGGTCATGGCCATACTGACGTACTTTCAGCATCTGGCCGATGGATAAACGTGGCTAATTCTCTGGGAGCTCATGAGGGGTTCTGGTTACTAGCTCTGGCGAGGCGTTTCGTGGATAGTCGAGCGGAGATACCCCTTTTGCGGACTGGAGGACGGCGGAAGGCTTGTATGTTCGCGGCGTTATGTAACGTCTCTTCTACCAGCCACAACGAAACGTGATCTTCATTTGGACGGATGCATGACGGACAACCATTGCTGGAGCGTGATCATGTTGAATTCCATAGCAAGTGAGTGAGGTTCAACAGCTCCGGTTGTAGTGCCGTCCCTTTTCGGTCAACATGGAAAGGTAATACTTGCGCACGGATGCATTTTTACCGAGAGCTCATATCTGGAGAGCCCAACCTTGATCCCTAGAATTTGAAAACCTTCTTCATGCCCCCGTTACCACCACCTCTCTTAGCCGTCCTTGACTTTCCCGGCCCGCCGTCATCCATATCCATCTCATCATTGCCGTCACCCCCCAACGTTGATTCAATCACCTGGCCAGCCGCCCTCTTTCCAGCCCCAGCCTTCGGCTTCTCATCTGCAAGCTTGAACCCTGAGTTTTTCTTCGCATCGGCAACCAGTCCCTGCACCATCTGCTCATCTCTAAGCTCCCTCTTCCTTCTTTCCAAGGCCTTCTGTTTCACCTCCCGAATCTGGTTCTCCAGCTCATCTAACACGGACGTACATCTTGTTTCCCAAGCCCCTAAAGTGGAAGCAAGAGTGGGGATACTGCCAGGCCGGAGGTCCCGCAGTGGGGAGACGGATGATACGTCTACGCGCTGGGTTTGGGTGTTTAGTTTTGCGGTCAGGAGCCCGGCGTAGATTGTGCTGATTACAAGGTCTTCGACGGCACGAACGGTAGGGAGGGAGAGAGAGTTTAGGAGGGAGACGTAGGTGAGCTCTGACGGTGAGGTTGAGAGGGAGAGGAGAGTTAATTGCCGGAGTTTGTGGGATTGGGTGGGAGAGAGAGGAGGTAGGTTGGGTGTTGCTGTGGAAGAGGTGGAGTTAATGCGGGAACATAGTTTCAGCGAATATATTGAGGGACTCATACATGAATAATCAGCCCAGATGCCCCAAGCGAAGATCTCTAGAAGTGTGTGATACGATGCATGTTCGGGGGAGGCGGTCTTCAAGGATGCTATATTGGGGGTTTGGAGGAGTTCGGCAAAGACGTAAGTGTTTGGGGCGGAAGTAGCTTGGTTGACGAGATCGGCGGCGGAGCGAGGCGACGTTGCTGATTTGGAGAGCAGAACGAAAGATTCGAGGGCGTTGAGAGCCTTTTGCTGTGTTGGATCCATGCTCGGAGGTTGTATCTATTAATGGTGTTGCTTAGGAAATAGGCCTCGGTGCTACTGGAAGCTTGGCATATCGGAGAAGCCGCAGATTACCCCTCTTTAAATAAGTCTGTGCACTATAAAGTGGGTTTTTTCGAAAATCAGTTTTTTTTTTACAGCTGTCCAAACACTAGGATCGGTACCAAGTAATAACGACGTGCTAGAATCGGCTAAAATTAATAGATGACTTAGAGCTCTATAGTGTCTAGCTATCCTGCTTTTGTAAAGTACTCTAGATTTATTATTACCGATCTTTTACCGAATAACTATTTCTTAGGCGTATTACAACGTGATTTAGGCGAAAGTTGATTTTAAACGGTAGTTATTAAATAATCTAATGCGCAACGCTGTACTCGTATCTTAAAGCTTTAAAATTCTCGGGGCACCCAGCAGATATACGTGCAGAAGCTCTGTTAATTTCAGCCGATATAAGCACGTGGTTGTTACGTGGTACCGATCCTGGTGTTTAGACAGCTGTAAAAAAAAAACCCCGATTTTCGAAAAAACCCACTTTGTAGTGCACAGACTAATTTAAAGAGGGGTATGCCCCATAAAACCGGCTGAAGTGATTGACGTTAGCACGACGGGAGATCCGGCTGCACCAGGGGTTCGCTATGCCGAGAAGTTTGACTTTGTTCTTCGTTAGGTGAGGCAGAATAGTAAAGATCATTGTTAAGTCAGGGCATGAATAGATCTTGATACTTCTAGTTGTGGCCCTTTATCAGTCTTAGGGTCTGTTTGTCCCTCGGGAAACGGTCCAGTCCATTCGTGACTCGACGTTCGTCATACTCCGTAGAGCAACGGTCACGTCTTATTGGGTCAGCTTTGACAATTCCGTTGTCTGCCACTGAACAAAGCCGCCGCGTACAGAATACCACGGGAGCTGGATCTCCCGACTTAACGTACATACTCTCCTGGGACTTTCATATTAACCCGTGAAGCCTCTCTACGTACACAACCTATTCACCTGCCCGATCCGACACTGCCGGATCTGAACTCCTCCAAATCCCCAATATAGCATCCTTGAAGACCGCCTCCCCCGAACATGCATCGTATCACACACTTCTAGAGATCTTCGCTTGGG
>QQTW01004585.1_pt1 | contig 10382 bp, 8 predicted proteins | sample 1904831 | NCBI WGS metagenome assembly QQTW01 (sample SAMN09435610, study PRJNA476489) | Subsurface metagenome, whole genome shotgun sequencing project.
TATAAAAGAATGAAGTTAGCAGCACTAGCAATGAAAAGCCCAAATAACTGACGATTTTTAATAACTTTTTGAGCATTTTTTAAATACTCTTTAAGGTTACGTTCTCCTTTTGGTTCAGGATTTTTTAGCGCAAAAAATACCACTAATCCGATAGGAATCGCGACCATTGGTAAGGCAAATGGATAATACCAGCCGATTGTCGCCAATGCGCCACCAATCGTGGGATAAAGTGCTGTTCCAATACTACTAACGCTGGCGTTATAACCCATAGCTTCAGCACGGTTTTCTCCTGCATACAAATCGCCAATTAAGGTGACACTCATAGAAAGTAAAGAAGCAGCGCCAATTCCTTCTATAAAACGGAATAAAAGTAATAGGTTAAAGTCACGCACAAAAGCGCAGGCTGTCCCAGCAATTCCAAATAATATTAGTGAAGGAACAAGAATTTTCTTTCTGCCAATTCTATCAGCAAGAATACCAATAACAGGTCCTAAAATAAGAGTTGGAAATGTGAATGCTGTAACTAGCCAGCCGATATTTGTTGGAGGTACGTTCAATGCTTCGGCTAATTTGGGAAAAGCTGGAGTTACGCTGGCAACTCCGAGAACAGCTATTAAAGAAACTGCACAAATAATCTGAAAATTCGGCTCTAGATACAGTTTTTTTTTGTTCTGCTGACTATCGGTTACTGGTTGCATGAAGTTGTATTTTTTGTAAGTTGACCATAAATCTTAATTATTTATTCACCCTTCCTAACATAGCTGAAAGGTAAATAATGCTTGGGCTGTGCAATCCTTAGACGATGTCACCATTCGCTCGAATCCACTGTGCGTCGTCCGACACGAGCAGCGATACAGCAGAAGCAATATCTTCAGACTGTCCTAGACAATTCAAGGGTATCTATGTAATCAATAGTCCGCCCAATTTCTCGTGAAGCACCAGTCACAATTGCAATGCCTGTTAATCCCATCATGCCTCTTTAAGCGTTAGTAGTAATCAAATCTTTGCCCCGCCGTTGGCAACGATATGCTGTCCTGTGATCCAACGTGCTTCCTCGCTAACGAGAAAGGCAACCACATCAGCAATATCTTCAGCTCGTCCGATGCGACCGAAAGGAGAACTAGCTGCCGCCGCTTTGTGCATTTCCGGTGGCATATGATCAAACATTCCCGGACTGGTTGGTCCTGGCACAACGCTGTTGACTGTAATTCCACGTTCTCCTAATTCTTGGGCAAGCACTTCTGTAAAAAGTTTGGGCGCAGCTTTGCTAGCAACATATACAGCCATACCCGCTTGAGGATAAACAGTGGTACTAGAAGAAATATATACAATGCGTCCGTTATTGTTCATCCGCTTTGCTGCTTCTTGCATAGCGAAAAGAACACCTCGGAAGTTAACTGCAAATACAGCATCAAAGTCTGCTTCTGTCACTTCAGCGATCGCTGCAACTTTGCCTATGCCAGCATTGTTAACCAGAATATCTAACTGCCCAAATTTGTCAATTGTTTCTTGAAATAAGCGACGAATATCTGCAACAGAACTCATATCAGCTTGGATAGCTAATGCTTGTCCATTATTAGCCTCAATGCTTGAAACTAGCTCTTTTGCCTCGTCAGCACTCCGCCCGTAGTTAATCACAAGCGATGCCCCATCTTTTGCTAGACGTTGGGCAATTGCTCGTCCAATTCCGCGTGATGCACCCGTAACAATTGCAACTTTTCCAGTCAACGATGTCATGAATTAGCGTCCTTCTTTTTATCAGACTGCTTGCACAAATGCCAAGCTCACACAGAATATCCATTACTCAGGTGGTTCAGTGAACACAACTTCGTAAAGATGAAACTCATTTTCAGCTAGACCTTGCCAATACTCAGACAAGGGTTTGTACTTTGGGTCTTTCAGTAGTTCTTCAAAATTATCCAAGCTGTGCCACTGTCCGTAGTTTGCGGTGCGCGTACCATCAAGCGAACGATGGAAGTTAGCGGAAATCAAGTCTGGATGTTCCAGCGCAATCAGGACGTTTTCTCGCTCTAGCTCTATGAGGTGTTGTTGGAACTCCGGTTTAACTCGAAACTCAGCAAAGTGAATTAAATCACCTTTAGTAATTTTAAGTGGAGCATCGTCAGGTTTGGAAATTACCACCTCGTAAACGTGCGAGTCTAGTAACTGGAACTGAGAGAATTTTGCACCGATCGCCTGATCTTGAGGGCTTTGGGCAAAAGCTTCGTACTCTGCCTGCGTTTTCCACTGAGCATAATTAAACACGCGCACACCATCCAAACTCTTGTGGAAACTTGCAGAAACGAAACCGGGTTGATGCTTTGTTGTTGTTTCAAGAGCATCAATCATCATATTTACCAGTTCTTGCTGACGCTCTGGCTCAACCGCAAAGCTAAAGATCACTGTAACAACATCGTTGTGTTTAGCAATTGTGGGCATTTTGATTTCTGTTGGCAATTTAATTGACTTAAGCTAATCCACCTGTTGCATGAAGTGTATGCCCCGTAATATATCCGGCATCGTCACTAACTAGAAAAGCAACTGAGTTCGCAATATCTTCAGGTTCTGCTAATCGCTGCAAAGGAGCCATTTGTTTTAGCTGTTCTTGTCCCTCAGATGAAACCCCGCTGGCGAAAGAATCTGTCTTAGTAGGCCCGGGCATGATGGCATTAACCCGAATGCCACGCGAACCCACTTCTAGTGCTAGGGCAAAGGTAAATGCCTCGATCGCAGCTTTGCTACCTGCAATCACTGACAAGTTTGGTTGAGGTTGTACGGTGTAGGGTGTGGAAAACGTGACAATGCGCCCACCATCAGCCATGTGTTTGACACCTTCTTGAAGAGTGAAGAAGTTACCTTTGGTATTGAATGCGAACACAGAATCGAATTCTGACTCTGTGGTTTCAACCAGTGGTTTAGTCAATCGCGGCGCACCACCACTGATGACGAGAATGTCTAGCCTACCGAAGTGATGAATTGTGTTTTGAAACAAGTTTCGGATGTCATCTAGCGATGTCAGATCAGCTTGAAGTGCGATCGCGTCTGAGGTTGCCTGAATATTTGAGACAACTTCCTCCGCCTTTTCTCGATTGCCAGCATAGGTAACAACTACTTTTGCGCCATCACGTCCTAATCTTTCAGCAACCGCCCGTCCAATACCGCGTGAAGCACCAGTTATGATCGCTACCTTACCTTCAAGACTTCTGCCCATGATCAATTTCTCCTAGCTAAGTTACTTTGCAAACGCATCTTTTAAAGCAGTAGCTGTTTCTACAATCAATTCCTTCCCTGCATCCAGCACTCCTGCCATTTGGAAGAAGCCATGAATCATGCCCTTGTAACGTTTGCTAATAACAGTCACACCTGCTTGCTCCAGCCTTGCTGCATAAGCCTCGCCTTCATCTCGCTGCGGGTCAAACTCACCAGTGACTATAAATGCTGGCGGCAGTTGAGATACTTGAGCGTACAACGGGGAAACATAAGGGTGCTTCACATCAACACCTTGCGGCACGTACATAGTGATCGCAGCAAGTTTTCCTTCTCTAGTAATAATCGGCTTGTTGCGGTCAGCAAACTCCATCCAGGAAGCGCTACTTTCTGTCAAATCTGTATCTGGGTAAAGTAACACCTGATACATAATTGCTGGACTTCCTCGGTCACGCGCCATCAAACAAACAACAGTGGCTAAATCGCCTCCCGCACTGTCACCGCCAACAGCAAGGCGCGTTTTGTCTGCGCCAATCTCGTCTGCATTTTCAGCCACCCACTTTGTCACAGTGTAGCAATCTTCGGGGGCTGCGGGAAAAGGATGTTCTGGCGCTAGTCGATAAGCGACGGCTACAATGATGCAGCCAACTTTATTTGCTAGAGCGCGTAGTGGCGTGTCGTGCGTGTCTAAATCCCCGCTCATGAAGCTGCCACCGTGAAAGTAAATTAACACTGGAGCTTGGTCTGCCTTTGGTGCATAGATCCGCACTGGAATACTACCTGACTCAGTTGGTATTTGCCGTTCATAAATATTGCGAACAGGCTCTGGCTCACCTGCAAGGGGAATAACAGCTCGATGACTTTCACGAGCCGCAATTAATTTTTCTTCAGGTGATAGGCGATCGCTTCCAGCTGCTGCCATTGTGTTCATTTGCTCAAGTAGAGCCTGAGCTTGGGGGGCAAGTTGCGCGTCCATTGTGTTATTTCTTTAATCCTGTGTAATTCGCCAGCATCATTAATCCGCAGGTTCAGTGAACACAACTTCGTAGAGATGAAACTCATTTTCAGCCAAACCTTGCCAAATTCAGATAAGGGTTTAAATTTTGGCTCTTTTAGTAGTTCTTCAAAATTGTCTATACTGCGCCACTGTCCGTAGTTGACAGTGCGCGTACCATCAAGCGAGCAGTGGAAGTTAGCAGATATTAAATCTGGGTGCTGTAATCCTATGCCTACGTATTCCCGCTCTAATTCCACTAGGCGTTGCTGATTCTCCGGCTTTACCTTAAATTCAGCAAGGTGAATTAAACCGCCCTTGGTAATTTTGAGTGTGGCATCTTCGGGAACAGAAACAGCGACTTCGTAAATGTGGGAGTCTAGTAAATGGAAATTTGCCAGCTTTGTGCCTTGGGATTGCACCTCGGAATTGTTGGTAAAAGCTTTGTAGTCTTCTTGGCTTTGCCACTGAGCATAGTTCATCACCCTTACGCCATCCAGACTTTTGTGAATGCTAGATGATACGAAACCTGGCTGCTGCTTAACTGCTGTTTCTAAAAATTCCGCGATCGCCTCTATCAGTTCTTGCTGTCGTTCCGGCTCTACGGCAAAGATAATTATCACCGTTATCACATCGTTGTTCTTGGCAATAGTAGGCATTTTGCTACCTCCTTGCGTGTTGTTAAGCTCAAATTATTAAGTGAGCCGTTAACTCTTTTCAGCTTCAGCAGCAACTGCTGGTCGAAACACAATTGATAATAAAGGCGGTGCTATAAAGGTCGTCAAAATTACCATCAGGATAATTGCTGCATCCAAAGCTCCTGATAGAATACCAGTAGCTGAACCAATGCCAGCAAAGACAAGTCCGACTTCGCCTCTAGGAATCATCCCCACACCGATCGCTAGTCGATTAGTCTCAGGTTGACCAACTACAGCAAAGCCACTGGCAACTTTACCGAGAATTGCCACCACAATTAGAAATGCTGCCATCATCAACCCTTCTCGATTCTCAGGGTTGGCTGGATTAAGTACGCCGAGGTTAGTTTTGGCGCTGACAACCACAAAGAAAATTGGTACTAACATATCAGCGATCGGAATTACTTGATTTTTTAGCTCTTTGCATTTCTGCGTTTCTGCTAACACCAAACCAGCCGTAAACGCTCCCAATATCGCTTCTAATTTGATCACTGTAGCGATGTAAGACAGCACAAAAGCAAAGATTAAACCAGGAATCAAAAGCTGACCGCGAGTTTTAAGTTCATTAACTAGCAGCACAAAGTAGGGATTGAACAAGCGACCTAATAAAACTGCGCCAACCAAGAAAGTCACGGCACTGACAATTAGATAAATAACATTAGTTATTTCTACCTCGCCAGTTTTAGCAAGACTCGCAACTACAGCCAGGACAATAATGCCTAAAACATCATCTAGCACTGCCGCACCAATAATAATTTGCCCTTCCTGGCGATTGAGGTATTGCAGTTCCGCAAGAACTTTTGCAGTAATGCCAATACTAGTTGCAGTCAGCGCTGCACCAGCGAAAATAGCCGGAATAGTAGGTACAGCGAATAAGTACATTAATCCTAAAGTACCACTAACAAATGGTGTAACTACTCCCACCACTGCCACTATTGCTGCTTGAGGACCAACTCGCAGCAGTGATTTTAAGTCTGATTCCAAACCAATTTCAAATAGTAGAATCACAACACCAATTTCTGCCAAAATTGAAATGACTTCGCTATCTGTTTGGAATGTTGCTGCTGCCCCATCTAAACTCAAACCAGCAGTAGTTTCAAGAAAAACCATCATTAGTGAATTGGTACTATCTCCACCGCCGTCAGGAAAAATCAGCAAATGAAAGGCAGAGATTCCTACCACTAGACCGCCTAGTAGTTGTCCTAAAACTGGAGGTAAGTTCATCCGCGCACAAAGTTCCCCACCAATTGTACTGGCAAGGTAAATTACAACTAAACTGATCAGTACGCTTGCTAAGACAACGGGAGCATCTGTTTCTGTTGTTGCTGCCAACAGGGGAATTATTTTGGAGAAATCCAGGTTAAAGGAAGTTATGCCAGTAATTGCATTAATTACTGGTTCTGTAGCAATTAGCTCTTCAATATACATAGTGTTACCTTGTTAGCCTGTCGTCCAAATTCTTCATTTCTTACAGAAAAGTCACTCTACTTATTAGAAAGTTTTGGCAAATTGATAGAATCAGCATCAAAATTTTACTGGGATAAACTCAGCTAGCTTCCAAGGTTATTTAATTGATTTGATCCTATTGGGTTTTATTGATACTAGATTTTGATCTTCTTAGTGTTCAAAAACATTAGAAGTAACTATCTGTTTTCTCCAGTAAGTAAAGTTGAAGTAATTGATATATTGCCTACTATTCAGCAGAAACTTATAACTTTTAGCCTGGTAGCGGAATTTTCCTTTTTCCACAATCTTTGCGATTACATAGATACCATCTTGCAGGTGCAACTTCACCTTCTGTATCAAAGTAGACTAAACCCTCTGGAATGTGGTAGTAGACAGCCATTACTACTTTGCAACCTATTATTTGTCTAAGAATTGTTTTGAGCGACGCTTGCCTAATCCCGATCGCTTCTGTAATCTCACGACTCTTGCAAACTATCATTAAAGTTGGCTTTGCCGGACTGCCACAAGCGGAAATGCTAATATCGTCGGCAAGGTGTAGCAAAGCTCTAGTTTCGCGATCGCATTCTTCAAGTAAAAGGTTACTTAATTGTTGCGATTCTTCTGTAACTCTTGAATCTTCTAGTTTATATGCCTCATTCATAACTCACTACCTATTCATTGTTGAATTGTTGTGGCTAGTATCTGCGATGCGCCCTGATGGATTCCAGCAATTTGCTGATCTAGAACGGAATTACTGTTTTCTAAACTATTTACTGATCAAACTATCTAGCTCAACGGCGACTTTCAGTTGGAACTTTGACATCAGAAATCGGTTCTACCTGCGGAACTGTTTTTCTCCGACGACGTGACTTAAAGCGATCGCGGATTGTCCCAATCACGATGTACAACACTGGCACTACAAACAAACTCAAGAACGTTGCTACAAGCATTCCTCCAAAAACAGCAGTACCAAGAGATTGACGGCTAGCTGCTCCTGCACCTGTGGCAATTGCTAGTGGGAAAATCCCCAACAGAGTAGAAAGAGCAGTCATCAGAATTGGTCGCAAGCGCTGTTGCGAAGCTTCCACAACTGCCTTAGTCAGCGAAAGACCTTGCTCCCGTAGCTGGTTAGCAAATTCCACAATTAGAATCGCGTTCTTGCTTGCTAAACCAATTAGCATCACTAACCCAACCTGGCAATACACATCGTTTGATAAACCGCGCAACGACTGAGCCGCTAAAGCGCCGAAGATAGCTAGGGGAACTGACAACATAATAGTCAGAGGGTCAATGTAGTTCTCGTACTGAGCCGCCAGCACTAGGAAAACAAAGACCAGTCCCAGCCCGAAAATTATCGGTGCTTGACCGCCAGACTCTTGCTCCTCTAAAGATATTCCTGACCATTCGTAACCCATATTTGCTGGTAAAACCTGCTGGGATATTTGCTCCATTGCCGCGATCGCTTGACCAGAACTGGAACCCGGAGCGGCTGAACCACTAATTTCGATTGACCGGAATAAATTGTAGTGAGTAATAGTCTGTGCGCCAGTGGTGGGAGTAACTTTCACCAAATTACTCAAGGGAATCATCTGATCGGTTTCAGAACGAACTTGTAGTTGACCAATATCTGAAGGATTAGAGCGAAACTGTGCGTCCGCCTGAACGTACACCCGATAAGTTCGCTGTTCTAAATTGAAGTCGTTTACATACCGCGAACCCAGGTAACTTTGTAGTGCATTGAAAATATCATCTACATTCACTTGCAGCGCTTTGGCTCGGTTGCGATCCACTTCAATTAAAAGTTGAGGTGTGTTCGCCGCAAAAGTGCTAAATACATTTTGCAATCCGGGTGTCTGATTTGCCCGCCCCAGCATCTCACCCATAGTCTGAACTAGAGTATTCAGCCCACTGTTGCCTCTACGGTCTTGTAGCTGATACTCAAAGCCGCCAAAACTGCTTAAACCTTGAATTGCTGGCGGATTAACTGGCAAAACTCTCGCTTCTGGAATTGCCGACAACGTCCCCTGCAATCTGCCGATGATCCCTGCTGCTGACTGCCCTGGTCCCGTACGCTCATCCCAAGGCTTTAAAGTTGTAAAAATAACGCCGTTATTAGCAGTAGGACTACTAAAACCAAAGCCGCCGAGTGCGAAAGTTCCCACAACTTCCGGCATTTGGAGAATTTCTTTTTCCACCTGGCTGATCACATCGCTGGTGTAGTTGAGCGAAACCCCCTCTGGCCCTTGGATAATGGTGATGAAATAAGCTTGGTCTTCCTCCGGGAGAAATGCCGTAGGTACGCGCGTGTAAAGCCAGCCTGTTAGACCCAAGGACACGATGAACAGCAGTACAACAACACCTTTGAGGCGGGTTAATCGGTTAAGCGATCGCTGATATCCTCTACGGGTCAATTCTAGGAACCAATTAATCCGAGCAAAAACCCAGCCTAGCCAGCCGCGCGGTTTTTGTCCCTGACGTAGCAGTAGAGCTGAAAGAGCCGGAGTGAGGGTAAGGGCAAGAAAGGTAGAAATTGCAATTGAAAAGGCGATCGTTAGCGCAAATTGACGATAAATCTGTCCTGTAGAACCTGGGAAAAACGCCACTGGCACAAATACTGCCATTAGCACGAGTGAAGTTGCGATCACCGCCCCAAATAACTCATGCATCGCTTCTGATGCAGCTTGACGCGGTGGTAGTCCCTCCTCCTGAATCAAGCGCGAGATATCCTCAACTACGACGATCGCATCATCAACTACCATCCCTGTAGCCAAAGTTAGACCAAACAGAGTTAAGGTATTAATCGAAAAATCGAAAGCCTTAATAAAAGCAAAAGTCCCAATCAAAGCTAGGGGAATTGTAATTACCGGAATCAGCGTAGTGCGCCAGTCCTGTAAGAAGAGAAAAATCACCAGAATGACGAGGGCGATCGATAGACAGAGAGTGATTACAACTTCTTCCAGCGACGCTTCCACAAAGGAGGTCGTGTCAAACGCCACCTGATATTTCATTCCCGGCGGAAAATCTTCAGCCAGCCTTGCCATTTCAGCTTTGACTGCCTTGGCAACATCCAAGGCGTTACTACCCGGAATCGGAAATATCCCGATCCCCACACCCTCGTTGCCCCTAAATCGCAGGAACGAGCTATAATTTTCTGCTCCCAGTTCAGCCCGACCTACATCTCTTAGCTTAATCAGGGTTCCATCAGCACCTGTTGAGAGTACAACATCCTCAAATTCTGACGCTTCCGTAAGTCTGCCAACTGCGCGTAAATCAATTTGATATTGTTGCCCCTCTGGAGCTGGCTGCTGACCAATTTGCCCTGCACCTACTTGTAAGTTTTGTTCATCAAGCGCATCAACTACGTCCTGAGCGGTGAGGTTGCGACTAGCAAGCTTATTCGGGTCTAACCACAGGCGCATGGCATAGCGGCGTTCACCAAAAATTCTTGCCTCACTCACGCCCTCTATCCTTTGCAGGGCATCTACCATGTAGAGATCGGCGTAGTTGCTTAAAAAGACGTTGTCGTACTCTTTGTTTTCTGTATACAGTCCCATCGCCAAGAGGATGTTGTTGGACTGCTTACTAACAGTGACTCCAGTTCTTTGCACTGCTTCTGGCAACTGTGGTTCGGCAAGCGATACCCGATTTTGGACATCAACCGCCGCAATATCTTTATTGCGTGACGCATCGAATGTGACAGTAATTGCGCTAGTGCCATTATTACTGCTGCTCGACTTCATGTACCTCATGCCCTCAACACCGTTAATCTCCCGCTCTAAGACGGTTGTAACGGTGTTTTCCACAACTTCAGCACTTGCGCCAACGTAGTTAGCAGTAACTTCAATTTGGGTTGGGCTGATCTCTGGATACTGGGCGGTAGGTAGCGTGGGGATGCTGATTGCCCCCAATAGCAGAATGATGATGGCGCAGACACTTGTAAAGACAGGTCGCTTAATGAAGAAATCAACAAACATAGGCTGATTGGGGGTGATGGGGGAGCGGGGAAGCGGAGGAGTAGGGGAGCAGAGGAGCAGAGGAGC
>QQTW01004586.1_pt1 | contig 10381 bp, 8 predicted proteins | sample 1904831 | NCBI WGS metagenome assembly QQTW01 (sample SAMN09435610, study PRJNA476489) | Subsurface metagenome, whole genome shotgun sequencing project.
ACTGACCGTGTGTTCACGTGACATCTGTGCCCTTCGCTCTTCTTTCCCCAATCGCTCTACCGTCCTACAGTAGTACCCGCATAGATTGGGACCCCCAGCACCCAGCTCTCTAGCTAGGCTGGTCCAACTGCCCGATACGTCTGATTCAAGGGAGTAAATCGCGGAAACGGCAATGCCAAACAAACAGGCATCCCATTGTGCCCCTCGGCGGTATCTCTCGTTTGATTTGGAGATCGTCGTCTTCCGCTTAGAACAAACGCCCTCTCCCGGATTCAGGAGTTGTTTTATGCATTACGTATGCTATGTATAAGGACGTTGGTAGGCTTGCTGTGATATTCCATGCAAGAATCCTCTTGGCCTTGCTCTGGGCTGAGAACAGCACCGCCGACTCTACCCGTTCATCGTGGGCTCGACGGCGTGCTTAAGCCTTGGCCTCGTCTTGATCGGAACCGACAGAACACCATCTCGAACTCCTTTGTGCTCAATAGTACCGGAGGAATATCCTGAATGGAGATGACAACTTTAGGATGCTCAAATTGCGGTTCAATCAACAACCTCATCCATCATAACTTCTCCGCCCTACTCCAGGTCTTTCTTTGGCGCCAGAGTGTCAAGGCCTCGACCGAAAACATGCAGCTCGCAATCACTTAGAGGCGGAGTGCCCTTTGTTTACGGAACACGATTTTGCGCATATTGTACGACGTGGGAGCCGTTGTATCTCGATTCGGATCGTGTCGAGATCCAGGCAAACACCACTGTTTGTTTGCACCAGAAGTCTTTGCATACATTATCAGGTAGATTGGGCAGTCTTCGATTGGCCAACCGTTTACATTGTCGGCTGAGTGTCCATAGATCTCGAAACTGTGCAACCCTTGGCTTCGAAGGTCTTCATATTTGGCATGGTGATGCCGCTATTGGCCAATACCTTACCTCTTATGAGACGCTGCACTTGCTCACCTCATCACGGCGTTCTGAGCTGTAGCAAGACAGTCCTATCTGACGATCTAAATGTGAAGAAGCACTAGAATTATCCGTCTGTCAGAGAATCTCGATCTCGTCCACTTCGTACAGTGCCTTGGCATAGCCCAACGTGGCTACGCTGCATTTCAAACGGTGAGATCTGCGATGTGAAGTTGTACATGCTAGAATTACCAGGATGATGAATCAACATGAAACACACCTGATATTCCGCAGGTACGACAGTGCCGACTGAATTCAAGCCATTCCTGCATAAATCATGCACGCAAGCACAAATTTATCAAAACGGAGCCAGCCTATATCGCTTTTCGAGTATGCAATGCAACAGGCAACGAAAAACTTCTCTAGCCGCTTCGCAGGCTTCAAGCATGAGAGTATAATCTCGGCCGCGGTCTCCATATGCGTTCATTTGAGAGGCTTGATCAGACGTTCGCGACTCCACTATTACTAACTACATCGTCGATGGCGAGTAGCAGCGATCCTCCCGCGCGCCGGCTGGTGCGGACGGATGCTGCGTCGTTTGCACAGGCAAAGTTTCGAAGTGGACTCCCGGACCACTGTCAAAGAAAGCAGAATATGGTGCGAACACATTGGTCATTGATCGACGTTTTCATCCTTCTCAAAATGCAGTATGGGTACTGTGCAATCATGACCATTTTTGCGGAATCATGCTCTTGCCGCGAGTCATTGCTATCGTAGTAGGTCACATTGAGAGGTGATTTCGGTTGGGGATGAATAGACGAGTCTGTCAGATCCGTTCTTGGAACGATCTTCACTCGGTTAGGCAGTAGCTTCCCAAAAGATACAGTCTAACGTGGTAGATCTGTTGTCTCCCTGCATGCACGAGACGAAGATCACCAGCCGGAAAGATTACTAGTAGTTGTCAACAGTCAATGTGGTTATGCAACTTGCTGTGACGGAATGGAACCCATGTAGATCTCTGACCTGGCACAGCTGGGCGCTGCTGCCTCAGCTCGCAAAGTTCAATTGTAGCCTATGCAAATTAAGCTCTTCGCTTCGAATTTCGCGCATTATCAAGCCGGGTGTGGGCCAAGCGCTGTCAGAGTTGAGATTGCCAGGATGATGACCTTAGGTGGGAAATGATCTGGAAGGCAATGGATGGTGGGCCAGTGTTGAAAACGTGGCGTATCCCGGTCATAATCTGCACAATTGCGTGCAGCCACAGCCGGGAAAATTGCAAAGAGAGCTTTTTGCAGTGCCTACGAGCACTGCCTGCGTAGTAGGGATCGTCGACATGAACGAGGTATCTCGCATCTCATTGCCCCCATTGAGACCACCTGAGCAGTCACACCAAAATTGATCAGTAAAAATTCTTGACTGTGGTTGTCAGGAATTGTCTCGTGAGGGAAATTGCAAGCATGAAAGATTAGGTAGTTGTAAAGTGCGTGTTACTTCAAGCAAGGGCTCAGATGTCACGTGAACACACGGTCAGTACACTCCCGCTCTCCACACAGGGAGTGCGTCTGCATTATTCAACACGCTCAGTGCTCAGTGTAAACTAGCAAGCTCTTGTCAATTGGATATTGAAGCCAGGTGCTAACGGTATACTAGTAGTATCCCGTTTTGGTCAAGAGACCGAGTCTGTTGTTATGGGATAGTATTGAGCCGTGCACAAAGAGGATAATGCTTGCTGAGATGCAGCCACCAAATCCTAATGCCAGCCACCGACATCAACATCCTCAGAAATCGTGAACCTGAGTCTACCATCGAAGCTACGACAATAGTGCTTACTCACCATTCAGGTTGCCTCCCCCAAATCAACTGATAGCAAAACAGACCTGGCTAAGCTTTTCGACGATGCATCTTCCACTCAGCCTTTGCAACCCGCATGAAAAGATCTTCATCCTGAATGGGAACCCAGCTCGTGAGTACCTTCATGGCATTTTCGAAGTCCGAGTGGAGGAGAATGTTGCGAGTGCCGTCGATCAATGCGGCCGACGTGGCATGAAGCACATCAAGTGTGGTGCCAAATGGGCTAGACCGTGCACTTGCGTTGGGAGCGGGTATGCAGTCCGAATCCCCAAGGAGCATGAAAACGTCCCATACTCGAAGCTGAGCTGGAAATGGAATGGAGTAGTTGAACAAGGTGAGATACCAGCGCGTTCCGTACGACGTGGGAGGTATGCCCAGCTCGGTCTAGAGAGAAGTTGTAAGCTCTGTCGGACTTGGTGTTCAATGGCCAAAACTTACCAGTTTGGCGGCTATCTCACCACCATCAAGCCATTTCTTCTCGAAGTCATCAAGCGCTTCCATCAGGCCCGCGAAGCCCGACATGTACAACCTGTCAAGTCCACGCAATTCCCATAATCTGACAAGCATCACAAATGCGTTCTCTTCATCATAGTAAGCCAACAGGGTCGCAGCTAATGCCGCCATGCCCTGGACGTAGCCGGTGTTGGGGAAATGGAGGCTCATTGCATGTAAGACCCGGAAAAGTAACCTTTGACCGCCTCTGTATCGTCTTCTGAACATGATGTGGCTGCTGATAGTTCGAGGAACATCGATGTCGATCTGTACATCGTCTGGTGAACTGTCAGATTGATGCTCATGGAAGATCTCGATGAGTTTTTCGTCAGACAAACTCTCTTCCTTCTTTTTTGCACTCGCTGACAGGAAAGCATGCCATGCGGTGGCGCGCCATCGATCAGGAATACCCTTCCATGTTCGTTCTATCAGCTTGGGGCTGTGGGTGTCGAATTCGAACTGTGTACCTCCTCCATCCGGTGTCTTTGACACCACTTTGGCCATCTTACGCCACTTCTCATCCCGTTCGATCTCCTTTCTTCGCATATACGCCCCCCCTAATCTCAGAGTCGCCATTCTCGGCAATATTTCCCAAGCCGTACGGTAGCGTCAACATATCGCCCGCCTCATCCATGAATCTGCGATCACGATTGTATGGTAAGCGGTTCGTTGCTTGTCGTAATCTCGAACTGCCACCGGACAAACTTCCTTGATATGAGCTTTGGGAAGACGTAGGCCTTGGAATTCGAGCCTTTGTTTGTCTGCTCGAGGCCTGCCCAGAAATTGCTGACTTTGCACTGTTCGCATTGCTCGGGCTTCTTCTCATTCCGAGTTTCCGCCTTGGAGCATCAGCTGCCAGTTGTAGACTTGTTGAAACCCGTTGTAATGTTGGAGGCTCCCTGGAGGAAAGTGATCGCTTCATACCATTACTGTTCACGGCAGTCATCGTAGAGCTCCGCGGCATGATGAAACCGTATCTGTCCACATCCCCAGTCTGGATGTCTCGCCAATATTCTAACCCGCCTGCCAGTTCTAGCTCTTCTTTCTCAATCGCCTTTCCTCTTCGCGACTCAGGAGTCTGATCTGCTGCAGAATGATCGCTGTGGACATCAGACATTGATGTCTTAACGGAGATACCCTCTAAGCTCGCACAATTATCTTGCTGTTGCCGGTTTATCTGCTGTCCCGGGAGCGAGTCTTGCTCCGAACCACTTGTATATTCCATGCCTGTATCATAGTATGATCTAACTTTATGCGACAGCAGCTCTTCGTCCGTCGATAGAACCCTTGGTGCAGGTCTCTTCCTGAGCGACGGGTTGGACTTGACACGACGACTTCCAAGTCCTGGTTGCAAAAGGCCACTGACCTGTTTCTCTGGTTCAGTGACCTTTCTGCCCCCAAGTAACATGCTTCCTCTTTTGCTGAACTCTATCTTCTCAGGTTGTAAATCGTCGGCTAAATCACCCGTTGAGAGGTCCAGTGTGAGGCCTTGGAAAGGATGATTAGCAGTTGTAGATGGCGGTATCGACCTTGTCTGCTTCAGACTGAGCCACGCTCTTTCACTTCTGCCTGATGGCGGGACCGAGATTGCGTGATTGTCTATCCGAATCTGAGGCACGCTTGGAGCAGATTTCACACTCCCAGCAGAGTGGTCTTCAGTGTTGACAGTGGTTGCGCTATCCCTGACAGAAGATGCAGCTAAGCCTGAGTCACGTCTGAGGTCCTTCTCTTGATTCAATCTTGACTTTGCGCTCACATACGCAGGTTGCGCAATGCTGTAAGCTTTGTATTGTTCCGGTGTAGGTTCGGCAGATCGTGTGGTGATGGGTATGGGGGGTCGATCTGGCACGGTTTGATCATAAGGCAGGCCGTACAAGCTCATACGAAAGTCGGAAGGAGGTGTCTTGCCATCCATATTGATCTTGATGCGGAAGCATGGATCGACGAGTTGAGATGTTCTTGATGCGACAGGAAGTATCGGAAGGATGGGTTGAAAATGACAATGTCCGGAACATCTGCAGGAATAAGAATCGTGTTGGATGACAGGATCGACCGTCAGCAGCAGTTTTGTGCAAAGAGTTTTGGAAACGGATAAGGGGTTGTGCTGGTGTTATTATTAACTCCAAGCTGCAAATGTCAGTCATCTTGCGCCCGTGTTATTCACCAAACAATCCTGGCTACGGTATGCAGATACCACACTATTGGAACACTACAAGCGAAAGGGTAAGGGATACTCCGCCAATCAGCGAGGTCTAAAGTTCCCTGAGTCTAGATTGGATAATCTCTTCACAATTCTGTGGACATTGGTATCGTTTGATGTTGAACAAAGCTATGGTATCGTCTTTTAGTCTTTCAGTCTTTAATTCTCGGTTTCGTTGCACAGTCAGGTTAGCGCTATCACTGAGAGGTCTCATGACGGCCGAGCTCAATTTTCTCCATCTCTCACAACAACTTTCTGATTATGGCTGAGAACGAGAATAATCCATTTGGTCCACCGCCTGGCTATCTAGTGTCTTCTCATACAGCAAATACAAAGTGAGAAAGGCGATAGAGAACATGAGTTAGGTGATGAAACGGCAAAGATTATCAACACTGCTCAGTTCCATAATCATAATAGAGTTTTGAAGTCTTGATTACTTTACAACAAACTAGATTGCCTGTGTTAGTGTGCCTCTGAAAAGTTTATCTACCAGTTAGGTTCGAAACCTAAAGACGTCGTCCTTTTGGTGGAGTGGTAGATGTTCTGATTCTTTGTATTCAGAATTCACTCCCTCAAATGAAGCAACAAAGGGGTGGAAAAGGGATGCTGTTGTCCCTGAACCTAGCATTGAAGCTGTAGAGTTCACGAACAGAGGATGCATTGATTGTATTGAGAAACGCCCATCTGGACCGCTGACAGCTCTACAGGAACAGAAAAGTCGTCAGACAACTGGCCAGTATGTGTGGTAAAGTTTTGCGGAAAGCAGCAGTAGCTGTCACAGTACGTCAAAAGAGCGAAGCAGGCAGAATGCTGGGAGGGAAGCACCGCTGTATGCACATTAACACGGTAGGTATTTATGGTCTTCAGTGCACTGTTCGTGACCCCTGGCGGGCTCCTGTGTCTCACGATGTTGTCCTGTCCTGGTTGAAGCTCTGGACGGGCTTCGGCTTGTATGGTTCCTCGAGGTATTTTCTCTCCTCGGGTGTCAGCTGATAATCAACAGCTGCCAGGAATTCCCTCAACCTGTCCTCGCTAGAAAGGCCAAGAATGGGAGCAGTTGTGACAGCAGTGCTCCATGCAAAAGCTACCTGAGCCATCGTCCAACCCTTCTTCTTCGCCAACTCTTCGACCCGGTTGATGATCTCAGTGTCTGCATCCGACTTTATCTTGTCCTTCTTCCCTTGTCCTCGGTCAGTGGATGTCAGCTGGGAAAGTGGTCTGCACAAAGCTCCACCTGCAAGTGGTCCCCAAGGCACAAGTCCTAACCCTGTTTTCTTGCAATACCTTATCATCTCCCTCTCTTCCTCTCTGTAGATCAGGTCGTGCTCATTCTGCATGCTGATGAATTTAGTCCATCCCCTCATCTCGGCGATTGCCTGCATTTGAGCCAGCTCATGGGCCCACATGGAGCTCGCACCGATATATCTGACCTTTCCACTCTCAACCAGGTCATGTAGCGCCTTCATCACCTCGACGAATGGTGTATCATCAATCCTGTGAATCTGCAGAACATCTATGTAATCTGTCTGCAATCTCTTCAAGCTGGCATCGACCTGCTCAAACAATGCCATTCGGCCAAGTCCACAACGGTTGACGTATCTTGGATCCTGACGAATCTCAGGTCTACCAGTGAATGTACCGACCTGATCCCCCCCAGTCGGGAAAAAAGATTTGGTCATGATAACGACCTGTGACCTCGGAATATGGTATTTCTGGATAGCGTCTCCAACGATCTGCTCCGACACGCCATTGGAGTACATGTTGGCTGTGTCCCAGGTATTGACGCCAGCGTCAAAAGCGGCTTTGAGGAGGGGTAGAGACTCTTCGCGATTCTTGACCCATGGTTCCCATCACGAATCGCCATATGACATGCAGCCAAGAATAAATTTGGAGACTTTGAGTCCGGATGCGCCGAGACTGTTTCAGGAGAACGGTAAGTAGGGAATGAGGGGAGCCGATGGTTGTGATTGCAGAACCAAAGAACGACGGGGCGCACTTGGGCTAACTACTAATTTGACATATTGCATTCTGGGCTTGCTGTCCTGTGGCATGGTCGCGTGTTGTTTCTCGTTAGGCGACCAATTATTTCAATGGCGGAATGGGTAGGTGTGGCATTGGCTGGCAAGTCACCTCAATTTGCTTACGTGTATGTGATTGCTAATCACGTTTCCCCACCCTAGCGGACCGGTCCATTGCCGATATCCTCCCAAATTTCATGGTGATAACTTCAGTTCGCTATCTCAAACCCAATGTAGAGATGGGTTGGGTGGCCAGGATCAAGCCAATTTCTGTATACACAATGATGACCACTTGGTATGTCTAGCTCTGCAGGTCACCGGTTCGGTGTCAGGGGGCAGGTATCAGGTGAGGGACAGGGAACGAGTGATCTGGTGGCGGATACGAGCATGCGGAAATGGAGTGGTCGCAACAGTCGGTCAGTCAGTCAGTCAGTCACTATGAGACTCGGGGGTGGGTGCTGTGGGTATCAGTCCATAGCAAGCAAATGCCATATAGTGCAAGACCAGACAATACTTTGACTTTTGCTGTATGTGCAAAACATTGAGCGAGAATGTTGTTGAGAATGTACACAAATATTCTTGCTGGACTATGGGAACGTACTCAGAAATATGTGCGGTATGTGTACGGGGTAGAAAAGGAGTAAAAACCCCTCACGTAGACAAATATAGACCAGAACATAGGATATGTCCAACGCTCAACCTGCCAACCTTATGTAATTTTCCCATTCAATATCACCCTAGCTTTTTCCTTGCTTAGTTTTCTTCCTTGCCCAGCTATACATATCCTCCTAGGCCAAAGCCAACAACCTCTGAATTGAATTCGGATTTTCGACAAAACTGCAACTCTTAGCCGGCGGGGCGAATCCCTGCGCAGCCACATCCTCGCTGGACGGCGAACTCTCCGGCGCCAGATTGAGGGCCGCGAACTGCAACCGGGGAGCACTGCGATACCAATTGGCGGCGGCGTCGCCAAGACATTCTCCTGTGGTGACGGCTCGGTAGCCACGTGATTGCAGGCGCTGAATCTCATATTCAGTCAGGGTGTAGACAGTCTCACGGTGGATGTCGTGATTCAGGACGATGTAGCTGACTGAACCCGGATCGCTGGCGGTGAACTGGTCAAAGATTCGTTGCGAGTTGACGATCAATTCTGGGGAGGAATTGGCGTAGTCTTTGCTGTCGAGGTTGGTAGAGACAACGTGGTAGCCAAGGTCAGCCATGTCTGCTTGGGAGGCGCTATCGAAGGCTAGGTAAGGCGGGCGCATGTAGGTAGGGAAGACGCCAATGATGTTGGCCAGCGCTTGCTCGGTTTTGTACATCTCCTCCCTCCGAGCCGCGGAAGAAAGAGTAGTGAGATCTGGATGGCTCCAGGTGTGGGAGGCGATTTGATGGCCTTCGTTATAGGTGCGTCGGATAATGTCAGACCATTGTCCCACTTCATCGATGTCTCCATTCCCATTACTACCGACGACGAAGAAGGTGGCTTTGACATTGTATTGGGCGAGCACATCCAAGAGTCGAGGGGTATGAATGTAGGGGCCGTCGTCAAAGGTGAGGGCTATGTCGCCGTTCCTGACGCAATTGTATATCACGCTGCCGTATGGCACAGAACCAATCTTTGGTCTCGGAACGTCCCTGACGGAGCCACTACCTCCAGGAGGGGGAGAAGAAGTGGGAGTTGGAGTGGAAGTGGTAGTTGAACCGCCTCCATTATTACAAGTCCCGAAGCTGGGTTGACATCCTGCCGCACAGTGATCGGGACTTCCACCACACCAGCCCCATTGAGAACAACATGGGGCTGAACTGGGGCACGTGTAGCCATTTGGAGGCCCACATGTACCGTCAGGACTGACAGCTCGCTTTGCATGCTGATGTGGATGAGCAGTCACCAAGCCGGTGGCCAAAAAAGCAGTAAAGAAGGTACGGTAATGCATGTTGAACTGGGCTGCGCAACATGAGATGCAAGAGACAGAAGCGAAAGACTGCAGCTTATATAGCACTAAAGAACGACATAGGAGGGTGGCCAGGAGAGGTCCAGAAGGCAAAAGGAAATACGAAAAGGTCATCAGCGCCTTTCCATGTTGTGCGAGATTGTCACCGTACGCAGTATCAAACAACGGCAAGGATAGCCCATGCATGTATTAATAGCCTGCGGGTAGCATGAAGCGCTCGAGGATGATGCCACCCTGCTGCGACGGCTCACCTATCAGGATATGAAGAGCTTTTCCAGACGCTCGTAATTGAAGTGGTATGCAGGGCTCTTGGACTGCAAGCTACTACTCATTAGCCGGCAGCAGACTAGCGATACGAGCAGTTGTGCATAACAAGTGGCTTTCGGGCGGCGCGTGATCTCCGACACTTCTTCCGAGAGATGAGAGATGATGTATGACTCTTCACGTATTGCAAGAGCTCTATCACGGGTGGCTGAGAGTCATCGCTTAAATCATGATGGAGAAAGACTTGGGGAGGCTCGGAGGCGCGGAACTCGGAGGCTTTGGGCCCTAAGGCTGTGAGGGTGGTAAGCAAAAGCATCGAAACCACAGTTAGGTATACATTGGAGGGTGTATGGTTCTTTTAGACTTTGATAAGGATGGATGGTGGTGCCAGACCCATTCCCCCGGGCAACGGGAAACTTACTACGGTAGCCTGTAAGCCAAGCACCCTAGTAACGCCGCAACCCAGTAACGCCGCGCTCCTCCTCCGACGCGTTTCGCGTGCTATCTGCACGTTATTCTCTATTTCGCCTCCCACAGCGCGCATTAACTGCTAGTTTTCAGCTGTACGATGTCGTCGAACATTAAGGAAGCCGTCTATTACGCTTATATGACTCCCACTGCCCTGATTCGTCCCACAGCACGCGCTTTCGACGTAGCGCCCCGAACCCTTACCCGAAGACTCAATGGAGGCGTTTCTCGTACAG
>QQTW01004587.1_pt1 | contig 10380 bp, 4 predicted proteins | sample 1904831 | NCBI WGS metagenome assembly QQTW01 (sample SAMN09435610, study PRJNA476489) | Subsurface metagenome, whole genome shotgun sequencing project.
CTTTCTAATGCTTCTTTTGGATCAAAAAATGAAGCTCAAATGAGCATGTTACACCCCTAGAAGATAGAAAGCATCAGCTAAATTTGAGAAAAAAATAGGTAACATACTAGAAAAAATCCAAAAAAAGCCTTCACTATAATGCTAGTCTCTAAATCATCTTTCAAATTCTTCTTTCAGATCCAAAAACCACCTTCGTATGCTCAAGTTAGAGCAAAAAAGCCAACAGGGCCTTTGTAGCAAATAAAAATTTGCAGATACCACTAAAAAAATTGAAAGGGGCTAAAGAATGGCCCTTGATCCCCTAATGTGAATATAGGTTGGTACTCATGCAAAGCGGGAGAGGAGATTAGGTGGCATAGCTAGTGGTGGTGGGGCATAGGTGGCAGCTAAGCATCATGACAAAGGCTAAAGGGAGGAGCAACGATGACCAGGTGGTGTTGACCATCAATAGTTTTACATATCATAGCGGTATTCTTAATATCGACTGTATTTTTCTTAATTTTTTTTTTGCATTTTTTTTGATTTAATTACCTTTTTCTTCATGGATGATTGATGGCGCCACCACAATATAAATCCACTTATAGTCAGTAAGGCACCTGCAAATCCAAAGAAAGCATACAGTATTTTTATAGCCTTTCCTCCATATTGTCCATAATGGAGTGTATACAAAGCATATTCTATCTTTTCGCTTGCAGATAAGTCGCTCTCCTTAAATATAGTGTCTACTTGCCCGCTATTTGGATCATAGGCTACATAATTACTCGTTTCTCCCCAAAGCCAGCCTCCCGGCAAATCTCCTCTTACCGACAAGCGATCTCCTGTTGTCCGTGGAAAGTCAATATAGTTAACTTCAATTCCGGGAATGAGCCGGGCTGTCTGCCTTATCAGGCTATCTACATTGGTTTGTATAGCCGGTGGAGGTTCTACCTTAGTGGTACTGGCAGAATTTGTATGGTAACCCGGATCAAAAGCATACCACATCATGTAAAACCCACTGGAGGCAAGCACCAAGTTGAACAGCAATGCCCATACCCCCACTATCCGGTGTATACTTGAAGTGAGTGTGCGCCAGTTTTTACCATTGAGGGCTATCCGAAACAGCAGTACTTTGCCTATGGATTTACGGTAAACATAGAGGCCCGTAAGCACCGAACCAAGTAAAGCAAGGGCAAATATACCTGCCAGCAATTCGCCTGTAGTTTTCAGGTAAAAAGTGTAATGCAGGCGTATTAATATATCGTACCAGGAATTATTTTCAATACCCAGTACCTGCCCGGTATAAGGATTTACATACAGCAGTGGATATTCTCCGTTTCTATATACACGCATTTCAATCGTTTCCTCGGCAGCTTTAGGCAGGTAGCGAAAGGAATACAAATATACATCCGGCACCTGGGCTTGCACCTTCCGGTAGATTTCCTCATAAGGCATGCGTTTGGCTTGCGGTTGTACTATAAATAAATGCGGGTTCTCCCATTTATTAAGTTCGTCACGGAAAACAATTACGGCACCGGTCAGGAAAAATAGCAGAATAAAAACGCCGGCAATAAATCCCAGCCATTGATGCAAAGCATATATTTTACGTGCGGTGAACATAACAAACAGGGAAAGAGTAATGAATGGTTATCTATCTAAAACTTATACGCCACACTCAACAGTACTCTTCTGGTCCATTGTGGCTCCCATACCCCATAGCCTCCCAGATAGTTGATTCGGTTAGTCAGGTTGCTTACATTCAGTTGTATCCTTGCCTGCTGGTAGCTATATCCAATAGCGGCATCCATGGTATAGTTAGCCGGTACTTTGTTCTCCGCGGTATTTTCATTATCCCCATAAAAATAACCCTTATAAAACATACCATACCCCAGATCCAAACCTTTCAGGCGATGCTTAAACTGATAATTGCCCCATATATTAAACATATGCCGCGGCTGGTTCATAAGCCAGTTGCCTTGCTTGTAGGCTACATCATCAACTATTTCTGCTGTAATCAGGGAGCCAGAAGCCAGAATCCGCAGGTTATCTGTCAGTTTACCATTCACATCCAGTTCCAGGCCGCGGCTTTGGTGTCTACCGGCCAGGTAGGTAAAATACGAACCCTCTCCGGGTAAAAAGGACAGATAGTCAAAATCAGGAGCTGCATCGGCATAGGCCCAGTTATATACGTTCTCCTTGTTTATGTGGAAAGCCGCCAGAGTAACGCCAAGTTTTCTGTTGAAGAAATCGCCTTTCACCCCAAATTCAAGCTGCTTACCATAGGTTGGCGCAATTTGCTTACTGGCATCAATCCAGTCGAAGCCATTTACTTCATAGCTTTCGGCATATGAACCGTACACAGAAAGCCAGGGTTGTAGTTTGTATACTAATCCGAACCGGGGAATTAAGGGCCGCTCTATTACTTCTGCCGCATCAGCTGGTTCATCTGCCTGATTATCGTATACTGTACCACTAGCATAATAATTATAACGGACTCCCAGCAACACCTGTAATTTTTCGTTAAACAGGCTGATTTGATCCTGGAAATAGAAGCCAAACCGGTTAGTAAAGCCGGCTGATTTTTCCCATACTTGCGGCAGATACAGCAGCGGAGCCGCCCCCAATTGAGGGTTGAATAAATTAATACTCCCTTCAATGTTTTCCTGCAAAAAGCCACCCATCCGTATCCGATCACTTACATAGTCGCCTCCTATCAGCAGTTTGTGCTGGGCAACACCTGTGGTTAGCTCCCCCACCAAATCAAAGGCAGTAGTCCAGGTATCAAAGCGCTGTTTAAAGAAGTACTGGTAGCGGGTAATGTTGCCTGCCGTATCTGCATTGTTGTTGATGTATACATTAAGCGGTGTACGTTCGGTATGATTGTAACTGGTTATATTCTGTAAAGCCCATTTGCCGGTCAGTTGATGTTTTAAGGTGGAATAAGCACTACTGTTAATATAAGTATAGGTGGCTTCCCGTTCGCCCAGAAAGGTTTTTTCTGAAATTTTGCTTAGGCCGGCAAAGGTGCCGTCTGGGGAAACAATCCCGGGATCACCTACCCGGTTATCGTTTTTGTAAGTTCCCTCCACCGTCCACTGCGTACGTGGGGTAATCATCCAGGTAAGCGAGGGAGCCAGCATAAAGGTTTCATTCTCTACTATGTTGCGGAAGCTGTTTGATTTTTCGTAAGTGGCGTTCAGGCGGTAAAGCAGGGTGCGTTTCTCATTCAATGGCCCACTTATATCAAAAGTTGGCCGGAACAGTCCATATTGTCCTACCTTTAATTCCAGTCTCCGGTAGTCATAGGAAAGCGGTTTTTTGGTAACAAAGTTGATAATTCCGCCCGGAGCTACATCGCCGTAAAGGATAGCCGCCGGGCCTTTTAGAAATTCGATACTTTCGTAAAAATCAGCAAAATGATTCCCCATATTCCAGAGTAAAGTACCATTGCGCCGGAAGTTAGTCCAGTTGTTCATATCGAATCCTCTGGAATTAAAATACTGGTAACCTCCATTGTACGAACCTGTCTGATTAATGCCACTTACATTTTTTACCACATCTTTCATGTCAATGGCCTGCTGTTGCTGCAAGATATCCTGCCCAATCACCTGCACTGACATGGGGATATTGATCAATTCTATATCATTTTTTGTAATGGTGGAGGTGCGGCGCTTCTGTCCCAGCACTTCTATCACACGTAAATTTTGTACCCCTTCCTGTAAGTTAAAGGAAAGAACAAGGGTTTCTCCCGCCTTAACTTCTATCGGTTGTTCCTGTGGCTGAAAACTAATCGAAGAAATAATTACTATTTGTTTGCCTGCCGGCACATTGCGGAGGATAAAATTTCCCTCATCATTGGTACTTGTACCCAGATTTGTTCCTTTAAGTACAATGCTTACATAAGCCGCCGGCTGACCGTCAACAGAGGTGACCTTGCCTTCAACAATTCCATTAGGGTTTTGTGCAATGGCAGCTAAAGTTAATAGAAAATATAGCGGGAATAAAAGAAGAGCTTTAACTGATAGGGTAGGGGTTAACATAGAGCTTATTTGGAATGATTATAAACAGCTCAAATATCAATAGATAAAATTTATCTACCAAACTTTATTTAGATTAATTCTAAACTAATAAAAAGGTAGTTAATTTAACCACCTTTTTACTTACACTTTTTCAGTTCAACTAAGATAAACTAGCTGATTGAAAGAGCAGAGCAAAAAAATGAGGCTACCCTTCAGATGATTTTGAACGGTAGCCTCCATATGTCTGAACATTTATTCAGTTAATAGCTGAATTTAGTTGTTTTGTACAGCCATTGCCAGCTTTTTACCCCATATAGATTCCAGCTTTGTTACCTTACCCCCGGTAAGTTGCACAGCGCCGTCTTTGGCATATACGCTTAATTGATTATACACCTCATCCGGGAAAACTATTTCGGTCAATACCGTTTCCCCATCATCAGCAAACAACTCCACTGAAGCTACATCGAGCAGTACATGAAGTTTTACAGATTGAGCCTTAGATTTTGTGGGAGCTGTATGTTTTCCGGCAAACTCTTTGGAAAAATCCTTTTTACCTGCCTGACCCCGGTCAATATAAAATTGCTTGTTTGCCGGTTCATAACCGATTAGTAGTTTCTGGCCTTGTGCGTTGGAGAGTTCAATGCCTACATCTTTACTTCCGTCAATCGAATCAAAGGTGAATAGCAGTTCTGAAGTAGCCAGAGGAAATGAGATACTTTTGGTAATAGCTACCTCTCCGCTGATGGACTGGCTTTGAATCTCCGCAGACTCTCCCCAAATGGAAGCTAGTTCTTTTACTGGTTGTGAAACCAGACGGATTCCCTGAGGCGTACGCTTCAAACTTAATTCCCTGGCTATTGTCATCGCACTGCGCCAGGAGGAAGTTGGCACCTGGTTGGCATACTGCCAGTTGCTCATCCAGCCCATGAATAGCCGCCGGCCGTCAGACTCCGGTACATTAGCCCAGGTAACACCGGCATAATTATCCTTTCCATAATCCATCCACAAAGTAGTTTTTGCCGGATTATCACTCTTAAACGTGTTGCCATCAAAATTTCCCACAAAATACTGGGTGGCTGATCCGCCATTAGGTCCGCCAGGATTAATACTTACCAGCATTACCCACTTTTGCTGGCCATTTACCTGCAAAGGAAATAAATCTGGGCATTCCCATACGCCGCCATGAGATCCGTAGGTTTTACCAAATTCACTCAGTTTATTCCAGCTTTTTAAATCCTTAGAGCCGTACAGTTCCACATGATCTGTTACAGCCAGAATCATTACCCACTGCCTGGAAGCTTGATGCCATATTATTTTCGGATCACGGAAATCTTTGATACCAGGATTTTTTAACACCGGGTTTTGCTTGTATTTCTCCCAGGTTCTTCCCTTATCTACACTATAAGCCATCCCTTGTGTCTGATAATCTTTGCGGCCTGCTTTTTCGGCTTCCGCCAGGTGATAGGTAAAAATGGCCACCATTGGCGGGTTATCTTTTGTACCTAATCCGGAAGTATTGTCCACATCCACTACCGCACTGCCGGAAAAGATGGTACCCAGGCTATCCGGATATAAAGCAATAGGCAAATGTTCCCAGTGAATCATATCTTTACTTACAGCATGCCCCCAGTGCATAGGCCCCCAAACTGTGCTATCCGGATTGTGCTGGTAAAACAGATGATACTCACCATTGTGATACACCATCCCGTTAGGATCGTTCATCCACCCCGTTGGCGGGCTAAAATGAAACTGTGGGCGGTAAGGTTCGGTAAAATCATTACTTACTTTCTGGGACTGGCTTGAATCTGCCTTTGTTTCTTGCGTCGACTGGCTGTTGTCCTGGCTCTGCGTACAGGCCATAACCATAAAAACAAGCCATACCATTAAAATATTGCTTCTCATACGTGCGTGTTTACAAGGAATATATCAAATAATAACATATCAAAAATTGTTTTTAGAGAAAACTCAGCGCCATTTTTTACGCAGGCGCTGAATACATAAATCAACCTGTTAGTAGCCCGGATTCTGCTGATATAAACCTTTGGTAAAATTAATTTCCCGCTGAGGAATAGGCAGGTATTCATCCCTGCCGGCTGTAAACCTGGCACCGTTCAAGTATGATCTTCTCGTTTTTTCCTTCGCCAGGTAAGCATTTAGCGTAGGTTCAGCAATACCCCATCGCACAAGGTCAAAAAAGCGGGGGCTTTCCATGGCAAACTCCAGCCTTCTTTCCCATCTGAGTGCTTCCCGGGCATAATCCTGCGTCCAGTTACCGGCATCATAGGGCCTTATCAGGTAGTTTGACGGGTCAGTGCCATCCGCTTTTTTAGTTCTGCCGGTACTGGCAGCTGCCCTGGCTCTTACCTGGTTTATCAGGGGCAGGGCTAGGGCTTGCTGGCCTGTTTCTATATAGGCTTCTGCCTGCATAAGCAACACATCTGCATACCGGATAATATCTATATTTTTGGAAGTACCAATAAAAGGACCTTCTTTTTTGTAACAGGAACAATCGGCCAGTTGCTGCTCTTTCATACTCTGGTAAAAACCATACACCCCTGCATCTCTTACCCAACTGTTGCTGAAAGGAAGTTTAGCATTGTATTTATAGGGATGCCCATCAATACCAATGGTATGATCTACCCGCGGGTCAACCGTAGCGGTCTGGAAGTTTATGTCTCCCTCATTAAAGGTACTGAATTTCGGATGGCCGTTTGCATCTGTACCAAAAGCATTGGCCAGGTTCTGGCTTGGCTGATGAAAGCCACAGCAGCCATATTGCGGTGCCCCATGCGGATAGTTTAAACCAGTGACGGTGCTGATTCTGCCCAGCGAGGTTCCATCATTAATAGAATATTGAATAGCAAATACAGATTCAGGGCCATTATCAAAGCCATCCAGAAAATTTTCGCCAAAGTCTGGCTGTAAACTATATTTGCCTGAGTTAATTACCAGTTGAGTTAAGGTAATTACTTCTTGCATTCTTGCAGGATTTATGCCAATTACCCGGTGGTTTTCATCTTGTTCATAAGCCTGGTACAGCCGGAGTTTTGCCAGATAAGCCGCTGCTGTATACTTGTTGGCCCTTCCTACTTCTGTCTGTGTTTCGGGCAAGTTATCCATGGCAAACTGGAAATCTTCTGCAATTTTATTCCACAATTCCTCATTGGTATATTTACGGTTAGAAGTCTGCAATATTTCTTCGTTGGAGAGGGTCTCATCTACATAGGGCACATATTTAAACAGCATTTTTAGCATAAAGTGAGAATGCCCCCGTAAAAACCGTAACTCAGCCTGGCGCGTTGTTTTTAGTGCAAAAGCTTCTTCCGGCACATTATTGATAGAACGTAAGGCAAAGTTAGTTCTGGATATAGCTCTGTAAAAGTTCTCCCAGGTATAGGGATGAAAAAAACCTCCGCCCTGCTGGGGCTGTGTCAGGTTATACTGTTCGTAAAAGTTAATGTCTTCCAGGTCGGCAACACCGCCGCCGCCTTTATAGGCATCATCTGATCGTACACTTCCATAAACCCACATACTGGTCATAGGACCTATCATTTCGTCGTTGCCAATACCGGCATAGGCCGCTGTTACCAGGGCTTCGGCATTAGCAGCCGTCGTTACGTCTTCTGTGGAAAGAGCGCCCTGCGGCTCATACTCCAGAAAATCCCCACAGGAGCCAAAGACCAGCAGACTTATTAAGAGGGTACTGTTTATTACTATATTTTTCATGAGTGAGATGCTTTTAATGATTAAAAAGAGACATTAATACCGGCTGTATATACCCTGGGTACAGGAATAACATTTACATCAACCCGTTCCGGATCCGGCCCCTTAAAGTCTTTGCTCTTCAGCCAGAACACATTATCTGCCATTACATAAATCCGCAGTTTTTGCATACCGCCAATCCGGTTGATTACCGCAGCAGGAATATTATAGCCCAGTTGCATATTTCTTAGTTTGAAATAAGAGGTATTCACATTAAAATAGTCTGAAGGCCTGGTTTCGTTGTTATTATCAGATAGGGTAAGTGCCGGTACTGACGAACCGGTATTTTGCGGTGTCCAGGCATCGAACACACCAGGGCCTACATTATCTCTGCCCCGGATAAAGTCATTATAAAAAGTATATGGGTCAAAGCCGGTTCTGCCGGCAATGCCAGCGCCAAACACAGAAAAATCAAAGTTCTTGTAGCCCAGATCTACTCTCACCCCATAGTTGAAAGCAGGAAGGGTGGTACCATAAAACTCCTGATCCAGAGCATTAATTATTCCATCGCTGTTCAAGTCTCTATACCTGATTCTGCCGGGTGTGGCCCCAACCTGTGTAGCATGGGCATCCACTTCGGCCTCGTTCTGGAAAATACCATCTGTCCGGTAGCCGAACAAATCCAGTTGTGAGCGTCCAATAATGGTGGTTGTGGCATTTCCGGCAAAAGCTGACCGGACTTCTTCAGGCAATACCGTTATTTTGTCTCTGAACCGGAAGAAGTTAGTAGATACGCTGTAAGTAAAATCGCCTTGAGGTTTGCCATAATAGGCCAGAGAAAACTCCCATCCTTTATTGGTTTTGGTGGCTCCGTTTACAAATTTTAACTGTCCCTCTCCCACAGCAGAGGCTACTGGTGGTTTAATCAGAATATCTCTGGTTTCCCTGGTAAAGAAGTCAAAAGAGCCTACAATACTTTCGCTTAGAAAGCCAAAGTCAAGACCTATATTTACTTCATCTGTTGTTTCCCATTTTAGTGCAGCATTGGCACCCTGTGTAGAGACAAAGCCAGAGGGCAAGGTATCTGAATCTACCCCGTTCAGGTCATAGGCAGTGCCTACATTCCAGTATTGGTCGAAGAAAGCATTATGGCCGTTTGGCACCTGCGAAGCCAGGGTTCCGTACCTGGGCTCAAATAAGCCGAACCTGGCCACGTCGCCAATGTCCTGGTTGCCGATTCTTCCCACGCCGGCTCTTAGTTTCAGGTTGGTAACGGATGTAAAGCCCTTCATAAATGCTTCCTTGTCAATCCTCCAGCCAATGGAAGCTGCCGGAAAAAATCCATATCTGTTTTGCTCACCAAAACGGGAAGAACCATCTCTGCGAAGTGTTAAGGCAGCCAGGTAGCGGTCTGAAAAGGCATAATCCACTCTGGCAAACTGCGATAACAGCCGGCTTCCGGTAGAACTTCCTAAACTATTGGCATTGCCTGAGCCGGCACTGATAACAAAGAATTCTTCTGACTGAACAGCAAAGTTTTCGCGGTAGGCCGTTACATCATCCAGATTGTCGCGGATGGCTTCGATACCTGCCAGCAGGTTAAACCGGCTTTCTCCCAGTGAGAAGCTATACCTGGCTGTATTTGACCAGGTTAAGCTGGTAAAGTTTCTTGTGTTTTGTGTCAGGCTGTTGAGGGAGCGGGCTATAAACCCTTCTTTGTAAGACTGCTCTATATTCTTAAGGTTAGTACTGGAAATATCAGCGCCCAGAGATGTTCTGAGTATCAGATTTTTTACAGGTTCTATTTCTGCATACACATTGCCGAATACAAAATTCCTTCTGGTGTTATCCCACCTATTAATATCCTGCATATGCAAAGGGTTGTTGCGATCAGAATACCCTGAACCAAGCGGGCCGGCGTAGTTGCCATCGGTGGTGTATACCGGAATGGTAGGTGCCAAAGTAATGGCCAGGCCAGGTGTAGGAGCACCGCCTAAGTCGGTACTCGCCAGCGTCTCTTTTGAGGAAACCAGCTGTGTATTGATTCCTATTCTGAACCGGCCATCAAGCAAATTCGTACTGGCATTGACGCGGCCGCTATACCGGCGGTAATTGGTAAATTTTAACATGCCAGAGTTACTCAGATAGCCAAAGTTGATTAATAAGGAAGAGTTCTGGGTGCCTCCGGAAATGGTCAGATCATTAAAGGTAACATAAGCGGTTTTGTATACTTCGTCTTGCCAGTCGGTGTCGCCAACTGGGGTAAGCGGGTCGCCGCCTACCAGAGGTTTCACAGAAACATTGTTCAGCACAGGATTATTAAAGTCTCCATTCCAGTCGAAATTATAGATTTCGCCATAGCCGGAAGCCGGATCTACCCGGTCGTTTACCGATGCCCGCCAGAGGGCCCTGCCTCTGTCTACTGCGTTGAGCATGTCAAAGCGCTGCGACTTCTCGGATTGTGACGAAATGCTGGAATTAAGCTGTATGTTGAGTTTTCCTTCAGTGTTTCCGCCGTTACTGGTCGTTACGATAATTACACCGTTTGATGCCCTGGCTCCATAAATAGAAGCTGAAGAGGCGTCTTTTAGTGCCTGTATAGATTGGATAGTACCCGGATTTAAACTTTGAAAAACCTCTGAAGGAAAACTCAACATACAGCTTAATTCCAGCATTTCGTCAC
>QQTW01004588.1_pt1 | contig 10379 bp, 14 predicted proteins | sample 1904831 | NCBI WGS metagenome assembly QQTW01 (sample SAMN09435610, study PRJNA476489) | Subsurface metagenome, whole genome shotgun sequencing project.
ACGCTTCACATGAGGCCAATGCGCACTAAGTGACTTGGAACAAGTGCCACAACTTTTGTTTGAAATGTGTGTGTGATCTGCAAGAACATCGTAAAAAGATTATGATTCAAACACGCAGTGATGTGCGTCAAGAACCTAGTTATTTAAATCAATTTTCCCCCATGCAATTGGATATTGTGTCGTGTTTATTGGAAACGCCCTCCCATGCATTAGAACCGTATCGAAAGAAAGATCGGTCTGTGAGTGCCGATTTACATCCATATACTATCGAACCGTATTATAAGAAAGATCGCAGTGTAAGTGCAGATTCGCATGGAATTACCTCCAAAATGGGAAGCGAAGATGATTATGTCCAACAATGGTTGGAATCGAGTGACAAAGCTCCACCTGTTGAACGAGCGAAAGCAGCTCCCTTGTTTACAACAGAGCTGTTGAGTATGGAACAGTCCTTGATTGAACAACGTGCCTTGTTGCAAGCTATTCAAGTGGAACGTTATCGCCGTCAATATCAATATCAAAGTCCGTATGATTTTTGCTCCTTCAGTTCACGTGGCTGGCGTGAGAAACCGCATTGCTTGACCAAAGACAAAAAATTGGCTTTGGACATGCACTAAGTAAAACTCAGCTGTCTGTACATAGTACTCCTAACATTTATTATCAACATTATTTAATTTTCATTCAATTTGTTTGCACACGTGCTCGTTCTTGTTGAATTTGAAAAAGTAGCCTTGCTTGATCTGCAATCGCTTGTTCCACTTTCGAAAGACGAGCTTTTTGAGTTCGATACAAAGGTTCCATTGGAGAGACACGAGATTCTGAGGAAGAAGCAGTGGAGGTTTCACTCGATGTTCGCATCAATTTCTCCTTGATGGGAAGAGAAGTTTTCACAGGAGTGACACTAAATGAAGAGGCAACAGACGATCGGGAACTAGAAAGTAATTGTTGTCGTAACACTTCATCTTGAATGTTTTGAATCCGAGCGAGAAACACTTGTTCATCTTCATGCGCACGTGTGGTGATCCCATGGCGGTCATAGGACATGGCAGTATCATCAATCAACATATCCGGATCAAACGATGCAAACGAAGAGAATGACAAAGAGAACTCATCCTTTTCTTCTGTAGGTAGAGATGGTGGTGGGAGTCGTACAGGTTGAGGAAGTGGTGGTGCACTCATGGATCGTTTCAAATTCAAAACCGAGTCATATGTTTGGGACGAGCTCTTTTCAGGTTTCTCATCATTCAAAAGATCTTGTAATTGCATTCGAGCAATATCTGCATTCCGTCGACTGGAATTGATAATTTCCATCATGTCTTGTTCGGCCGAGTGAGAACGTTTAGAACGAGGCTCGTATTCGTCTCTCACCATACTTAGATGAGGATGTGATCGATGGCCCGAACTAATCATACTGTCGACTCCAAAGGAATACATTGAATCTCCTTCCGACATTTCGGAAGTGCGATCTTTACTACAAGTGGAATTGGATAGAGTTATGGTAGCATAAGGATTAAAACTGCCTTCCATATCATCAATACTGTATTCACTGGAAACTCCATCCTCCGATTCTGGTTCTGCATCCGTATCTTCTTCATCGTCAGTATCATGAGGACTGGGGAGCATGGGGAGTTCATCTTGTCGATTGGTGGCTTCCTGAGTTGAAATGGTTTTGTGACCACGAGTGGAGACACCTCGTCGTGAAATAGTTTCTTGCCATGATTCCATGATTTGACCACGACAAGAGGGATATTTTGGAGCAATGTACGTTGTCGCCCGTCGAATTTGCACTTTTTTCAGTTCAATACAACGCCGACACACTTTTCCCAGCATTGCGAGATCATTCTCACTTCCCACACGCTGTCGACCACGTTGAGAATGAGTGATAGGAGGACCACCTAATGTTGCAAGGTCCTGAGAATCATCATACCATTCATCTGCATCCACACTATATGAATGCACCCGTCGGGATTGTTCTTGGATCAGTTCATATTGCATGGAAGTGACATTTTCTGAGGTAGGAGGAATTAAACGAAGGTATTGCGTACATGCTCGACAAACGACTTCTCCACAAGCACGACAATGATGTCGACGACGTCGAGCAAATCCAAACTTTTTCTGACATACAAAGCAAGCAGAACGCTCTTCATCTGCAACCCAGGCAGTAGCTAATTGCATGGTCAACCCATCACTTTTACTACTGAGCAGGCGATTTGTGCACGGATCCGTTCCGACCGCATGACAGGTCCATCCAGCTTGCCAGAACCGTTGAACATAGCGTTCTGTTAACCACAACGGTACTTTCCCTTTGGGATGGACTAATCCTTTGGAGCAAACAGTGAGCACTCCAGTATCATCCTGCGGACCGACTTGTTCCATCCAAAACACACTTGCGGATTCCAAATGTCCACGTGTCAAACCATAATATGATTTCTCTCCACCATATTCATTCAAATTCACAGAACATAAAATACGATACAACATTCGTTGCCCATGTCCATTCACAAAACTACCTGTATGCTCCAGATAGGTGAATTCTCGATGATTCACTAATTTCTCCATAGGAGATCGAATGGCTGCCCATTTGAGACCCAAATACCAAAATGGATCGCAAGGTTTCGCAGATTCTAAGGTGGCTAATACTCCACCATCCAAATACGAAGAACCATACGTTTTTGTCATTTGTTCTCGTTGCGTGCGAGTATTTGGACAATAGAATTGAGTCACAACATCATCTAGAGTATATCCAGGTCGACGGATGTATCCCATAAAGCCTCGACCACCGGCACCACCACCTCCAGTCTCTTGAACACTGTAATCACTGTAACCTGAAGGAGCAGAACCTAAAGAAGAAGCACGACGTCGATTGGAAGAGTAGTCATACGATCGACTGCATTGTTTCGGTTGTTTCACAGAAGTATTGACTTTCATCATGAAACATTTTTCCCCAGTTTTCGTAACAACTTTCCATCCTCGATCTTTCGCAGCATTCACATTGGTACGAGCCCACGATGGTCCATTGCGCAGTACATCTTTAGCTAATCGAATGGCATAGGAACGTAATTCTTCATGTTGTTCCGATGTGACTTGGACTCGAGGGACATATCGTTCTGGTAATGGAAAATCAAATCGTTGGGCAGAACGTGATGTCATGTTGATTCAACTATGTGTTAAACGTAAAGGAAGGAATTGAAACTTGACGACACAAAACAACACGGTGTTCAATAACAAAGGATGAATACAACAGAGTTGAATTAGGATGAGTTTTGAAATGACCAGAAGCGTTCGTTTTCACAGCAGTTGCGTCACGAAAACTCTTTTGGGACGACACCTCTTGGACCAGCCCACTTTTAGTTCCTGTCAAGAATCAAGAACGACAGACAGGTGTTGAAATGAGATGTGTGCAAGTACGAAGTATGGACGTCTTCTAATCACTACGTAATCGACTACCTTCTGGTTCACGAAACCAGTGCCATTGGGAAAGAAGCAAGTGAAGATGTTTTGGCTACTTTGCATATTGATGGGCACCTCACAAATGTGATGTGTCAAAAGTCGTGTGCCTCTCATTTAAAATAGTACAAGTGCGGGATTATTTCTAAATTTACTATATTAACAAGGATTTAAACAGTCACAAAACTGAGTGCAATCAGATGATTGGAGTGTACCCTATCCCTTATTCGATTATTGATACCCACAAGTTGCAACTTGAGTGTATAGAGTGTGGTGTAATGCTGGTCGGATCTGAACACAACGTTGGGTACTGTATGTTTCAAAGGTCTCCACAAGCAGGTCTTCAGTTTACTACTCTTATTCTGCAATTTATTTACGTTCATTTGGAGATTTGGCTCAGCTGCTAAGGTATTGGTACCAGATGGTCAAAGGATTGACTACTGGCGTCACTATAATTCTCGATGCTTATGTACAAAATCTATCCTTCCGATCATGATCTGGCGGAACATTCGGTGTGGCTTCAAGTTGAGATATGCCTACTGTAGAAAGTTGCGTTTTTGATTGATAGAAGGCGGAACTTTTCAATTTTCAATTCCAAATATTTGTTAATGTGAGAAATGGTTGGGTGTAGTTCAATATTTGTTCAGGAACAACACGACACTTTACACCAGATTCTCATCACATTGAATGTGGAGATGGACATGTCATGGTAGAAACTTTGCCAACTGCAAGGAGAATGGTGAACAGAATACCGTACTGTCGCTTCATTGCTGATGCAGATGTCGTTCAAGGTTCGAATTGTATACGATTCAGTGTACAGTAAGTAAGTGGTCTAGATATCCATCATATACTCATTACCGAAGGATGGACTCCATGCGGTACAGCAAAGAACGAAATTCAAATATTGGAGAAGCATTTCGTCTGAATGTAGCATCATCATTTGGTCTCGTGTACACTATTGTTTTCCTTGCAGTACGTTTGTGTTTGAGCACCTAATCCTTCTTGCTAATAACCAGCGGACCAACATTGTCACCTGCAGAACAACATTATTAGAGCAAGAACGAAATAGTGGATTGATTGAATCATACCAGTTTCCTTGTTGTGTTTCACATGGGAACCATCACAGTATGGAAACTATGAACAAGTAACAGTGAGCATCAATCAGCTATCTTTACACTAGAGTACATGTATACATTCCAACCTTTTTCGACTTCCAGCAACGACACACCACACATTTGCCTTTTCCCTTCTCACACAAATCTTCAATTTCTTTCACATCAGCAAAATCCACCACTTTATCTTTTTCTAAATGCACTTTACGATTCACTCGACCAGGTTTGGAACTATTACCTCCAGGTGCAAGTAAAGTGAACAATAACACTGCAATGGTGATCAACAATGGTGCCAAATAAATCCATTCATCTTGCTTAAGTTTGAGAAATCCGGAAAAAGTACGTGGTAAAGGCAATCCTTTCAAATATTTTGGTAATTGTACCTACATTGAAACATGTGTGAACAACAACATTCTTCATCTGATTAACATTTAGATGCTTCTATACTTTCAAATACTTGCGAATAACGTCCATGATCTCTTCCGAAGGCTCGTAAGATTGGATTTTGGTGGTGAGTTTGGTTTGATTGTGGGGTGAGCTGCATAGTTATTTAACCTTAACAACAAAGTTTTAACCTCATAAATCCTTTAAACCTTGTTAAGTGGACCACATATATGGCTACATTATCTTTGATGAATGCTGAGTGTTGATATCAGTATCTATTGTTTACAATTGTAAATGCAATTGACTTTCTCAATTCTATCTAAACGACCTACTAAATCTATATAAACACACAGTGTTTTATTTCTCAAGTTGATTATAGTTGTCTAGTATGGAGTCAACATGACTTCATCATATACTTTACCATTGGAATTCAACACAAATTCTACATGCATGGTAGTGCTTGTGGTAGCTACTCGTAAATGTCCATACGAGTCCGCATGTGCGACACTCCAATTTCCATATTCATTGGAAAACCCTTCTGTGGATAAATCAAACCCAGCAGTTCCTACTACGACATGAACTGGAGCAGATTTGCCATCAGGCATACATTCTCTCTGATAGATTGGACATGTACGTTCGTATGAATGCTGATGTCCCTCCTACCACTAGTTTGTAAGATATTACTACCACATACGTATTGTACATGACACTTACCAGAATCAAGTTGACTCGTGCGTTGAAGAACAGCTCTTCTAACTCTTCTCTCAGATGATCAGCCACAATTTGATTATTTCCTATTCCTCTTTGGGTGGAATACATCATTCGATGAGAGGTGATTACAATCCAAGGCGTCTTCTCTCGATTGACGTTGGCTAAGTCTTGTTGAATCCAGTTGTATTGTGCTGACCCTCTTGTGAAATTATGCTCGGAAGACATTTGAAGAACATGAACTCCACCATAGTCAAAACCGTACCAGAACAAGCCATTGCCAGTGGCAGGAACTGCATTCCAAATATCAGTGAAATACATCTACTCATATGTAGACAGATCATACCATGCCAACGATGATGCATAGGAACACCACATTCACCTAGTGAATCATCTCCATAGTTTCCCCATGATGGATGGAAACCAGTGGTGGAATCGGTAGGAAGGAGACGACTTGGATCTCGTTCACCTCCTTTGGTATAATCATACTCATCTACAAGTTTGTTAGTATCTTTTCTGATAGAAATATTATCATTCGTCTTACGATTTCCCACACTAACCATATACGGACTATAATATCATAGCATCAATTTCTCAGTTAAAGTTCTCACAAGTATCCATCTAAACTTACATTCGTGTTGCATAGGGCTCAATGATATGAAAGAATTTGTCCCAAACAGACCCTTCCCCACGTGCATAGCTTACATTCAATTAGTTTACGAATACAACTCGAGATGAGTGAAACCATACCTGATGTCACCAAAATGGAGCAAGAAAGAATCATAACCATAGTGAACCACATCAGCATACACATTCATAGCAGTGGACTCTGCTGCTGGAGCGACATCCACTCCCATGTCAGCATATGCAATGAATTTAGTACTCATTGTGTCGTTGGGACGACTTCGAAAGCTCTGAACTTCACTCCATCCATCCACTGAGTTTCCATAACGATAGAAATAGACTGTTTGAGGTGTGAGATTAGTCATTGATATGGTGTGCATGTATCCTGGATCTCGAAATAAATGTTGTGATACGGTGGAAGCTGGGGATTGACACCTATAATCTATAGTAAGATGTGACGGCATTTGATGTGATTGAGACTACTGTTACATGTCTGTTGCTTGGTAGGTGGCAGAAGTACCAGTTGCATGGTGTATCAGATGAGCTGAATCTGGTCCATATTCAATTTCTGGTGTGCGATTTGATGCCGAATTGAACATGAGCACCATTGAGGTTTGTTCGGTTGTCAATGCCAAATGACCATGCTTTGGTGTGTTGAACGATTCTTTCATACCCAATTTTACTTGAGCTATTGAATGATAAGATTTACTAGCTGAATGGTAGTTGAAGTACGCAATAGAGTAATTGCAGCGCATCATATATAGAGCTATTGGTACGTCACATGTGAATATCATTCATAATCCATTTTGAGGAGATTCGACGCACCTGAAAAGCGAACAGAATTCACTTCTACGTCTGTTTCCGTGACATTTTTTCTCATCATATAGTCATCTTCATTGATTTGAGGACCACAACTCAGTGTCAAATAATCTCGAGTATGTAAATGAGCATTTCCATGCCAATAAACGACCAAATCACTACCATCCTCTATACGAATTTGTGATGTAGTCAAATGGAATACCTCGTTGATTGGTGTGGGATAGAATTGTGGTAAAAACGCAAACCCAATAGTAAACAACACCAATATAACACCCAGTAACTTAAGATTACGTCGACTTGGACCACGATACCGTCGTGGATTCGCTTCTTCCTTCTTCAACGTAGATCCATCCATCTTCTCTGAGCTCTTGATAATCTTGTCTCACTTCAACCCATGATCTATTTTTATTGGCTGAAATGTATCAATTTGTTTGTAACTTGATACATATCAAATAACATTTCATTGTTAACGTTAGTCTTCTATTAGTAACTATTTCTAACATCATCCAGCTTCCCCCCACACAAAGGAGCAAGCAGCGACCTCACGCAGCATAGTCCAAGTTTGTGCTGTAATTGATCCTACGTGTGACAGTTTACGGTGCAAGTAGATCATGGTGGACATTATTTTAGATCCGAGTATCCGTGATTGGGTGGTGTTGCCGATGGTGTTGATCATTGGGTGCTCTGCGAGTATGCGGCACTACGTCACTCAATTGCTCAAAACTGAAAAAATTGCAGCTATTGATGAATTACGTCCCATGTATGTGATTTCGTTCATATGACTATATACTGTTGGTGTATGAAACTGATGTTTTCTCTTCCCTAGGAACACTGTGAAACGAGCTCAAATTACGCGTGTCAACTCCAAATTCCTGGCTCCAGATGCTTTTGCTATGCGTCGTGTCAGTATACATTGGTGTAGCTCATACTTGTATTGAGTACTTACACTGGTTGTGTATTGTAGCATTATTTCATTGCTTCTCAAAAGAAAGATGGAATGAAAGGTGCATTACGAGAGAAAGTCAAAAACGAAGCCATGCAACAAATGATGAACCCCAACAGTATGATTGAAATGATGAAAGGCAACATGACCTTTATGGTATCCAATTTCGTTATGATGGGTTTGATGAGTTACTTCTTTGGTGGATTTGTGCTGGGTAGGTTGATATGATGTCTATTGTGCTATTCCCACTCACTTTTGTTGATGCTGATTAGTGAAAGTTCCATTCTCCTTGACGCAAAAGTTCAAACTCATGTTGCAACGTGGAATTGAATTGACGTACGCCTGGCTCATATCTATAAGATTATAACATTATACTAACAGTTGAGTTGTACTTGTAGCTCTTTGGATGTATCCTATGTGTCCTCCGTCTCCTGGTATTTCTTGGTGATGTTTGGTATGAGTGGTTTCTTGACTCTAATTCTTGGAGAAAAAACAGGAAATGAAGATGCCAAAGCTATGCAAATGCAAATGGGAATGGGTGCTGGCCCAAATGTTGGCTTTGATGCTCCTAAAATGTACAAACAAGAACGTGTAAGTTTGCGTCTGCATCAACATGAATGGTACTTGGAGCATGCCGAGAAGCGATTGTTAGGAGAACCTATTCCCAAGAAGGTGAAGGCGACTGCAACAAGTTCGACTCCTGCTTCTTCAGTGCCATCCTCGCATGTCAATAGTACTACCAAGAATACAAAATTCAACAAGGGTAGCAAACGACGATCGTAAAGCAGTAGAAAGTGGGAGAGTTGCAACACGTCACCCCATTAAATATATACTGTTCAAGTATGTTGTAGTTGAAGGCTTTCAAGTAGTCACAAAACTGTCATGATCACATTGATTCATTTACTAACACGAGAAGATGAGTGTTTAGCTGGTCGGTTTGCGTAGCAACATATCCAATAAACAACGTGGTTTCTTTCGACCATTATTTTTTGGTTTCCAATGACGTTTGCGCATATTTGCAAACCAATTACGCACTTGTTGTTCGGATAAACCAGTCTTCTCTGCAATTTGAACTCGTTCTGAAGCGGAAGGATAGGGATTACTTTTGTGTGCAAGAAACCATGCCACCATAAATTCATTCGACTGACGAGCAAGACGAGAACGTCGTGCAGCAGCAGAGGACTCCATTGACTCGATACTCTCACTTCGAAGACGCAACGGACGAACCAAAGTTTCTGATGGAACAAACTTTGTCTTGTTACTATTGACAATCTGCATCCATTCATTTTGTAATTCAACAGCTCTGGTTTCCACAGCATGCACAATACCAATACCAATGGTGCAAATATATTTCCACATCTTGACATAATACAGTGTCAATTTCATCATAAATAGATCCACTTCATCTAGTAAACGGGCATCTGCCCATGCATCATCAATGGCTTCACGATGACTGACTAATTTCAACGTATGTTGCCAATTCATCTCAAGGTCTTCCACTTTTTGCTTGCTATACGCTTTAAGTTTTGTTTCTAAATTGGATATTGTTTGGACTCCAAATACACCAGTACGAGGTGGTAACATGGCTGCAAACATGTGACTTGGACATGCAATGAGTGTTCGTAGTTTCTCTACCAACGGCAACAATTCATGTTGTTTAATCAACACTGGTGCACGAGGAAAAATGGCATCAAAAGTTTCGGGATCTTCGACATCACTGGTCATTTCCACTTCAAAATCGCTGGTTTGATGCTCAGTGATCGTGGTGGACTCCATCGAATTCAGTTCAAGCAAAATGTCGACTCCTTTCAGTGCTCTTGTCACTTTCAATTGTCTGTGCGAAAGATGAGAGGATCCACGTTCACAAGACCCAGTTCGATTCGGCAATGTCATCTTGATTTCGAAAGTATTTTCTCTCACCTTTCAAAAAACGACATCAGAAAATGATACATCAAAATGTGGAGTTGGGCTGCATTTTAAGGCTTTTGATTGGCTGATGAAGAAAATTTTGATGGCTTTTCTCAAATACAGTCATTTGATTGGTTCAGATTGATGGATCTGCGATGGGGATATAGACCCATCAATCGCCATCAAGAACAATGTGAAACCAGAGCAACTGTTTGATCCTACTACAGACAACGGTCTTGAGTAGGTCACTGAATGTTGCAGACTCAACTGTGGCGAACGCTTGGATGAAAATTTTAAGAAATGATTTGTAAACTTTTTGATTTTATTATTTATTATCTTTTGAATGGGTTTACAGGAATGGACATGTAAGCTGCTATCTTTCATCTCAATTTATAGTTAAGAGCTCCTTAGTCAGTTATATTTCCTTGGCTCATAAG
>QQTW01004589.1_pt1 | contig 10378 bp, 12 predicted proteins | sample 1904831 | NCBI WGS metagenome assembly QQTW01 (sample SAMN09435610, study PRJNA476489) | Subsurface metagenome, whole genome shotgun sequencing project.
GCTTAAGCTCGGTTTCCCCTCTACCCTCGATTACAATCACCGATTAATTTGCTGACTCAATCGATTCAGTTTCAGGAGGCTGGTGAGAATCATCAATGGCATCCCCGTGTCAGCCGCGCTCAAGTTGCTTTAGATAAGTGCCTGGAGGTAGCGGTGCCGTGGGCTGATTTGCAAATCCCGCCTGATTATCCGCTGCGGATGATTTTGGTTTTTGCGGATCAAGGGCATTACGTTAACTATTTACCTGAGAATGCTTTGATTCCGGTTGAGGTACCGTAGCAGGCAATATTGAACTGAACCGTATTGGGCGCAGCGTCAAGTCTGATCGGAGTATCCTCCGATCAGAACTTGACAACAGAGAGGATGCAGAAAGATTACCCTTGTCCTTGAGTACTGACCTGAACACACCTGGGAGTAAACAGAAAGGTTTGTTCACCAATCCATTGTGTACGACCAGTGATGGCATAGGTTCCACCAGTAACAAAGTCTACTGCCCGCTGCGCCTGCTTGGGATCTAACTTGGTTAGCTTCAAAATTACAATCTTCCATTCCCGCAGAGCTTGAATCGCAAGGGAAGTTTCCTCCAAGGAGAGTGGTTCTATAACTACTATTTCAGGAATTGTGCTGGCAGATACAGTCATATTAAATATATGGTGTTGCTACAGTTTGCCAGTCCTTGTATTAGACTCATCCCCCCAGCGCCAAATAATCTGAGCGTCGGGTCGCAGTAAGTCAACTCGAAAAGCCGTGAGGAAAGCTCTAGGAAATCTAACTGCGAGGTTAGAATCTCCCATTATAGCCGTACTCGGTTTAACGGGAGAGGACGTCAATACTATAACGCGTGAGCAACCACAACGTGAGCCGCGCTGGTTATAACCAGCATGGCGGTGATAACCGCTGCCAACATGAATACAAGCAGGTGCGATCTGGAGCTGCAGCTACAACTTATTCGTTTACGGCGAGTCGGGTAGCACTGCCCGGTCATCGGAGCCAGCTGATACGTCCAGTCCCGTATCGAGTCAGGTGCCTGCTTTAAAGGTGCGGATTGAAAACTTACTTCGCCTGCCTTTACTATTGCCGCAAAATCACAGAGCGTGAATATACGGTGGTGCAGTTGAGTGTTTCATGATTTTGTAAATAATCGTCTCCCACTGCGCTATCATTTGAGCGAATGGATGAGTCAAATTTGCTGGCTACGCTCACGTTTAAGACAGGTGAAGGTGTGATCGTAGTTGCAAAAATAAAAGCACGCTATGCATTATTAAATCATTAATTTATCCTCTAAATAAGGGGACAATGGCTAATTATAAACACCTATAAAACCCATCAACTGTACACACCCGTTTTGTTATCTAGTAAATTTACTTAAAATATTTACCGCTGTTAGTAAACCTCAAAAATCTTATCAGTAATATTTCGCTTGAATGCAAAACCAATTGAATCAACAATTGTTTGTTAAGAAAAAAGATTTTTTTCAATAGCAAAGCAATGACCCATGCAGGCATAACCCTGATAGCCGCTTATGATGTACGCCTTGTTTTCATTTCGGTTGTGATAGCGATCATTGCCTCCTACACGGCGCTGGATCTGGCTGGGCGAGTCACACAAGCCCAAGGGCGTGTTCGGAAGCTGTGGTTGGCTGGAGGCGCAATCGCCATGGGCATTGGTATTTGGTCGATGCACTTCATTGGAATGCTGGCGTATGAACTGCCAACACCCATGACCTACGAGCTGCCAATTGTCTTGCTGTCAGTGGTGGTGGCAGTTATTGTCTCAGGGGTTGCTCTGTTCCTAGCCAGCCGCCAGACGATGGGTAAGCTGCCGTTGCTGGCTGGAGGCGTTTTCATGGGATTGGGTATTGCTTCGATGCACTACACAGGCATGGCTGCGATGCGAGTGGAGGCAACCGCTCAGTATGATTTAAAGCTGGTTGCGGTCTCTATTGTGATTGCAATTGGTGCCTCCCTCATATCCCTGTATCTAGCGTTCCAGCTTCGGGCAGAGACCATTATAGCCGGGAGCGTGAGCAAGCTTGGCAGTGCACTCATTATGGGAAATGCCATCGCTGGGATGCACTATACCGCGATGGCAGCGGTCAGCTTTAAGCAAGCCTTCCAATTGGAGAAACAGTTGTTCCAAGGCATGGACACCTCTAAGGTGGCAGTTGCGATTGGACTTGCCACCCTGGTCATTCTGGTAGCACTACTGGCTAGCCTTGTGGATCGGCGTATCAGCGCCCAGACCACCAGAACAGAGGCGCTCCGCCAAAGCGAAGAGCGCTTCCGTTCCCTTGTGCAACATTCATCCGACATCATCAAAATTCTTGAAGCTGACGGAACCATATGCTATCAAAGTCCATCAATAGAGCGGATTTTAGGATATAAACCCGAAGATTTAATTGGCAAAAATGCATTCGAGTACTTGCATCCAGACGATTTTCTAACGGTTCAGGCTGCCTTCGACAATGTCATCCAAAAGTCAGGGGTTGCTGTTCGCACCGAGTATCGTTTTCGACATGCAAATACTTCTTGGGTTTACTTAGAGTCTGTTGCTAAGAACCTGCTGAGCGATATCAATATTAAGGGTGTGGTCATCAATTCCCGCGATATCACTGAGCGCAAGCAGGCGGAGGAGGTGTTGCTGCGGATGAAGGTGACCGAGGCAGCCAAACAACAACTCGAACAAGAAATTACCGAGCGCAAGCGGGCAGAAGTAGCACTGCGGCAGCAAACCGAGCGGGAGCGTTTGTTAGGTGCGATCATTCAACAGATTCGACAGTCGCTGAACTCTGATGAAATCCTTAACAGCACTGTGACAGCCGTCCGACAATTGCTCCAAACTGACCGTATGGTGATCTACCGCCGTGAGAAGAATGGGAATAACCTAGTTGTAGCTGAATCAGTGGGTTCTAGTTGGTCGTCTATCCTGGGCAGTACTGTTCCCGAATCCTGGTTTAAGGAATGCAGAGCATCCTATCGACAGGGAGAAACTTATGCCATTCATAACATCCAACAGGCAGCGGAGCCGTTACATATCGTTGAGGAGTTCCATCAACAGCAAGTAAAAGCTGTCTTGGCAATTCCCCTCCTCCAGGGAGATTTGTTTTGGGGATTACTCGTTGCCCATCAATGTTCTGAACCGCGTCACTGGCAGCCGGTTGAAATCAATTTGCTAGAGCAACTAGCAACGCAGGTAGTGCTCGCAATCCAGCAATCAGAACTCTATCAACAGGTGCAGCACTCCCACACCAACCTCGAGCGCCAAGTGCAAGAGCGCACCAGCCAGCTGCAACAGGCTCTCGACTTTGAAGCAATGCTCAAACGCATTACCGACAAAGTCCGCGACAGTCTCGACGAAAGCCAGATTTTGCAAACCGCTGTGCAGGAATTAGTCCTTGTGACAAGGGTAAGCTGTTGTAATACGGCTTTGTACAACCTAGAGCAAGGCAGTTCTACCATCTGCTATGAGTATGCCACCTCGGAGCCTGGGGCTCAAGCTCGCGTGGCGCAGATAGCAAACTTCCCCGAAATCTACCAGATGCTCCTGCAAGGTGAGTATTTACAATTCTGTTCAATTATTCCCAATCCTATTCGGGGTCGGGTGGCGATGCTGGCTTGTCCGATTCTCGATGACCAAGGGGTGCTGGGTGACTTGTGGTTAATCAATCAGCAGGATCATGCCTTTAGCGATTTGGAAATTCGATTAGTACAGCAGGTGGCGAATCAATGTGCGATCGCGATTCGTCAAGCCCGGCTTTACCAAGCGGCTACTGCACAAGTTGAGGAACTGGAAAAACTCAATTCTCTCAAAGATGACTTCTTGAGTACCGTTTCTCACGAACTGCGGACTCCCGTATCCAATATGAAGTTGGCAATTCGTATGCTACAACTTGCTCCAACAGCAGAGCGACGGGAGAGCTATTTAAAAATTTTGCAAAATGAGTGTACACGGGAGATTGAGCTGATCAACAGCCTCCTGGATTTGCAGCGGGTGCAACCTGCTTCTTACTCAATTTTACGCGAGGTCGTCAGCCTCCAGGATTGGTTACCCAGTATCATCGCTCCGTTCCGAGTGCGTACCCAGGAACGCCAGCAGATCCTACACGTTGATCTACCGGGTGGGCTTCCCCCGATCATCTCAGACCGTGTTAGTTTGGGGAGGATCTTGGCAGAACTCCTCAACAACGCCTGCAAATATACGCCTGTTGAAGGCGAGATTGCTCTGAGCATCCGCCATAAGCAGAGTGGGGGAACAGAACAGGGCAAGAACTCACCCAGCACTTCCCCGATCTGCCCTACTGCCTCTACTAGCTTTAACATCCGCAATTCTGTAGAAATTCCAGCAACAGAGTTGCCGCGCATCTTTGAGAAGTTTTACCGTGTCCCCAGTGCTGATCCCTGGAAACAAGGTGGGACTGGCTTGGGGCTAGCCCTCGTCCAGAAGCTAGTGGGGCAAATGGAGGGAACCATCCAGGTTGAAAGCAGCTGTGGATGGACTACATTCACCGTTGAGTTAACTACTCCAGTCGCGCTCAGTCAGCAATGCAAATAAATCTTGGCTTCGGTGCATTTGGGCTAAGATCAAAAGTGGAAGATTCTAGGCAGAGGGAGAATTCACCTTGCCCACACTTGGCGTCAATATTGACCACATTGCCACTATCCGGCAGGCACGGCGGACGGTGGAGCCAGACCCCGTGGCGGCAGCGGTGCTAGCAGAACTAGGGGGAGCGGATGGAATTACAGTGCATCTGCGGGAAGACCGGCGGCATATCCAAGACCGGGATGTGCGATTACTACGCCAGACGGTACGAACCCATTTGAATTTGGAAATGGCACCCACCGATGAAATGGTGGCGATCGCACTTGACATTAAACCCGATTACGTCACTCTAGTACCAGAAAAGCGCGAAGAAGTGACGACAGAAGGGGGGCTGGATATCGCCGGTCAGATTGGCAGACTGGGCGATATAGTGGACAAGTTGCAGGCAGATGGAATTCCAGTCAGTCTATTTATTGATGCCGCTCCTGCACAGATTGAAGCATCTGTCAAGGTAAAGGCGAAGTTTATTGAACTGCATACTGGGCAATATGCCGAGGCAGACACTGAAGCAAGTCGCAAGCAGGAATTAGCGGTGTTAGCTAAAGGGTGTGAGCAGGCGTTAGCAGCCCGATTGCGAGTCAACGCTGGTCATGGCCTCACCTACTGGAACGTTTACCCAGTTGCTTGTATTCCAGGCATGGAAGAACTTAACATTGGTCATACCATCATCAGTCGTGCCGCTTTAGTCGGTCTAGAGCGAGCAGTCCGAGAGATGAAACAAGCAATGCGAGGAAATTGATTTTTGGTTGCTAGATCATGAAGATGCAAACTTACTACTACGTTCTGGCGAGTCAACGCTTTCTGCTAGAAGAAGAACCACTCGATGAAGTGTTGAGCGAGCGCACCCGTCACTACCACGAAAAGGAAAAAGAAATTGATTTTTGGTTGGTCTTGCAACCTGCCTTCCTGGAAGCGCCTGAGATGGCAGAGGTTAAAGCCCAATGCCCCCAGCCATCTGCTGCTGTTATTTCCACCAATCCGGAATTTATTACTTGGCTAAAACTGCGATTAGAGTATGTAAGTACAGGGGAATTCCAGGCTCCTTCTGACACAATTCCCGCTCCGTTAGCCTCATGCACCCCGGTATCGTGAAGACGCAATATTAATAAGCAGGTCCAGCCAGCCAAGAGATGGTCACGCCTAAAATTGAGCCGACAATTACTTGAAAAGGAGTGTGTCCGAGTAATTCCTTGAGGCGGTCTTCGTTAAATTCGTGGTGTTCACGAAATAATTCATCAATCATTTGGTTAAGGATGCGGGCTTGCTTACCGGCGGCTTGGCGCACTCCAGCGGCATCATACATGACGATAATCGCAAAAATCGTGGCGATCGCAAACTCAGGACTCGCCCACCCAGATGTTTGGCCTACACCGGTGGCTAGGGAGGTGACTAGAGCAGAATGAGCACTGGGCATCCCCCCGGTTGTGACTAGGACGCGTAGATTTACTTTGCGATTTTTGAAAAGCTCGATCACGAGCTTTGATGCTTGAGCGCTCAGACAAGCTACCACAGCAACCAGCAGCACGCTGTTATCTAAAATGTCGCCAAAGTCCTGCATGGTGTTTTGCTTGGGTTAAGAAATATCAGGATTGGTTGTGGTGGTACGCCAGTTGCTTCAAGAGCGGCTCGCCCTCACGGGTACGTTCGTTACCTGGGGAGGGAGACTCTCCTTCAGCACTACACGGTTCACCGCCCAACGCACTGGCTTTAGTGAGTGCGACTGGTAATGAAGTCCGCGATCGCCAGTAGTGGTCTTGCGCTCTCTCCAAAGGTCGCTAGTTCCTTAGACGCAGCCTCAATCAGTTGTTGGGCTTGACGCTGGGATTCTTCCAGCCCCCACAGACTGGGATAAGTTACTTTTTGCGCTTGCAAATCCTTCCCAGCTGTTTTGCCTAATTCCTCCTGGGTGGCGGTGATATCCAAGATGTCATCCACAATCTGAAATGCCAGCCCAATGTTTTGGGCATAACCAGACAGCCGTTTTAAATCCGCTGCCGGTGCTCCCGCCAAAATCCCACCACAAACCACACTGGCTTCTAGCAGGGCGGCTGTTTTGTGGTTGTGAATAAAGTTAAGGGTTTCCATAGAAACATCTGACTGTCCTTCTGACTCTAGGTCAACCACCTGACCGCCGACTAACCCAGCTGCTCCTACCGCACGACCCAAGCGAGTAATTACTTGCAACAGTTGCTGAGCTGGTACGTTTCGGGTGTTGGCTGCAACGAACTCAAAAGCATAGGCTAACAAGCCATCCCCAGCCAGAATTGCAATATCTTCGCCATAAACCTTGTGGTTCGTTAGTTGACCGCGCCGGTAATCGTCATTGTCCATCGCCGGGAGATCGTCGTGGATCAACGACATGGTGTGGATCATCTCCAAAGCACAAGCCGTTGGCATCGCCATTTCCACCGTGCCTCCAGCCATTTCACAAGTAGCAAGGCAAAGAATAGGACGTAGGCGCTTGCCCCCGGCTAAAAGAGAGTAGCGCATCGCCTCATAAATCTTCTCTGGATAGGTGACTGGAATCGCACCATCCAGAGCAGCTTCCACTTGAGCTTGTCGCTCTTGTAGATAACCTGATAGGTTAAACGGGGCTTCCCCTGGGGGCGTAGGCAGTTTATCCGTTGCAACCATCCCTTGATGTCCTTGAGCAAGTCATGTCCGTAACAATTTTACGGGTCTTTGGGTACATCTGGATGGCGTTGGGAATAGCTCGATACTGTATTTTGTAACAGCATGGCGACGGTCATGGGGCCAATGCCGCCAGGAACCGGGGTGAGAAATTCCGCCACACCCTGAACAGATTCAAAGTGGACATCCCCCACGAGGCGGCTGTTGCCCCCGCCATCAGTGATGCGGTTGATGCCGACATCGACGACGACAGCCCTAGGCTTGACCATCTCAGCTGTGATCAATGCTGGGCGACCTACTGCTGAGATTAGAATATCAGCACTCTTGGTGATAGCTTGGAGACTGTGCGATCGCGAATGAGCGATCGTCACCGTGGCATCAGCTTCTAAGAGCATCAAAGCTAGCGGTTTGCCCACCAAAATACTACGACCTAAGACAACTGCTTGTTTCCCTTCGAGCTGAATCTGATATTCCTGTAAAAGGCGGATCACCCCGGCTGGGGTGCAGCTACGTAATCCAGGCTCTCCCCGGACAAGTCGCCCTAAGTTAACTGGGTGCAGTCCGTCAGCATCTTTGTCTGGAGCAATTTGATTCAGCAAGGAAACGGCGTCTAGGTGATCGGGTAGCGGTAGCTGGACGAGAATTCCATCTACCCGCTCATCTTGATTCAGTGCTTGAATGACTTGCTCTAGTTCTACTTGGGTGGTGTGAACTGAGAAATGCTCCCCAAAAGAGGCAATGCCCACTTTAGTACAGGCTCGTTCTTTATTCCGTACATAGGCGGCGCTGGCTGGGTTGTCACCCACCATCAGCACGGCTAAACCTGGTGGGCGTCCTATTTGGGGTTGTAAAGCTTGAATGCGTTGAGTCAGCTTTGTCTGAATCTTCTGGGCCAGAGCTTTACCATCTAGTAGTTGAGCAGTTTTTGTATCCATTAAAATTCGAGAAACATTCCTATAGCCAATGCAATAGCATCGCTCGTAAGCACACAAATGCTATATTGTCTAGTCTCTCAGATCGGCTGTCTTGTGGAGATAATATGTCACTAACACCATTACCTATAGGATTAAGGGGAACTTACTATACTAAATGCGAGGATACAAGCATTGATTCAGGCATTCAGGATAGCAAAAGGCAATCATGCAGATAAAAAACTTTTACCTTTTACCTTTCTACTTTTTCCTTTTAGGCGGGCTGCTCAGTTGTGATTTGCCCCAGTCTAGCATGAACGCCATCAACTTTAGACCTGGGGTTGCTACTACCAATATCCGTGACATTAAACCACAAGACTTCAAGGCTACAGTTCACCTTCAAGGCAAGGTGGCTCAAGTTGTTCCCCTGCTTGAGCAATGGGCGTATCAACTGCAAGACTCAACCGGCACAATCTGGGTTTTAACCAATCAAGCTAGTCTGCAACTTGAAGATAAAGTGTTGATTAAGGGAAATATTCGCTACCAGAGCATTCCCCTAGCAGGAAAAGATTTTGGGGAAGTCTATGTGCAGGAGCTTGAACAGCTAGAACGTACTCCACCTCGGTAATGGTTGCCTTAATTGCTATGAAATCATGACTCAACCAATCCACGTTGCGATCGCTATCCTGCATCGCAATGGTCAGTTTCTCCTGCAACTGCGAGACAACATTCCTGGCATCATCTATCCTGGTCACTGGGGCCTGTTTGGCGGTCACCTTGAACCAGGCGAAAGTCCAGCTGTTGCCGTAGAGCGAGAACTGCTAGAGGAAATCGCCTATGCGCCACCGACGCTGTTAGAGTTTGGCTGTTATGCAGATGCAAATGTGATTCGCCATGTTTACCACGCACCGCTGACAGTGGAACTCAATCAGCTAGTTCTCTCAGAAGGCTGGGACATGGGTTTATTGACGCCGGATCAGATTCGACAGGGCAGCTCATACTCAACTCGGGCAGATCAGGTGCGACCTTTAGCACCTCCTCCTCAACAAATTTTGTTGGATTTCATGGATAAGGAGGTATAGAAAAAGCATAATGACTTTTGAAGCTACCCCGATCGCTTGGCATAACGGCAGATTGGTTCAACGTGAACAAGCTGCACCCTCCATTGCTAGCCATTCTCTTCACCTAGGCATCGGCGTTTTTGATGGCATCATGGCCTACTGGAACGGCGATCACTATTACATTCATAGTCTGGAGGCACATTTAGACCGCCTTCGCAATGGCTCCACACAGATGGGGCTGGAATTTTCCTGGTCGAACGAAGACCTTACATTAGGTATTTTGTCACTTCTAGATGAAGTACCTGTAAATAATTATTACATCAGGCCAATTGTTTACCGTTCAGTGCCACAACTGAACTTTAGCGATGCAATGCCTGTCGATGTGACAATTTTAGCGGTTACTATTGCTCGCGATGTAGACAAACCTCTTACTTGCCACATTTCCACCTATGAGCGTGTCTCTGGTCGTGCTATTCCAGTTAACTGGAAGATCTGTGGAACATATGTAAATAGTTACTTAAGCCGTCGGGCTGCCTCTATAGGTGGGTTTGATGATGCGATCATGCTTGACCAGTCAGGCCGAATTACCGAAGCAACTGCTGCTAATCTTTTTTTCCTGCAAAAAGACACAGTCATTACACCTGCGCTTACTCCGAATATTTTCCCCGGCATCACCCGCAACACACTGCTTGATGTTGCAAAAACTTTGGGCATCGAGGTAATTGAGCGTGATGTCCACGCCTGCGAACTTGAAAATTTCGATGCAGCTTTCCTAGCTGCCACCATGATGGAGTTGAAGCCATTGGCAACCATTCATCCCCATCGATATGACTCCTCAAACCATCTGTTTCGCCGTTTTTTGAAGGCGTTTCGGGAAATTACACACCAGTAAAGAGAGCGGGGGGAGCGGGGGGAGTAAATCTCATGGCATAAGTTGGGGCTTGGAACCAGGACGTATATATGCTTTGTTGCCAATAATCTCGGCAGAATTTTTGCTCTTATCCATATCTTACGACAGGGGCTTGTATACTGTTGCAGGAGAAGCTATTAACTCTTTCTCCCCCTGCTCCCCCTGCTCCCCCTGCTCCCTCAGCTCCAAGAGCTCTCACTCATGAACGTTCCGCCCTCTGCATCTACCCCTCCAGATCATACTAATGGCAAGCCCGGACTGCCTAA
>QQTW01004590.1_pt1 | contig 10375 bp, 7 predicted proteins | sample 1904831 | NCBI WGS metagenome assembly QQTW01 (sample SAMN09435610, study PRJNA476489) | Subsurface metagenome, whole genome shotgun sequencing project.
ACATCGAGCATGCAAACAAAGCGCTTGCGAGATGTGGAACACAAGGCTCAAGATTGCTACCAAAGTTTTTTGTATAGGCAAAGAGCGGCTCAATCAGATAGCGTTGTTTGATTTGCAGAATGGCTTGACTGAGTTGGTCGCTGCAGGTGCTGACGTCAATAGTGATCACAATCTCATCGAAGGAATAGTGAAGATGAAGAGGGCCTCCGATGATATCTGCATACATCATCTTGAAGCAAATGTCGTTATAGAAAGGCTTAGCAAGGTCCAGTAGTGGAGAATGGTAGTCAACAACTTCATAATCGATATAGAGAAGCGTCCTGCTGTTGTCCCGTTCCACGGCGTCCCCAATCATGACGTTTGCCTCATGAGAGTCACCGAGACCAAATGCAACCGGGCTGGCGGCGAGAGTGGTTGGACCCAAAAGTCTGGCAGCAGTGTCAGATATGTGGTTCAAACAGGGATAGATTTTACTGCTAATCTTGAATGGTATGTTGCAGAATCTTGACATGGGTATAAGTTCTTGGTTGGGCTGGATGCCGGCTCCATAATATTCCCTGAGTTTGGAATCATTGACCAGACGGGCATGGAAAAAGCGGTGGATGGGCTGATCTGGTTGAGAGTATGTTTCCGTATCTGCGCAATGGAAGGACTGCCGGTATGCGCGAAGCATGTCCTCGGCTCGCGTGAGCTCCGTGTGCAGGATTGCCTCCATTCGTTTCCTATCCCTACGCCCTTCCTTGACGAAGGACCATCGATACTCGGCTTCGGTACGGCCTGAAAAGAACGGATACAGCAGCTCGCCGGAAGCAGCAACGACTGGCACTTGTGTCCTTGGATAGAAAGACAGGGCTTGCTTTGCACCCCTAAGTTCTTGTTCTTGGTACTGAGAGATCTTATAGAATAGAGTTACTGGCACTGTATCCTGAAGCGAGTCCTGCCTCAATGTCACTGTCCCATTGATGGAGTTTGATGAGAACATAGACAAAGAGGTCTTTTTCTCCGAGGGTAGTATTATGGTTGAGGGCTCGATTAAACAACCAAAAGCGGTGATGGGAGACGCTAGCCTCAGTGAGACTCCGCTGAGAACACTGCTTGTCGTGCCATATAGATATGTACAACCTTGCGGAGCACAGCTGCAACTCTCCAATGGCGGAACATCACGATTCAGGATCATCAATCGACCAGCCAGCCAGTGCCAATACCTCTCCTCAAAACGAAAGGATCTCGCAAAACATTGCGGACTGGCATGTTTGCCTGAAAGAGCAGCAAAGTGTTGTGCCAGTCGTTGTTGGATTGTTACTCCAGATACCTCTCCATATATCCAAGTACCCATCATGAGCAGGTCCGCTGTGATACCGAATGCTATGCGTGCTGCATTCTTTCCATGCGTACAAAGAACTGGAGCTGCACTGAAGACCCACTGGTCATGAAGAATGAGAAGAGAGTTATCGAGGCGTGTTGCTTGTTGGACCCTGTACTGCAAGAGACCATCCGGCGAGAAGCTTTCGAACAGTCTTCGATCTTTGAAAGATAGAATGTTCAGGGAAGTTCGTGATCCTTCCCAGTACTCCATGCTGAGGATCTTAACAGATTTCCTGACCGACCCTCGAGTAAAGCCAACAAAGCGAACACCATCAAAGGAATTCCAGGTGGTGCTATGTGCATCTGGCACTCGCAAAGAAGGACATTCTTCCCGTTCGAGATCGAACATATCCAGAAGCAAGCCTCGATTATCGTTGACCAGAGTCACAATGTCCGTCTTTCTAGTCACAATCATGACGCCGTCCCAGTCCGGTGCAGCAGAAGTCTCGCCCCTATCAGCATGGCAGTATACCACGCTCCCTCCAAGCAAAACCGCTACTACATTGCAATCGTTTGCGGCAGAGTTGGGCTGCCAGAAACTCTGGGCAATAAGTGGATCTAGGCTTGCCATTGGGTGGGCTGAGGCTCAAGTACACAGCCAGCAATGCGTACATGTAAGCTAAGTTAAGTTTCTGGGGTCTCATCATTCACAGGTGCAGAGTGTTGGAAACAAGTCACAGAACAGGTGAATTTTTGATAATTCTGGGGACTGAATACTCGCGAGAGGCGCTAGCCTTCGCGGAGTGATCTTACAAATTCCGTATTCAATTGCTGTTAGGTGTTATATATATGATGTCCGAGGAGTTTGAAACAGTTCCTCAAAAAGGCTATCAGTTTCAGACTCCTTTTGGGTCTTCTGACCACTTGCAGTTCCTCCTGATCGCAATGGCGTTCACAGTGTCTATTAACGGAGCTGACAATGTAGGCAAAACAACACAAATCGGACTACTCCCATGTCGGTTCAACATCCTATTAGCTGGTAGCCTGCATGAGAGCGATGATAAGCTTGGAATCCTACACAGAAACGGAACCTTAAAAGATTGGTGGTGGAAAAGTACAGATGAGGAGCTTGTGTCCGGAATATTCGATGCACTGGACCGCCGGTACGTTAGGTTTACACATACAGAGGAAGCCGCTATGACCGTTTTCGATCGTGGTACTGCAATGTTCGAAGCAGTTGCAATTGCCGCTATTGCTGTCAAAAGCAACAACCGCGACTTAGCCAAATCTCGAGAAAGACTCCAGACAATCCTTAGCAAGCTTCAGCTTCAGCTTCCTAAAGAGCATTTGGCCATACTCTTGAAGCATACAGATAACATTAAAGAGTCAATCGAAACCAGTCTGACACGCGAGACGGAGCCAGTGGATACACGCTACCGTTTATATCAGACACTTTTACACGAAGAGCTTTGGCATCAGGAAAACCAAGGGATTTACCACCACACAATCTATTCAGGGCTTGGAGAAACCCACCTGGATGTGCAGAAAAAAATCCGAGCAGTGATTAATATTCACAAGCCACCAATTTTGCACCTGTCTCTACCGCCAGTGTTACATACAATCTCGACTATCTACGCCTTTAGCGGTCTCTCCGAAGCCGGCAAAAGTACCATGGCGAGAAGCGTGTGTGCTCACTATGGACCTGAATTGGCCGTCCGAACCAAGATTGCGTACTTTCTCAGCCAAGCCAGCGACAAGCTAGGCCGAAGCGTCTATGACCTCCCTGAGAGAGACCAAGCCCTAAAGCTACTGCACGAGCTCGAGACTTTCTCCAATCATCACTATTGGATCGAATATCTGACAATCGAGAGCCTCCACCGGAGCACCATGACAATGTGGCTGAAGACATGGTTAGGTGGGCTATTACAGATTTTGTATGTTGACACTGCAGACGAGGTCCGCGTTGAGAGATCGATCATCTCTCCTGAGAATCTGGAGCGCAATGATGTCGATAAGCGGAAGCGGGGAGCACACGAGATCAGGTTCGCTGCGGATTTGGTACTGGACAATAATGGGCCGATGAACGAGTCCTTGATGAAGCTATCAAGCTTTCTGGAGCCCGTAACACGCACTGATCACAGATTGTTGGAATTTGAATTAAGGCGGCGTATCCCAGATTCCTTATTGATCATGAATGTGCCACATAGAGATCCGCCATTGCTTCCTAAGATCCGAGCTATATACGAGTTCCCTCTCGTCGCTCAGCCTTCCCCTAAGGTAATGCCTGGGTACTTTGATGCTGAATCTACGACCTGGGTCATGTGACTATCATTGCTAGTCTGCTTTTGCAGTCGGTCGCGGTCCCGCTTCCAGCTTAGGTAGCTTGTAAGTTACTTTATCTTCTGGGTCAACGAGATCTTCTATTCCGTTTCACCGGCATTGACTGTGTTGGAATCGAATACTTGCGGTATGCCATTAAGAACTGATCTTGCAAGCCGAGCCTCTTGCGGCTCGTGCTGAAACAGCTTCGCTGCATTCACTGGGCCGGGTCTTTCTTCTGTGCTACACACACGAGACATCTAGCTTTACACGACCCCGAGACATGTTGTTGCAGTTGTTGATTTCTCTTTTGTGTTCGACGTATATAAGCTCACATTGCTTCCTTACCAGCCTTGACCCGTCCAATTGTTTGCAAGTATCGACTTGTTGAAGCTTCCGTTGTTTTCCATACCTGCTTTGCATGTCTAGGCTCGGAGTCATGATTCTGCTCTTACAACTATTAATATTCCTTCTTGCACACATTCACTTGTCCATCGCCGATTCTTTTCCTGACGCGCTGGTATCCCGCAGCAGGTACAGCTGTCAAGGCTCTTTCTTCTGTGGCAAGCCAAGACTGCAAGGGGCAACGGTAGAAGAATGTGACAGGGCGGCCGCATCTCTGAATCCCGAAGTAACATACTTCGCTGTACCGTACGTTTGCCTCTCTTGTCAATTGATAATCAATGACTCACCCTGATGCAGCAGCGCCCCTCCCAGTCCTGTCAGTTCGGGTGCATGTTATACCTCTTACGGTATCGGTGGTCCGGGCTGCGCTGTCTTCCTCAAACACTTTCGGGATAAGAAAGGGTGCTCGAGGACAGGACAGCAGCTCAAGGATGCTTATCAGAGGATCCGCGCCTATGGGTGTGCTATTTGCGGGCATGAAGATCAGGACGACGGGTGTCAGATCAAGATCGACTTTGTTGTTGCATGTATTGTATCCGACGTCTTACCACCACCATCCGAGGTGGAGAAGGCAAAGATGTTAGTGGAGACGAGCTAGGTAGGAGAGGAACAGCAGGTGTACGAGGCGGTCTTTTGCAACATGCAACTCCCATATTTCCATTCGATGGGGAACTCTCCAACCATAGAAGCTGCTCGGCGTTGGTGTGCTGCATGTTCATTCAGTCCGGCTAGTAGCCATTTTTCCCATTTCTGTCGGCATCTTCAACGCTATCAATTACATCGCGGGACGAGACAGCGGCTTCAAATGGTAAATTTGCACGTCTCACTTGTTGCTGTCCCTCAGCTTAGCGCAATCAGTCTTCCTGGCCCTAATATACAGGCTGACGTTATTAAAACCTGTGCCATCTTAATCCCAAATGTTTAATCAATGACGATATCAATCCACTTCGGTTCGTTCTATGACCTACAGTGACATATGCTTCCGCTGATACAAAGATACTTTACCCCCTAAAGGCACGAAACAATCCAGTGTCGGGAGATAGCAACGTGTCTTGCCGTACTGTGGGAAGCTGAGGCTTGAAAAGAAGACTCCGACTATGAATCTACATCATAGATGAATGCCGAGCCTTCCTGTTGAAGGTGCTCTATGCACCAAGAACATATTCACAACACATCTTCAAGTTATGAAAAGGACATCCACAGATTGATATCAGTTTACAATATTGACATTGTTGCTAAAGTCAGAAATCTGTTGAATGACGTTCGCCGGCGAGTTCATGTAAACGGTGCAAGAAGGAATGTGGACGAGTTTGAGCGCATCTCACTTCCAGCGACTGCTCATGACGAGAAGCTGGCAGTCGTCGTTGGGCGAAAGGGGAGGATACTTGTGGGGGTCGCAAGATAAGTAAGGGAACGGAGGGGTCAGGGTGTTGCAGGTAAATTGCTGATAGTGGAGGTGGGAGTATCGGCGGAAGAGGGGTTGGGTGCGGATTGGGCGGCAGCGGCGACTGAGGTGCACGAAGGAGAAGGCAGTGACCATGGACGGCGATCATAGATGTTGATGATGCCTGGGGCGGAGCCAATGGCTATGTATCTGTCTGGGCCGATGTAGTTCAGGTTCGCTAGAATTGAATTGTCCTCATCAATCTCATCATAATCCTGGTGGGTAAAGAGGTGGGTAAAGATCCTCTTGGCTCGCTTCCCCTCGGGGCGCCTTGATCTTTTCTCCGAGAGCCAAAACCGTGATGTTCACACCTCCATCTACCCAAGTGCAGAGCGCCCGCCTATCCCTCATCCTCCATTCTACGACTTCGCTGGACTTTCCAACGGCGGTCAAACCCTCCCCATCACCCTACCATTGGATTCTCATAGCGGGTGCCTGATCCCACAACCTCAGTGACGTCTTCTATCTGAAACTTGAGTTAGCAAAAGCTTCAAAAATGAAAGCAATAACATACTACAGTGATGCGATCCTCATCACGGGTCTATGACATCGTTTTCTGCACTTTCAGGCTGTGACAACTTGAGTTAACAAGTAGGAAATATATTAGGTACAGCAATGACGTTAACTACCCCTTGCTCTTGCAGCAGTAACACACCCTGTATGCTATTGCTACTCCAGCGCGAGCCGAAGCGGGTTCCCACTATGAGGTTTAGCCGATACTGAGGATATTGCTGATTTTACTGTAAGAATGTCAAGACTGTTTCTTGTTTGATGGGTAGTAACCTGTTGTAGAGTTACTCACTATTAGCTATCTGGGAGTTGGATTGAAACTGTATGTTAGGCTCGAAAGATATTCAGTACTGAACTCATGTTCACAGTTCCTCACAAATCTTCTCTGCGGATGGGAAGTCCTTTCCCCAGGTATAGTTGTAGCCTAGCATATGGGCAATATGCTGAAAATGTGTGCTGTGCAGACGTAGAAACATCTTCCTCATCCATGGTACTACTAGAAGATGCAGTCACCCGAGGACGCTTCTCCACTCTTGTTTTGTAGTACCACCAGCAACCGATGACGATGGATGTGAGTGGGATTGTGATGACAACCCAGATCCACCAGACAGCTAAAACTCGAATGTCCCGACTGCCGGCACTGAGAAGAGTCTGAGTTCGCAGCAGATTAGCCAAGTCCTCGCTCTGCTTCTGAGTTGTTGGGTATTACTTACAGCAGTAAAAGTACCCGGCAGGAAGACCATGGTCAATGCAGCGATGGAATTCATACTGGTGCTGTCACGCTTCATAGCAGCTGCAATCTGAAAGTTGTTGGCTGCATCCTGCTGTGTTACTAGACTGTACACTAAGGTCATGATACTGTCTTTCCGGCTCTTGTAATTCATGAACCACATATTCTGCTTCTTCATGCACTCAATCACATATTCAATAGCATCTGCTCCACGCTGTGTAGCAGAGCGCTGAGTGTTGACAGTGTTGTGGAGGCGGATATGCACGTCTCGAATTGCAGTCGCAGTGATGGTAGCGACGTAGCAATTGCCGGTGTGGATGTCAGCATTCTGAGAGATGATCTGGAGCTGCCTTGTGAGGGCCCCAAGTTTGGCACGATCGCTGGCTTTGAAGCCACCAAGAAGGTCATCAACTTTGTTGAACTGCAGTCATGTAAGTTCGAGACAACAAGATCAAAAAGCATGTGCCTTGTGAGCCACGAACCTGACTCCACATAAAATGCTGGAAGCGCTTGACATGATGCTTTGAGGCTTCAAAATTGAGCGTGAAAATGAGGATGTGTATGTCAAATGAATCCTAAAGGAAAGCCTTTACTCTTTGAGAGGGCGACTGCTTCTTTAGTGAGATATCCATGATGTTGAGCAATCTTTGACAATGGAGTCATTCTGCTTGTGTGAGATGGCATAAGTTGTGAGATCATGAATAGCATTGTATCGCATGTAGACTGAAAGAGGTGCCTCTTCGACTACAATGTTCCACTGTGAATGTTGACAAATCAAGTCTGATTGATATCTCAGCGAGGGAAGTTAGAGGATGTAGTCTTGCATAACTCACCGCAAGCTGCAAGTTTTTCTTCTTTGTCAAAGTCCCAACAAGGTTGCGGAGCTCAATAATCGGGGCGTCCAATTATGTTGAGCAAGAAGGCTGGCTTTAGTCTTAGTGTTTCAAACAGAGTGATGGTACTTGGTCGTGTCATGGGAATCTGACTCTCATATGATGCGTGGGGCATGTGTGCCAATGGGATGAAGCTGGGCAGGTCAGTGCACGGCATTTCAAACAGTTAAGGACGAAGCATACAACACCAAAAGCCTTGAGGAACATGGTTCTTCCGGCGAAGGAGTTGGCAGCTTGGCACGTGGACTCTCACTTTTATAACAGTCTTGAGGGACTGCAGACTACAAACAAAGTGTTAGCAGATATGCTTAACTTTTAGCAGGCCTGCCTCTGCTTACCTTCACAAAATCTGAGAGCGTGGTGTCCCCCAAGCAATGCCACTCTTGACGATGTTAGTCTGCAGTGTTATACATTGTCATAACAGAGGAGAACATGGATTATACCTGCACTGTCCTTAGTAACATCCAGGCACTCGATGGAGGTCACGCTGGCGAAGTTGCTGGGATTCGAAAGTAACCTTTCATGCTCCAGCGTATCAAACACATCCTGTAGCGAGCTGAAGCCTTCAAGGGATTGATAACTAGAATTGAGCGTCGAGGTATAGCCAAACTCATCGAGAGTTAGGTTGCTGACTTGGGCGTCGCAGCTCACGTCTCCATTAGATTAGCTCGGACACTGAATGCCGCTTGCATGAGAGTGACTTACGAGCATAAACAGAATCTTTAATTGGCTCAACTCTCAGAGTAGTCATTTTCATGTGTAGTGATTATATTTGCAACACGAAGTGCCAATAGAAGATGTTGTTGAAGTGAGGTGACAAGGCAGAAGTACAAAATCGGAGCGCAAAAACAACAGATGTATCGGATGCCTACGTACCTAGGGCTAGACGCGAGGGTGATGGGAGAACTGTCCAAGACCGGGACCTCGCACCAGACTATATACCCCGGCGTGGTTCCTGCGAGTCTGCGCCTTCCAGCCCTAACGCCGCATCGCGTGGTGCGCCTTGGCCTCGGCCCTCTGACAAGATGATAGCGCCGTCTCCTGTACTTGAGCTACTCAGAGAAATGTGATATTGTTAACGGAAAGAGGAATACAAGCTTGTCAGAGCTGGATGCACAACCACATTCCCTTGCGACTTGACCGCACGACTGGTATGGAACAGGCCACTACCACTGCAAGGCTCAGCAATAGCAAACTGCCGTCGTTGCCGCGAATACGTCCATGTTCCGGATGCAGACATAGATGGTCGCTGTGCAGAGCATGTGGAAGGAGCATCAGTGCATTAGGTTTGCAGGTCCTAACGACCCCATGCTGCCAGATCCGTCATTCAGCTTTGCATAACCGTCATGATTGCAGCTGAAGCTTATGTCGTGTGCTGAGCATAGGTAGTACCATGATAAAGGCGAGGGTCTGCTGGTTAATGCTATACCTATCGCATATGAAGCTGAGGGTCGCGAAAAACTATCGGGTCAACTGTTGTCGCTTGGTTTTCATGAAGAAGGGACGGCATAGATCGCAGTGGATAAGGCAATTGATCACTTCAGATATATCAATGCATGAGGTATGCAAGGCGGTCTTCAAGATCTCGTCAGCCCATTATAGGTAAGCTAAAGTAAGCTAAAATAAGGGGTCGACGGTAGGGTATATATAAATGGAGGCACATGTAAGATCTTACATCGTTGCCTTTTAAGCAACAACCTCAAGGCTCAATGGGCAGTCCTTCCGCTGAGCTAATTGCAGGGAACAATTAGATTGGGGACATGGCTTGGGACTGTGCGGATGATAATATATCTCACGTTCAGCCTCAATGCCACGTACTTACGCGCAGATCAGTTGAGGTCGAGATCAGCACAAGATGAGAAAACAAGGCTATCTAGGTTTCCGAGGTACGCAGCGAGGCTGAATACATAGAGGCGAACTTCTACGACTTCGATCATGCTTGCATGGCGATGACCGATCGTGGGCATGATATGGCTGGAGGGGCCAAGACTGGGTTCCACTTCAGGCTGTCCGCCTTGAGTTATTTGGTTCCAGTTGCTGCAGGCTGTCGGTGGCAAGAAAGGTGGAACAACAAAGGCTTTCAGCTTGAGCTAAATGAAGATTGTGTGGGGATCTTCGCATTCGGATTCACTGCCCATAAAAGCTGATCTCTGCTGTGCTGGCGTGGAGCCGTACCATATCGAAACATTGCGCTCGCTGTAATACTCGATACCCAAGGCAGCCATGAACGCATCTGTTACGAATTCAGTCACCAAGGACGAAATTTACCTTGGCTTCTGGACCAACTGGTCTTACGGTTCAATCCGCGGCGCAACTCTCACCCTCACCAAGCGCGATGGAGCTCTTCTTACTGCTTTCTTAGCCCTCTTTGTTACGGTCGCTGGCACATGCTTCTGGAGGATTGCCTGTTTCAGCCTGCACCACTTACTATCTTCGGATAGCGTAAGACACATATGAGTCGAGGAAACTCTTCGTGTTGCCACCGGTCTTGTTCAGAAAGCCACAATTCACACCAAGCAGGAGCACCTCATTTCCCATTGATGTTGAAATTCTTGAGGAGAAGATTCCCGCGAGCGTGAAAGCGACAAGAGTTGTCAAGGTGAATACGATCAATGGGAAGATTCGCTGGTGCGGCCGGGCCTGGGTATGTTTCCGCCAGGCCCAGTTCATTTGAAGCAGGCTCCACAGTCCAGAGGTGCCATTGGCAGCGTTTCGAAGAATAGCTTGGCGCTGATGATAAATGGCATCATTCGGCACATCCGAAGATAG
>QQTW01004591.1_pt1 | contig 10375 bp, 7 predicted proteins | sample 1904831 | NCBI WGS metagenome assembly QQTW01 (sample SAMN09435610, study PRJNA476489) | Subsurface metagenome, whole genome shotgun sequencing project.
CTATCGAATAGGAGCATTCTAACGCTCTGGTACTTTGTTTGGTGGAAACCGCCTAGAGACAGCACAAAAAGTAGGCGCACGGCATGGAAAACCTGTTGTTCTTGCCATAAATGCAGCTGCGATGTATAAAGCAGGTTATACGTTCTACTGTTCGGATAATGGAGTGTGGCTAGTAGATTGTGTTCCACCTGAATATTTACGGCAGATTTGACTCAATAGCCTTACCTCTACTTTGAATCACCGATTGAGAGAATATAAACACAAGGAGAGTATCTCTCCTCTTTGTTGAGTTTTTAGATAATTGACATATTCATGTCATTTTTGTCCATGAAACTAAAAGTTTAGGAGTTTTTGAAGTGCGAGAGTACAAATGCTGATGTTTCTTATCTAAATTGTGAATGATATGTCAGACAAAGTGGCAGCACCCAAGCCAGCACTAACATTTGTAGATGCGGTAGCTATAACCGTAGGTATTGTTATCGGTGCAGGCATTTTTGAGACACCATCCCTTGTTGCCGCTAGTGTAGGCAGTGGAAGAGTTGCACTCCTAGCTTGGTTCTTGGGCGGCGGTATGTCATTAATAGGCGCTCTTTGCTATGCAGAGCTGGCAACAGCATATCCGCATACTGGCGGCAATTACTATTACTTGCAGCGCGCTTTTGGTAAAGATGTCTCCTTTTTGTTTGCTTGGGCAAGAATGATGGTAATTCAAACCGGATCAATTGCGCTCCTAGCGTTTGTGTTTGGAGATTATGCTTCGCAGTTATTTCGTCTAGGTGATTATTCACCTTCTCTTTATGCAGCTTTTGCTGTTGCAACCTTGACGGGTTTGAACATTATTGGTGTTCAGCAAGGAAAGTGGACACAGGTTTGGTTTACAGCCGCCGAAGTCCTCGGTTTGCTAATAGTTGCCGTCATTGGTCTTACTTCTAGCTGGAACTCTCCACTTACAGTAACGGTTGAGCCTACGACTCAAGCAGGTTTGGGATCAGCGATGATTTTCGTGCTGTTATCTTTCGGCGGCTGGAACGAAGCAGCTTATATCTCGGCAGAGCTGCGTAACGTCAGGCGCAACATGGCGCGATCGCTGTTCTGGAGCATTGGCATCATCACGGTGAGCTACTTGTTAATTAATTGGGCATATATCCAAGGGCTAGGGATTTCAGGAATGGCAGAGTCAAAGGCTGTGGCGGCTGATTTGATGCGCCGCGCTGTTGGTGAGCCGGGTGCTGTATTTATCAGCTTGCTGATTGCTATTTGTAGTTTTGGTTCAATAAACGCCACAATTTTCACAGGCGCTCGCACTAACTACGCACTCGGTCAAGATTTTTCGCTGTTCGCATTCCTCGGACGTTGGCGCGATCGCACCAACACACCGACGAATGCATTGTTGGTGCAGGGTGCGATCACTTTATCACTGATATTACTTGGTACGCTGACGCGCGATGGCTTTAAGACAATGGTAGACTACACAGCCCCTGTGTTCTGGTTGTTTTTTCTGCTAAGTGGTCTGTCTCTATTTGTATTACGGATGCGGGAACCAGAAGTTCCTCGTCCATTTCGGGTTCCTCTCTATCCCCTCACACCACTGCTATTTTGTGCAATTTGCATCTATATGTTGCAATCCACTACAGCTTACACAGGAATCGGGGCATTAGTGGGCGTAGCAGTGTTGTTATTAGGAATGCCATTGCTATTAGTAGCACGACGGGTACATAGTTGAAATTTTGCAAGGAGAAAAAAGATGCAGTTCCGACAAACACTATTATTAATGGTCACAACTATGAGTATTGCCAGTTTGGGAGTGGCAGGTTGTACTCCACAAACTCAGACAAATGCTCAAAGCACACAACCTGTAACTTCTGTTCAGACACCGCAACGTGAACCTGACGTTGTTTATGTACCAACGCCTCAAGAAGTTGTTGATAAAATGCTGGCACTCGCTAAAGTAACGAAAGATGATGTCATCTACGACCTTGGCAGTGGTGATGGACGGATTCCAATTACGGCAGCGCAAAAGTTTGGTACTCGTGGTGTCGGCATAGATATTAATCCAGAACGCATCCAAGAGGCTAACGCCAACGCTCAAAAGGCAGGAGTAACCGATCGCGTGAAGTTTCTCAACCAAGACTTGTTTAGCAGCAACTTCAGTGAAGCAACAGTCGTAACCCTTTACCTACTACCTGAGCTGAATGTGAAATTGCGACCTCAGCTATTCAAGCAACTTAAGCCTGGGACTCGCGTCGTATCCCACGACTTTGATATGGGTGATTGGAAACCAGATCAAGTTGTGCAAACGCAGGATGGTTCCAACATTTACTTATGGACTATCCCAGAGGAGGTTCCAGCAAATTTACGTTAAACGTGAGCTAAGTCTACTGCCTGAGAATTATCACACGCAAATAGCTACACCGTTAGTTGCAGCCAAGTAAGTGGTAAAGCACTTACATAATACTCTCCAGGACTTACGTAGCCACCGCTCCTCCAACAGAGTTAATCTCCCGTCCCCCTTAAAAAGGTGGAAGCCAGAGGAGGCTACGCCATTAAAATCACTGGGGTTATCATAGTTCCCCCTTTTCAATCGGGATTAGGGGAACTATGATTCTGACTTTAAGTGCGTAACTCCTAATTTAAAAAATACGTATATTTATTTAGAATTGTAGTAAAAATCGGTGATTAATTTTACAGCAACTTTATTTAATTTACCTGAAAAAACTTTTCGCTCTTAAGTTCTAGACTTAAGAGTGGTACTGGTGCTTGATTAAACAGTCAGCAATGCGACGCGCGGCTCCTGGTTTACCCATCCGTCGCCAGCCATTGTCAGCAATTAGCTTTAGTCTATCTGGATCGCCTAGTAGAGATTGCACTGCATCAGCAACTTGAGCCGGTTGATCTACCAAAATGAGAGATGCACCTAGTAAACGAGTTTGAGCTTCAGCAAAAGCGTAAGTAAATTGGGGGCCTTTGCCTGGAAATGCGATCGCAGGTTTACCCAATCCCACAAATTGTTCTGTTGCTGTCCCAGCCATCGCGATCGCCATGTCTCCAAGCTGTAAGCAGTCGTTATAAGCGTTTTGCGTCAGAATTAACGAAGCATTTTTATGTTTAAATGTCAAGGCTTTGATGTCGGAAAGTGGTGATTCACTATTTACTTGTTGGAAACCAGCTTTTACAAGAATTTGGCATAGAGGTTCTAGGCTTAAACTGGGTGCGATCGCGCCGAGAAATAATAGTGAGCGATCGCTAATTGTTTCAATTAAATCTGTCACCGCTATGATCATTTGTTCCCAATTGGCGTAAGCTTCAGGAGGTCTAGAACCAGGAAGCAGAGTGATATTGAGCGATGCCTGCGGCGGGCTTTGCCTACGCTTTTGTTCCGTATCCGAGTTATAAAATTGTGGTATCACTGCATCTAGCTGATCCATCATCGGATTACCCAAATCAAAAGCTGGAATATCCCACTTTTGTAGAGTCTTTGTTGTCAATGAGTCTCTGGGAAAAACTGCCTTACAGTTCTGACGACTCATTAACCAGCGTTCCCAGGGAAGGTAAACTGAACCTGACCAGCCTTCTAAATAGTTAAAGAGCGATCGCCTTGGTAATGTCCCGTGTTCATCCCGCAGATAATATTCCGATTTCGCCGTACCAACAAAAGCATAATTAGTACCGCTTGCCCAGGCAAACAACAAAGGTACAATATCTCCTACAGCTAAGATTACTCCACCTTGTTTTGCCCAACTACGTACTGCTTTAATTTGAGCCAAAGTTAATTGAATCAAACCACCGCGCACATCGCGTACTAGCTGTCGCCCATCCATGTATATAAAACCACCAGAAGGCATAGCTTGTACTGACCCAATTAAGGGAATACCTAGCTGAGTATAAGCTCGTCCTTCACCAACTAGCGGTAGAGCAGCAAGATTAATCTGCGTTGACTGCCTTAGTTCCTGCAAAATACGCACCGCAATAATATCTTCTCCATGACCATTACTAAGACAAAGTAATCGTAATTTAGGAGTATTGGAAGTTGAGGCAGCTGATAATATCATGCAGAAACAAAACTAACAAAAGAGTGAGTAGTGAGCAGTGAGCAGCGAAAACAGGTACAATCCTCTTTTCTAAATTGACGAAAAAAGACAATAAAGGTGCGAAACCGGAGCCGAAACTGCTTTGGTCGCTCTTCAAGCCCTAGATTACCACTACTCACTCTTCACTAATTACTACTCACTTCTATTGACTTATAACAACAAAAGAGTGTGTGAGTTTGTAATTGGAGTTAGGATTATTGCCATCTGCTAACGCCTAAAACATACTTTCTAATTGATATCGCTCAGGCTGATTTTATGCGTGTTTCTTGTGCTGCAATTTTTACTTTGGCAACCCTTACTTCGTTGAATTTAAACCATAGAGTGAGCGCTAGTCCTATGCAAATACCTGAGCAAAAATTAAACAGCAGTAACTTGGTGGTTCAGGCGCAGCAGGAAGTAGGGATAGCCCAACAATCTCAATCGGCTGTGCAAGTCAGTAACACACGCAGTGATGCCCAGTATTATCAAGATTACCAAAAAGCAGTTGTAGTACCAACAGAGGATGCCGCTAATAACGTATTAAATCAAACACAGCTATCAACTAACTCTCAACCGCCAATTCTCAATCAGCCTTCATCAGTATCAATCCCCGTCCCCCCTGCAAACGATTTAGTTGTAACTGCAACTGATGTCCAGATTGTAGGCGCGAGTGAGGAGTTAGAGCAGAATATTCGTAAAGTAATTCAAACTCGTGCTGGTGCAGAAACGAGCGAAGGAAAGCTACAACAGGATACAAAGGCAATTTTGAATACAGGTTTAGTAGCTGATGCGCGGGTAGATAGCCGCAGTACGCCATCAGGGTTGAGCGTAGTGTATCAAGTTGAGCCTGTAATAGTGCGATCGCTACAACTTTCTGGGGCAAAGGCGCTACCTCTAGATGTGGCGCTTGATCGCTTCAAACCACAGCTAGGTAATCCCATTAGTCCAACTACTATTAGCCAAAGTGTAGATCAAATTAATTTGTGGTATGCCCAAAATAACTATCAGCTTGCACGGGTATTAGCGGTACGACCAAGCTCAGATGGGGTGCTGAGGCTTGAAGTAGCTGAAGGCGTTGTCGATGATGTAAAATTTCTCTTCTTCAACGAAGATGGTAAAGCAATTGATCAGCAAGGAAAACCGATTCAAGGTCGCACTCAGCAAAATTTTTTACGCCGCGAGTTAAAAATTAAACCAGGTCAAGTGTTCCGCGAGGATCTAGTGCAACAAGACTTGCAGCAGCTTTATCAAATGGGATTATTTCAAAGTGTCAATGTAGCGTTAGAAGGAAATGCCAAATCTGTTGATGTTATTTACAAATTGACAGAGATTCCTACAAATGCAGTCAATCTAGGTGGCGGTTATAACCAAGACAGTGGAATTTTTGGCACGGTGAGCTATAAAGACCAAAATGTAGGCGGAATCAATCAACAACTAGGTGTAGATATCCAAGCAAGCCCCCGCGACTTGCAATTTGGCGCTAGTTTTACCAGTGCTTATCGTCCCACTAACCCCGATCGCCTTGGCTATCAAATTAGGGCGTTTAGTAACAGAGGAATTTCTGAAACATTTAACGACAATATCAACCTTCCGAATGATGACAAAGTTCGGGAACGACAATTTGGCGGTAGTATTACATTGCAGCGCCCGATTGATGACTGGCAAACATCGTTAGGATTGAATTATACGCGCACGAGTATTCGCGATCGCGATGGCAAAATTTCCCCCCTTGATGAATTGGGAAATCCCCTTTCTTTCAGTGGTACTGGCATTGACGACTTGACAACAGTATCTTTTACTGCAATGAAAGATCAGCGAGATAATCCCATTTATCCCACTCAAGGGTCAATACTTAGTCTCAGCACAGAACAATCACTTCCAATTGGTCTAGGCAACATTTCGATGAATCGGCTACAGGCGAACTATAGCCATTATTTCCCTGTCGACTTGCTGGGTAAAACAGAGTCAGTATTAGCCTTTAATATTCAGGGAGGAACAACAATTGGCGATTTACCGCCTTACGAAGCGTTTAACTTGGGCGGTGTTAATTCGGTGCGCGGCTACGGCTTAGGTGATGTTGGTAGTGGGCGCTCTTTTGTATTAGCCTCTGCGGAGTACCGCTTCCCAATTTTCAGTTTAGTAGGTGGTACAGTTTTTGCAGACTTAGGCTCAGACTTAGGCTCTGGAGATACAGTTTTAGGAGAGCCAGGGGTTGTACGCGGAAAGCCAGGAACTGGTTTTGGCTACGGTGTTGGTTTGCGGCTAGATTCACCGATTGGATTAATTCGTGCTGACTTTGGGATTAATAACCAAGGAGACAGCAAACTACAATTAGGCATCGGTCAACGGTTTTGAAGAGGCAAGATAAAAGTTTTAGGCAGGCGCTCGCTTTATGAAGTTCCCTTGAATCCTGCCAAAGTAACAGTTGCGGATTCAAAGTATAAATTTCCACAGAAGACTTACTGGGTAATAGTCTCAGTATTTTTATCAGTTAATCGGGGTAAGAGGCAGTATTAAAATTAAAACTTCTGACCAATGCAATCGGTTGTGGGGTGGATATGCTAGTTGGTAAAACGTTGCAGCGTGGGAAATATACTCTAGAGCAGGAACTAGGGCGGGGTGGCTTTGGGATTACGTTTAAAGCTACTCATCAGTATTTGGGTCAGCCAGTGGTGATTAAAACGATCAACGAGTCATTACGGCAAGATCCTGAGTTTGTCAAGTTCCAGCGCTCCTTTCAAGACGAGGCGCGACGATTAGCTTTGTGTGTCCACCCCAATATTGTGAGAGTCAGCGACTTTTTCATCGAAGATCAGTTGCCATACATGGTGATGGATTATATTCCAGGTCGAACTTTGGATATGGTTGTGTTTCCTGATAGTCCGTTGTCAGAGGAAACAGCAATCCACTATATTCGGCAGATTGGGGCAGCGTTGCAAGTAGTACATCAAAATAATCTACTGCATCGAGATGTGAAGCCGCAAAATATTATCTTGCGTCAAGGTACTCAGGAAGTAGTGCTGATTGATTTTGGCATTGCACGGGAGTTTACGCCAGGTTCAACGCAGACTCACACTGGCATGGTTTCAGATGGCTATGCACCGATTGAACAATATCTTTCTCAAGCACCTCGGACACCTGCAACTGATGTCTATGGTTTGGCGGCAACACTTTATACATTGTTAACAGCAAAAGTTCCGATTGCCGCAAGTTTACGCGATCGCGTCCCAATGCCAGCCCCCCGCGATCTCCAATCTCAATTGACTGTTGGTGTTAATCAAGCAGTAATGCGAGGAATGGCAGTAGAAGCTCGGTTTCGACCAAATGCGATCGCTGATTGGCTATCGCTATTACCTATTCAATCACCACAAACAAAGCCGATACCGCAACATACAGTAGCAACGGTAGCTTTTATGCCGCCACAGCCTAAACCTGTTGTAGCAGCGTCTCAACGATCTGTTGTTAAATCATCAACAAAAAGCCCTCTAGTACGTGGTCTTTTAATCGGGGGAGGAATAGCGCTTGTTGGTGCTGTAGGCGCTGTAGCTCTCAGTAGCGTTTTCTCTAATTCCAATCAGCAACAACCCACACCAGCAGTTGTTCAGCCTAGCAGTGACTCCTCACCAGATGTTGTTAATGAAGTAACATCGCCTCCAACGGTTGAACGTAAAACTGCTCCGCCAGTTCCAACTTCAACTCCTAGTTATCAGCGTAGGCGATCGCGTTTAAGAGAAGTGCTACGTACACCAGTGCAAACACCGTCTCCATCACCAAGCGTTTCTGAGTCCCCGATTCCAGTCCAGTCACCTACACCTAGTAATACTCCAACACCAGTCGAAACACCGCCTTCTACCTCTGAAGAACCCGTACAGCCTCCTACGACCGAAACACCGCCACCTGTTGTTGTAGATACACAGCCCGCTCCTTCACCTGTGATCATCCAACCTGAATCAAGGAGTGAAGACAAGAAAGATAATCAGGATAATTCAAAGCGTCAACGTGGCGATAGGAATGATGAGGATAAGCCTAAGAAGAAGCAGGAACGAGGAAAAGATGATTAATTGGGTTGGTAAGCTGATGCTGCGATAGCCTACGAACAAACTCATTGAGGTACTTTTGGGGGTATTCCTAAAAGCCTAATTTACACCGATCAAATGTTCGTAATCCTGTGGCGTGTCGATGTCAATTGCCCCTTCTGGAAAGGAAACAGAAAAGACTTGCTCAGAGTATTTTTTAATCAGATATTTTGCGCCTGTGGTAGCATCTAGCTTCATCAGTTCTGGAAACAAAGCGCGGCTGAATAAAGCTGGTACGCCTAATGTACCTGCATACTTACAAGCAACAATGGATTTACCTGTGGAATGATATGCCGCAATGAGTTGATTGATAATTTGGGTAGAAACAAAAGGCTGATCGCAAAGAGTAATTACTACTCCCTCAATGTTCTGGTTCACCAACGCTTGCATACCAACTGCAATCGAGGAACTCATCCCTTCAGTCCACCGCGTATTTTCTACTACTTGGACTGGAAAAGCGCTAACTTCAGATTTAAGCCGTTCAGCATTTGCCCCAAGTACAACCACTATCGGGTGACACATTGAAGCGATCGCCGCCTCAACAATATAGGATAAAAAACTACGCCCTCGATGAAGTAATAGTTGCTTGGGTGTACCCATCCGACTTGAGCCTCCCGCAGCCAGGATAATTAGCCCGATAGTTGGAATCACTACCTTTTCACTACTCATGCAATAATGCTCGGTCGAGATTAAATACATACTTTAGGCTTATTGTCAATACCATGCGGCTCGTGAATCGACCCTTTGCGGTTTCTCAACAAGCCGCCGGAACGGTTAGCAAGAACGGCGCGAATTTCAGCAACGATCGCGAGGGCAATTTCTTCTGGGTTGTCAGCTCCGATGTCAATACCGATGGGAGCATACAATCGGCTCAGGTTAGTCTCACTCAGGGCTATTCCTTGTTCCAGTAGTTCTCGCAGTAAGCGCTCGGTTCTACTTTTGGGACCAAGAACGCCTAAATATTGCCCAGCAGCAGGTAAGAGCGTTTTGAGAAGTTCTTGGTCTTGCAAGTAATTGTGTGTCATCACAACTGTTACAGTGCGGGAGTCTATATTAATGTAATTGCTGATCTGTTCTGGACGAGAAACAACTAGGGCATCAGCTAAGGGAAACCGCTCTAATGTTGCATAAGCAGGGCGACTATCAACTACGGTTACGTGCCAGCCTAGCTCTTTGGCAAAGTGGGCAACTGGCTTCGCGTCATCACCAGCACCGAAAATTACTAGCGGTATTGGTGGTTGGATGACTTCGATGAAAACTTCTGCATCACCTACAGGTAAGTGGTATTGGTTTAAAGTAGATTGGTTGTTACTCAGTGCTACACGAGCATCATTGAGGATCAGCGCCGCTAAAGTAGGATTTTTGATCCTACTCACGGCATTTTCATCTTGAGACAACATTAAATGTGTGCCAACATCCAAGTTAGCCTGCGTAGAGACAACAGTTGCCAAAACACTCACTTGCCGATTACGCCAAGATTCAGCAATGAAGGTAACGGGATTTAGTTGGTGCAGACGCTCAATGAAAACGCGGACTAAACCATTGCAACCAAGCCCTAGCCCCCAGATAATGTCATCAGGCGATGCCGTGTCATACTGCACTAACATCGGTTGTCCTGATGCGATAACCTGCTGCGATCGCATGGCTACATCCGCTTCTAGGCAACCCCCACTAATTGAGCCGATACAATTATTTGGCGTTATTAGCATCCGCGCCCCAGGGCGGCGGTAAGTGGAACCGCGAACTTCAACTACGGTAGCAAGGGCAGCTATCTGATCGCATTCGACTTTCTCGAAGGCAGCGATAATATCCTGTAACTCTTTCATAGTCTAGACAGTTGCGTACAAGATGTTTACAGTAGTTTTCTATATGTATCCGAGATACACTGTGCTATTTGCTGTAAGTTCTCCAAGCTCTAAGCACGAATAATTAAGTTTAGAACTCGAAGTGTCAAGCTTAGAACTTTAACTATCAAGCGAGGAGCCTCACTCTTGAGGCTTGAAACGCGAAACTCCGAGATCAGAACTTGAAACTTCAAGCTTTAAACTCAAAGCGTCAAGCTCAACACATGAAACTCCGAGATCAGAACTTGAAGCGTCAAGCTCAACACATGAAACTCCGAGATCAGAACTTGAAACTTCAAGCTTTAAACTCAAAACGTCAGGCATGAAAGTTGATGTGTAGAGTAAAGAACTCATGCGTTGCATTTGTGATCGCGGCTAAAGCAGTTAT
>QQTW01004592.1_pt1 | contig 10374 bp, 16 predicted proteins | sample 1904831 | NCBI WGS metagenome assembly QQTW01 (sample SAMN09435610, study PRJNA476489) | Subsurface metagenome, whole genome shotgun sequencing project.
AACGCTCGATCTGAAGGAACGTTACGTGCTCCTTGTCTCGCGTGTTCCAACTAAATGACAATCGCAACCGGACAGGCTCACTCTCGGTATCCCCATCAAAACCCCCTCCGCAGCCCTTACCGCCCTTACCGCCCTCAATAGAAGTAACAGCCGCGCATATCTCACCGATCGACGAACACCCCATTCCCACCGAACCAATTCGACCACCGCTCGATTCCATCGCCCCACTCTCCGAACCACTTGCCGTCGAAACAACTTCCATGGACCCGATCCCACGCGATATTTCCAGCTCGCCTGAATTGCCGCTCGCTGCGAGTCATGGTGTCGGTTTTTCGTCGGTTAGCGGGCAGATCAAGGATGGGGGAAGTGTAGGGATAGAGGTGGGCCAGGAGGGCGAGGCCAGGTTCTCGGATGGCGAGATCGATCTTTTGGGGAGTTTGGAGAGGCATCTTGAGGGGAGGGGAAACAGTGCTGGTTTGGGGGACGGCGGAAAGGAGGGTTCTTAAGGTGGCGCGGAGGCGTTGGGTGGCTTGTAAAGTCCTCTTATGGAGTTGGAATTACGGGGACGATATAAGTCGCCTGTCCGGTTGCGATTGTCATTTAGTTGGAACACGCGAGACAAGGAGCACGTAACGTTCCTTCAGATCGAGCGTTGAAGAGAATGTCAGCCAGTCCTCGCTCGGTTGGTGACCTAGTTCTGTGAATGTGGATATTGGGCTTCTTTGGGGCCTCAAATTTTAGACAGTAATTTTCACTAGTGACCGTGACGTCCATGATTTGCGGGAGGGGATTTGAAGTTGTTCTCGGAAGAGATCAAGGGGAAAACAAGGCCGCGGCTGCAAAGTGTCCAGCTCTTATCATCAACACCGTGAACGAAAGAAGCTTTTCGCGGGGAGGAAGAGAAAAGACGTTCCTTTTCGTATCTACAAAGTGTCTTTCCTCCCCACACCGATCGTCAATCAACTTCTAATAATCATCCTTGCCCCACTTATTGTACTTCTCATGCAATTCCTATTCGCACCCATCAGTCCCCACAACTTCCCAGACAACCCATCACTCCAAAGGCCACAGCGATGCACTCACCTTCGGTAAATTGACATTCGGCACAATGACCGAATGCAACGCACTCGGCGCATTCTTCGGCGCCTTCTTCGGGTCGCCACCAGGATGATACTGGTATTTGAAATTGGAGCCATCTTTGTCGTCGACTTGCCATGGCATGGTTCCTTCGGCCATGCTGACGGGTGCCTCGGAGGATGAGGATGTTGGCTTTCGGCCTGTTTTTGCGTATGGTTAGTTATGTAATCTACGTTCGACAACTCCCAGTGGAGAGTCGCTAAGGGGGAGGATATACCAAAGTGCCACCCTGCCATGGTGAAGGCGCCACACATGATTGTCAGGAGGATCTGTTATTGGGAAGCATGGTCAGAGACGATTCTGAAGTGTTTTGTAGTTTAGGATGGTTGGGAAGCTGGTGGACGGAAAACACACGTATAGCTCCGGATCTCTCTTCGCAGCTTTGGATAATACGCTGCCTTTCTCCGTTTTGGTACCGGCTCCTGCGGCCTTGCCGGCGGCTTGGGTGGCTGCTTGGCCGATCTTGCCCGCCGCCCGAGTTGCTGCGCCTGACATTGTATAGATGTGTCTCTCGGGGATTGGTGATGATATTTGACTTGTAGGAAGGTCACTCAATGAGTTATGAGTTACTGGGGAGCTTCATGCGCTGCTTCGGTACTAAGATGACGTTGGTTTGTGGTTCTGCAACCACGCTGCTGACTAAGCGAGCGATTTCGCCGGATTTAGACTCTGTGTAACCACTCGTTCCTTTTCCAGGTTCCAGGATTATCGCCAGCGGCCCCTTGGATCTCACCAGAGAATAGTTTCTCTATAACAGATCTGCCTTAACTCTGCCCTTCACTCTTTGATCAATGCACGGCGGTTTCAGCAACTGCATCGTCACGTAATTTCTAATCGATAGTTACGGGCTATAACTTCAATCCTTCCTAAGAAATTCAATCTGCTGGACGCATTCTCAATTTCATCATTGCGCCTCGTTAATCCTTGACTTTAGGCTTCCAGATGCCTACGTCTTGCCTCGTCAGAATCGCGCTGGCAACAAAGTCCATTCAGCCTCTACTATGACCTCTCCAGAACAACCCACATTCTATGACTCGCGTCCTAGCGGCTCCTTTTCGCCATCACCGAACATCGAACCAGACTCGCACCCTGCGCCGAGTGTAATATCATCACGCATGACTGACATCGCCTCCGAAGATGGCGACAGAAGCGTACAAGAGGTCGTGCCGCCCATTCAACCTATACATAACCGAGTCTCTGTTGGTGACTCGATTCTTAACCACTCGCGCCCACCATCAGCAGCCCAAAACTCCTCGCAGCGCGACACATGGTCTCAGCCTCCGCCTTCGCGTCGCGGATTACCCCCCGGAGGCGGCATTGGACTTCGAGGTGGCGTGATGATGTCAGGAACAGGAAGGCCAGCCTCGGCAATGACCAGATCACACAGTGTATCCAGCCGGACGAGCAGAACCCACGTCCCTTCGTTGACGTCACATGCTTTCTTTCGCCCTATGAGCTCGCAACGGCTGCAAGCGCAGCGTGGAGTAAGACCAAGCGCGACGGGAGAGTTCATGATGGGTGGGGATGGTGTTAATGAGGCAGTGAATGGTGTCAATCGACAGAGCGTGGGCTCGACACATACGTTTAGGCAGGGTCCCCTAATTCATCAAGACCCAGAGATTCCACCGCCCTCGCGAGGCACGGACTACACTGAGCCCGACGTGCCTGACAGGGCTACCGCCAACACAAGCCCGACCGGTCATGGAACGGTGCAAAGCATGACCGAAAGCTTACGACCGCTGCAAAACCGGTCACCAAACATGCGACCGACGCATCCGGATCCGAACAACAACTATAAGCAAGGTCATAATATGCTGGCGCCTCCTTCCAAGTCTCCTAAATCCTTTCGCTCGAGTTTCTTGCTTCCTGCCAAAAGCGACGGCCCACCGAGCAACGCCACGCAAGGAAGAGAGCGTTTATCGTCCGGTGCCTCTTCGCCTAGATCTCCCCGAGCGAAGCTGCAGGAGGAAGTCAGGCAAGAGAATGGTCGTAATTATCAGTATTATTCAGGCAACACGGTATTTTGCATGGGCGGACGGCTACAGAACGCTAGAGATAGGCCGATAAATATAGCGACTGGGATTTTCGTAGCTCTACCTGGGGCACTTTTCTTTGCATATTCGTAAGTGCAACTCGGTCACTACACTTTGACGAGTACTGACATATCCTGCTTGAACAGGGCGCCATGGTTATGGCACAATGTGTCACCAGCTATACCCATCATCTTTGCGTATATCTTCTATATCTGTATATCTTCTTTCCTACATGCATCTGTTACTGATCCTGGAGTAAGTGCTCAGCCCTTGAAACATAGGGTGCCATACTCAAACATCCTTAGATACTTCCACGAAATCTACACCCTATGCCACCACCTGAAAATGAGGAGGACCCACTTGTCCTTGGTCCTTCAATGAATGACTGGGTTATGGTCAAATCAATGAGACCATCAAGTGCTGCGATGGAAGTTCCCATCAAGTATTGCAAAACGTGCAACATATGGCGGCCTCCACGAGCTCATCATTGCAGGATTTGCGACAGCTGCGTAGAGACGCAGGACCACCACTGTGTTTGGCTGAACAACTGTGTTGGCAGACGAAATTACCGTTATTTCTTTGCTTTCGTGAGCTCCGGAACGATCATTAGCCTTTTCCTTATTGGCGCGAGTCTCGGTCACCTGTTGAAGTACATGGAGATGGAAGACGTTTCGTTTGGCAGGTCCATCAGTACCTGGCGTGTCCCTTTCGCCATGATCATATATGGCCTCCTTGCTCTACCATACCCCGCAACACTCCTTGTCTACCACCTTTACTTGACGGGTCGGGGAGAGACCACTCGAGAGCTTCTTAACTCTCATAAGTTTCCAAAGAAGGATCGACATCGGCCCTTCAGCCAAGGCAACGTTTTCAAGAACTGGGTTGCTGTTCTCGTCCGTCCGAGACCGCCGACATATCTGCATTTCAAGAGAAAATATGAGGAGGGAGATCAAAGGTTTGGTCCAAGAAGAGGCAAACCACAAGCTTCTTTGGCCGCTGACCAGCAGGCCGGCGGGGTGGAAATGCAGAATGTCCGTGGATCGAGTCCGGCTTTCCAGGGCCCCGTGAACAGGGCTGCGGGACCACGGGAAGAGGTTTACCGGAGGTGAAACACGTTCAAACCTGGCTCGTTCCCTTCGATTTTATGTATCTTGGTAGGAGGGCGTCATTTTCGCGGCATCTTGGTCCCCCGCATTTCAGCGAGCTCAAAAATTTCTTTCCCTTTTGTAGCATTAGCGTCTTGGGAAGAGACGGGTTCGATGTGTATACATCTCCGGATCTGGTGTATGTACAATAACTGGTACAAGCGAGAGGCTGAAGCCTGGGATATAATCTCTGTGTATTATATAATGTTTAGTATTTTTCACAAGAGCTCATAAGCCTCTGTTTATTCGATACTTACGTTGCCTGGCCAAGTGTGCTTCACTTCCAGGCAGACAAGGAATGTCTGGGAAGTAAACATCGGTGATTGGCTAAGGGTTTGTTGTGCTGCATCTCGCGAGACCTCCCCCTCCAACCTTCCATTTCCAGAACACTGGTAGGTACAGCATGCCATTGTATTTCTCACATCTTGCGCTCGTCCACTCGTCCACTCCTCCACATAAACAACTTGCTAAACTGAACTTTGCATCCCGAGTTCGTATAAAGTTGTCTCAACCCAACAGAGCTTGTTTGAATTCCCGTATACACAACACGTGCCCTTACAGCCTCTCGCAGACCTACCCATTCCTTCGAGTGCCCAATTGACACAAGAGCTTTCCAAACATGGCTTCTCGTGCGATGACGCGCTCATCATCCACCTCCACCTTGTCTTGCATCACCGTATGTGACAACGCTGGCGATACGTCCTCGGCCTCGCGCTCAGCAACAACACCACCCACCAGCAACGCAGACGACGCCTCGAGCGCGTCTTCGGACGCGACCGTGAAGCCTGCAACTGGTACCAGCTTGGGCTTTGCTTCCAGCGTCAATGACCACCTTCTACTTATCCAAGACCGCATAGAAAGTCTCGAGGGTCGAATGCGGGTAAGGGAACGCTCTCAGACGAACGGTGAGGGGGGCAGTCGCAATGTTTCTGGGGAGACTTTGGTCGACCGTACCGGTGATGTGGCACAGCAGCCCGTTCGGGAGAGTGTACAGATCTTGGACTCGAAGCCTAATGTTGACGCTATGTCCGGAGACGACTTGAAGAAGCCTAGACCTGCGGAGCAGATGAAGAGGAGGAAATCGACGCGTCTGGAGCTAGTGCAAAGAGCTACAAATGTGGTCAGTGCGACTACCACGGCGCTGGGCAAGCGTGGTCGAGAGGTGATCAATGCAGGGAAAGAGAAGATCCACGGCATGAAGTTGGATAGGAGGGCTAGTTTAAGACCCAGAGGGTTAGGACTTCCGGCCGAGACTACGATTGAGGGTCCAACCAAGAAGCGGACTCGTTTTGCAGACGGTGGGAAAGGCAAAACGGATACTGTCGTGGTCAAGTCGTCGCCAACGAAATCCCCAAAGCCGAGGGTCAAGCGCTGGTTGTCGCAAGGCCTATACGTCGGTCAAGACCGTGACTTTGATCCAAGACTTACGGACGCGAAGAACAAAATGAAGAAGGCTTCTAAGACTTCGGCGACTGTTAAAGAGAACAAAGTGATGCCATTGCCCATGTTTGGGGGTCAAAGACTGCTCGATACTGGGAGAGATTTCAAGCTTCCGTTCAACGTCTTCTCGCCACTACCACCTGGGCAACCAAAGCCTGAAGAGTGGAAGAAGACTCAGAAGAGTAACCCACCAAGATTGGCTAGATCTAATGCTTTCGCTAACCCCTTTCCAGATGTGTTCGTCGGCGACGCTGCCAATATCTGGAAAAATAACAAACGCCGAGAGCACTCTACTTGTATCTGTACGCCTGAGAGTGGTTGCGATGAAGACTGTTTCAACAGACTCATGTTCTACGAATGCGATGATAGTAACTGTAGCATCGGTGCGGAGCATTGTACTAACCGCAGCTTTGAAGATCTGCGGAAGCGGTGTAAGGCTGGTGGTAGATATAACATCGGCGTGGAGGTGATCAAGACTGCGGATAGAGGCTATGGTGTGAGGAGCAACCGTACATTTGAGCCGAACCAGATCATCGTTGAATACGCAGGGGAGATTATTACTCAGGATGAGTGTGAGGAAAGAATGATGGAGCGGTACAAGGACAACGAGGTGAGATTCACCCACCACAAAAGTCCCATACATGTATTGACCGGAGATGACAGTGCTACTACCTCATGCTGTTCGATCAAAACATGATCATCGACGCAACACGAGGCTCTATTGCCCGATTCGTAAACCACTCCTGCGAACCCAACTGCAGAATGACCAAGTGGACCGTCGCAGGAAAGCCGCGTATGGCCTTGTTTGCCGGTGACAAAGGCATCTTAACCGAAGAAGAGTTGACCTACGACTACAACTTTGAGTAAGCACCCCTTCCCCCCAACCCCAACATAAGCCTATAAACCAGTACATCTAACCAACTCCACACAGTCCCTTCTCAGTCAAACACGTCCAAGAATGTCGCTGTGGGGCCCCAAACTGCCGGGGCGTCCTCGGTCCCAAACCAAAAGAGCAGCCGAAATCGAAGGACTTGAAGGGCCTCGTGAAGCCCATCCTCGGGGGCGCCAAACGCAAACTGCAGCAGGTCCTCGATGATACTATGGAGACTGCCACAAAGAAGCGAAAATTGGCCATGCCCACGTATGGCCGAAGACGGTGATTTTGTCGGCGTTGGATGGTGGTCGGCGTTGGGAATTGTTACTTTGCATGTTAGTACCATGGTGGGTTGCCCCCACTACTTACTTCGGAACGTATCCATGTTATTCTTATCATCATCATTATCATCATCAATGTTTCTGGTTTGGGCGGTGGGGTCTGGTGATGACGATGACTCTGGATGCTGGGTTTGGTCGTTTTTATTGGGTAGCATTAGCATCGGAATTATCATCAGCGTTAGTATAGGTAGATACCATAGATTCAGGCACAAGCTCTATTAGTAGACCATCATCATATGGTGCAGTTTAGCCATGGTCGTGGAGTACTTCGAGAACATGAAGCTAGTCGAATAGATTATCTGTAACATTCATGGTCCATGGCGGTCTCCCTAGAACATGTTAGGATCCAAGTTAGGGCCGAGGGCAAACAACCACTGAGAGATCCTACTCTACGGCAGACCATAACCGCAAACACGCAACAACAACCCCTCCACTCCACCCTCACACCACCAAAAAACAGTCGATATCTGATACAATACCCACGCCTGCACCAACACCCAGTCATACATAACACATTCTACCAACCTAATCATCCAACTTCCAACCCAGAACGACAATATGTCCGACGCCGACCTGGAAGAAGTCCGTCCCCCATTCCCCCAATGCACATGCACTGTCACCCCACCATCCCGCCCACACGCCATCTCCACAAACCAACTGACTCAGTCCCACAACTCCAGATCCGCCGAGCGCGTCTCGCCCAACTCCAACAACAAGCCGGCAGCGGCAACAATAGCAGCGCGCAAGACGAACAACAAAAGAAGTAAACACCCCCACTAACACTATCCCTCCCCTCACGCTCCACACTAACGCCATCCCCCATCACCAGCGACGCCGCCTCCGCCCGCTCCTCACTCCTCTCCCAAATCCTCGACCCCTCAGCCTCCGACCGGCTGAACCGGATCAAACTGGTCAACGGCGCGCGCGCGACGGAGGTGGAGAATCGACTGATCATGCTGGCGTAGTCCGGGCAATTGAGGGAGAAAGTCAGCGAGGAGCAACTGAAGGGGTTGTTGGCGGCGATGGCGGAACAGGGGGGCAGGGGAGGGGAGAGGATTGTTGTGCGGAGGAGGGGGGGTGGGGGGGCTTGGGATGAGGAGGAGGAGGAGTAAGAGTAGGAGTGAGGAGTGATGGGAGCGGGGGAGCGGGAAGGGGCGGGGCATTGGGATGGCGTTTAAGGGTTTATTGGGGGATGAGATGTGTTCTCTGGTGTTTGATGCGTGGGGGCTTGTCCATTCTTCGTCCGTCATCAACGATTCCTGGCATGGTCACGTCCGTGGAGCGAGACGTCGTGTCCAGGAACCGCATGCAGTCTCTACTAATCTATATCCCAAGTCCAAAAAAATCGCCCACAAAACCACCCTCCAGGAATGATTCCAATCCCGCAACCTCGTCCTTCCACACATAAACACACACATACTCATTCCCACCAACATCAGCCCACCCCTAACCCAGACACTTCGCCACAAACTCCACCCGAACCTGACACCTCCTCTCCGTATCCCTGCGCCAGCCACACTTGTCGCATCCAAAGTTGCGAATCTCCTGCACCGCGCCCTTCAACTCGCTGCCCGTGATCGAACAGCCGCGACCCTGGATGAAAATGCCGCAGGCGAGGCCGTTCGAGGTTCCGGCGCATGTGCCAGCTACTTCGGTCCTATTGCGCTTGGTGTTAGAGATGAGCAGTGCGGAGAACGGAAGCAGAAGGGGGGGAAAGGAAGAAAGGTGGCGGTGCGCAAGGGTGGACTGAACTGGACTGGCTGGCGGCGGCTTGGTTTTGCCGGGGGTTGTTTATACATGCCCGCCGCAAAATAAATGAAGAAAAGCCCGGAAATGTAAAATAAAGCAACAAAATGCAAAATCGAGCGAAGAGCTCGAAAGAGGAACTCACCCTGACCCCGCCTCGAAAATCTTCCCATCCTCTACCAAGCCCACCGCCCGATCGCACGACCCCTGGGGCATCAGATGCGCACATCGCAAATGCACGTTACATCCCAACCTCAACAATCTCTTCACCAACACGGCCTCATTCGGACTCACATCCCTCCTCCTCGTCCTGCTAGTACTCGCTCCACGAATACTCTCGGTGTCGGATTCGGTGTCGGTGTTGGCGTTTGTTTTTGGATGGAGCTGATTTTGAGGTTGGGGAGTGGAAGGGGTGTAGGCGAAGGTGTAGTAGTCCGTTTGCAAGTCGGATAGGAGGGCGATGTTGTCTTTTGTGGGGGGCAGGGTGGCGGTTGTGATGGTGGTGCCGGTCCAGAGGCGGAGTTGTTCGCCCTCGACAAAGGGGGCGGCGTGGGTTTGGGGGAGCAGGGATATGGAGAGGGTGGTTAGGAGGAGGAGGGTCGTTGTGGTCGCGGAGGGGTACATGGTTGAGAGTGGTGAGCGAGAAGGTGTTTTGTTGTCTTGGGATGGGATTGGGTGGAGGTGAATTGATAAAGGAGGAGGCGGAGGATGGATGGCTGGATGGAGAGAGATGGTCGACCTTAGGCTGTCAACTGTCGCCGTCTCGGTATTCTCTTCAGAGGAAGCAGACCGCTCTGAAATTCATCCAAAAAGTTTGCTTTTGAATCCCACTATCGCGGTTCGTTGCGGAAGAAAGCAATGCACAACGATGCAGGGACTTTATATCTCCTTTTGCTCCGAGCCGCAACCGCCCCAAGCCATGGGACACAAGGAAACAGAAAACGCAGAGACTATGACTAGTGAATTGTAATGCTAAAAAAGAGAAATAATATAGGGTCCATCGCTGGTGAGAGAAATTCATTGCAAGCGGTGTAACACCCGTGGTTACCGACCAGCAATCGGAAACAATGTACGGGAAATGTGCACCGGAAACGGGGACGTCTCAGGAATCTGGAAAAATTCAGCTCATGTATGCCTTACTACAATTCGCAATCCACCCGAGCATCATTACTTTCGACCGACAGACACCTTCACTGCAAGCACACAACACAGTAAGATACAGCCAGCAGCAACGGTGATGTCTTGCTACTAAGATGATGCACACTGCCACCTCCTCGCGACGACCGCTCCCCCGCCTTTCGTTTCAGTAGCCCATGTTTTGACAGCTGCAGAAACATCGCCGACACCAAAGCACACGTCAACAAGGACACTACTACTACTACTACCTACGGTCTAAAAGGACCGGAAGTATGGCCATATTTCATGCGCACCACCGACTCTCCAACCCCCTCAGCATGACCCATGCACTTTGTTTCTGTGTCGCGGTCACGAGTACTTGACGTTGTTCATCCAACTACCACAACCAATGCCCGCTGTCTCACGGCCTCCTATTTCCTATTTCCCGCTGCACATTTCCCGTACATTGTTTCCGATTGCTGGTCGGTAACCACGGGTGTTACACCGCTTGCAATGAATTTCTCTCACCAGCGATGGACCCT
>QQTW01004593.1_pt1 | contig 10374 bp, 12 predicted proteins | sample 1904831 | NCBI WGS metagenome assembly QQTW01 (sample SAMN09435610, study PRJNA476489) | Subsurface metagenome, whole genome shotgun sequencing project.
CCCCCATCCTCTCTTCCCCCCGGGGCAAAACGGCAGAAGAACCCGGCGCGGGTGATAGCAGGCTCCACTTCGGATCCGCTACCCTGACAAGACTGGGGGAAAGACTTGCTCCCCCCACCTGCCCAACACCTTATCCACCACCGCGGAGAGATGGATCAGAGAGCCACGACGGGTGGGCAAGCTTCCCATTACGAGTGGCCTTCTTCGACTTGTAGAACGTATCAGTCCCGAGTTATGTGCAGAAGCCTCGCGATCGCAAAGAAATGCCAAGTCCCATAAGCGGAGGGAAGGGCTGGGTGGAATGGAAGAGGGGGAGGAGAAATGGCTTGATGAGACGCTGATCGGATGGATAGAGGCCAGAATACTGACTGCTTAGTCGTAAGAGCTGGGAACATGCAAAGTCACACTGAGATGAGGTGGTGAACAGATGGTGAGGGCTCAGATACGTGCATACGTGGCTACAAATCTAGGGGCCTTGTTGGCTTCCACGCGCTATTTCCTATGGTGTATTCAGCACTGGCACCACGTCCAGGTGCAGGTCAAGGTCCTCACCGAAGGGCAAAGGCAAGCAGAAAGAGGAAAGAGGGGAATGAACGACCAATGCACATGGGCAGAGCTCGCTGCGCTCTCAAATACGAAGTCAACAGGACCGTAACAAGGACAATGGATGAGGAAGAATCAAGGAGAATAGCAAAGGTCGTTCCACGCGTTACCACAAGGAGTACTAAGCTCACTTGGTGGACTTATTGGCTTCTTCAGCACATAGCATGGGCATTGGTCCGGAGGTCCTCGGCACCACGTGAAGGCTGAGGTCTTGCTACGGCATAGAAAGAAACAGTGAAACAATATTGGAAGAAGACCCAAGAGGAGTAACCAAGGGGAATGGCACGTGCTTGTGTCACTTTTGAGGCCACGAGCTTACAGGGCCAAGAAGACCATATGAACACCAAAGAAGAGAGCAGACCCAACCAAGCCAAGGAGAACGCCAAGAGCCCTGCGCACACTTACGACCGGAGGCCGTCGTCTTACCCTTGAACGAGCTGCCTCCTGCGAGCTGTTGTACGAACAGAGAACCAACATGACAAAGAAAGTGGAACACGAGACGACCATATAAAATGATCGAGAAGACAAGCGCTCACAAGCATACCTACCGTTCACGGACTTGTTGGCTTCCACCTGCTGTCGCCAGCAGTGTACTAGGCCCTGGCGCCAACGTCAAGGCCAAGTCCTTGCCAGGGTGAAAGAAAGACCGATGAAATGGACTGAGAAGGACAGATCAAGAACGGAGCAAATGGCAGCAGGAACGGTCAAGGAAATGACGAAAGGGGACGACTTTGGAAACAATGACTAGAAGATGACCAAGAATCAAAAAGGTACTCACAATGGAAAAGACTACGAGACCTACCTTGTGGACTTGTTGGCTTCCCCAGCGCAAGGCATGGGCACTGGTCCCCAGCGCCGCGTAGAGGCCAAGTCCGTGCTGGGGTAAGAAAGACCAAGGAAATGGAACGACAATCGGAGATGTGACAGCAGGATTGAGGAAGGAAATTTGGAAGGGCTCAGAGCACATCTACCGTGGGAGTCGACGGAACGGTGAAATCGGTCTTTGACGAAGCGAGAAACAAGACAGGAAAATAGAAGAGGAAAAGATCAAGAGACATTGGCAAGCACTCACACAAAATGTGCGTCTACAAACAATACTGAAAGTCTACGACCCACCTCGAACTTGTTAGCTTCCTCAGCGCAATGGCTTGAGTACTAGGCCCTGACGCCACGACGAGGCCAAGTTCACGTCAGGGTAGGAAAAACACGAGGAAAATGACGGGAGAACGACAGGAGCAACAAAAGCAGCCAGAAACACAGAAAGAGCAACAGCAACAAGAGGAAGCAACCAAGGAAACACGGCGATGTACTCACAGCAGTTCACGATCTACAGTCTACAACTCACCTTTTGGACTTGTTGTCTTCTTCAGCGCTATGGCATGAATACTAGGCCCTGGCGCCACGACGAGGCCAAGTCCTTGCCAGGGTAAGAAAGACAGAACGAAATGACCTGAGGAAAGAAAGAAAGCGACGCCAGAAATGAGCCAACAGAACGAAAGAGCAGGAGAAAGTGATAAGTCGAAGAGGGACGATGGGCTCACCGCATGCTTACAATCCTACAACTCACCTTGAACTTGTTGGCTTCCCACAGCCGCAGCTAGGTACTGATCCCTGACGCCGCGTAGAGGCCAATTCCATGTCAGGGTAGGAAAGACAGAATGAGACGACGCAGGAAGAAGAAGATAAAGAAGAAGAAGAAGAAGAAGAAGAAGAAGAAGAAGAAGAAGAAGAAGAAGAAGAAATGAAACCAACACTGCCTCCACAAAAAGCACCTCTACAAGCAGTGAGTCTACGACTCACCTTCCGGACTTGTTGGCTTCCCACAGCCAAAGCTAGGTACTAGTCCCCAGCGCCACGAAGAGGCCAAGTCCTTGCTGGGGTAAGAAAGACATGATGAAACGATGTAGGAGCGAAAGAAACGTAAAGAACAAGACGGAAGAAGAAAGAAGAGAGGAGTTGGGAGAGAGGAATGCACACGACGAGGGCTCACCGAAAACAGCACGCCTACACGCAGTGAGCCTACAACTCACCTTTCGGACTTGTTAGCTTCCCACAGCAGAGCTAGGTACTAGTCCCCAGCACCGCGAAGAGGCCAAGTCCTTGCCGGGGTGAACAAAAGAAAAAGGAAGGAAATGGGCAGTACATAGGAAAGAGTAGTTGAGTGAGCGAAGAAGATGCAGGTGCTAAAAACAGGAAGGGTAAATGGAAAAGAAGACAGAAGAAGAAGCTGTGGGAAACAGAAGGGAGACAGGAAAGCCAGTATGAAAGAAAGAACAGCCAGGAAAGACAGAAGTAGACGAAGGAGAATGACGAAATGAGATGGAGAGAGACGCGACGAAACAATCAGAAACGGCGATGGGCTCGATGCACATCTACAGGACAACTACAATCTACAATCTACCAGCCTACGAGACAAGATACCCTGCAAGGAAAGACGGCAAGGAAAGATGACAGATGAAAGACAAGTGAGAAGACAGAAGGAAAAGGGAAGTTCAGTCGGCAAGAAGGAGGTCTGCTGGCGAGAAGCAGATCGTTCGGTCGGCGAGAAAGGTCCAGGTCGGCGAATTTGGTCTAGAAAGCGAGTTGTGTGCGGCAAAAACCGGTCAGGGCAGTCGGGATGGTGCAATATGGTGGGAAAGGACGGCTCGAGTTGGCGTAAAGGATCCGAGGCGGTGGGGAGGGAAAAGGGAGCCCCAGGAATGGGGAAGAACAGCAAGGTTGGGAGGAGGGCTTGAGCAGTCGAGATGGGTTGGGCAAATACCTGAGCAGGGCTTGGGCGATGAGGAGCAGCAACAGAAGCAGGATTCACCGCGGCGACAGCAACGACAGCAGAAGCATCAGCAAGACGAACAACGAGGAAGGAAAGGCAAAGGAACTGCCCTGAGCGGTAGCAATCAAGCAGAAGGTGCAACCAGGGGGGGAAGGTTTGATTGTCACAGGGAGTCAGAGCGGCTTGGGGGTAGATGGAGTAAGGAGCTGATGGCAAGGCAGATTGGGAAGAACAGAGGATTTGAATTGAGAAACTGGTCCACGGGAGAAACCAGAGCTGAAAAGCGAGTTGGCCAGCAAGATCAAGGAAGAGTGGGCGGGCTAGAGCACTCATTCAACAAGGGCAGACAGGCAGGTATCACTGGCAGCAGATGTCACGATGATGATGATGATGATGATGATGATGATGATGATGATGATGATGATGATGATGATGATGATGATGATGATGATGATGGGGAGGGCGATCTTTAGCAAAGAAGAAGGAGCAAAAACGGATGACAAGAGGAAATGGAGGGTGTGGCAGCCAGGTGGGTGTGTGATGGTGAAGGTTTGGGATGTTCGACCGGTAGTTGGATGAATTTCCTCAGAAAGTGCTGAAGCCAACACTGTCACATGGGATTGAAAGATGGAATTGGAATTGGGAGATGGGAATGGCGAATGACAAGAAGTCTGGAGCTTTGTCAAGAAAGAAATGGCAGGCAAGAAAAGACGGACAGGCAATGGCAATGAGGATGGCGAGCGAAGTGGCAATGGCAATGGCAATGGCAGTCGAAAGATCACAATGGCCTTCAAATTCAATGCACTGGGCTCAGATCACTAGGCAAAACAAAGAAGCACAGCTACAAGAAGAACAATGGCCAGTGCACGCATAGTGGATCAGAGAAGCAGGAAAACAAGAAGAGAAAGACTGAGGAAAAGTACAGACCACCAAGGAAGGAGAGAAGGAAGCAGCAAGAGAAAAGGTTGGGAAGGAAGGAGGCAATGATGGGAGTCAGTAAGAAGAGGAACAAGAGGTGGGAATGATGGAAGGAAGAGGAGGTGGGTGAAGAGAAGGAAGAAGATGGAGAGGAGGTGATGGGGAGGAAGAAGATGGAGAGAATAACATGAAAGAAAGAAGAGACGAAACCTGAGCAGGAACCACCTTCTTATACTCCATCTTCCCACTACCATCACCCCCTCGACCACCATGTCAACACCCCACCATGTCTCTCTTCACGCCAACACCCTAATCCGGCCAATCGATCCCTTAGTCGGACCTCTAACTCACGTCCCCACCGAGGTTCAACGGCTATCGTGAGTTCTTGATTGGGCTACCACAGCGATGCCGAGGGACATTGCTCGGACAACGGGTAACGCTACCACGATCCCTCTGCCTGCCACTCTGTCATTCAGGTCCGTGCCTGGCTTGTGCCTGGCTTGTGCTCGGAATCTAGCCGAGGGGGCGAATCATACGCTCCAGGCTTTCAGGCACGTGCAAGGGTCGTCGTCAGGGGAGGATCAGATGTCTGTCTGTGATAGGGAGAGGTGGCGACTTGGACCGAAACTCTGATCCGGAGCTGTGAGGAGCGACCGAGGAGTACCGAGGAGTCAAACCTTATTCATGGAATCGATTGAGAAATCGATCGATCGAACGACCGGTTGGGAGAGGAAGGCATGTGAGATTGCCAGACACCCTACCTAGGTGTGTTTTGACAACAAGGACGCGAGAACAAGGGGAGAGGACAGAGGGCAGAATGGGGAGAAGAGGGGAAGGGGAAGAGAAGGGAGAAGGGAGAAGAAGTGAGAAGACGAAGAAGAGACAGAAGAAATGTGACCGACACGAGACCCACCCAGCAGGCAAATCTGATGCTCGAACGATCAAACGCTCCATCGATCCACAGGTTTACTCCCCCTACGCAGCCCTCTTCCATCTCAAAAGTCCCACTATCCTCTCTACAGTACAATCTGCCAGACTGAGAAGGAGAAGGAGAAGGAGAAGGAGAAGGAGAAGGAGAAGGAGAAGGAGAAGGAGAAGCAAAAGCAAGAGCAAGCACACGTCACAGAACATCAGACCTGAACTGAGCGAGCAGGAATACACCATACACCACTCACCACACAACCCAGCCAGGCGAGAACAGCCCATTACAAATCCAGTCTAGCAGACGCCGATTGCGACTTTGAGAGGCAGATCTACGGGGCTCTATATAGCTGTATAGCTATACAGCTAGTGCAAGTAGGCAGGCAAGCAGGCAGAGAGGTAGGCAGGGAAGTCCGAGGCGCAGACAAGGAAAATGGGATGGTTATGGGCATGGGCATTCACTGGAGGGAAGAGAAGAAGAGAGACAGAGAAAGAACTCCGTCCGTAAAGGAGGAAGTCGAGAAATGGATATAAATTTAATTCACCATTCATTCAGCCAAAGTATAAGTATTGGTGGTGGAAATGATGAACCCGATCTTCCACCATGACAAGGATAGCTTTAGGCTAAGCTGCCACCATCATCGTAGTAATAGCTTCATCTAGCAAAGACGCCTTTTCATGATGCTGCCCGACTACCTGGCCTACCTGACTATCTGACTACCTGGATGCTAGGGGATAAACACCACATGCGCATGATCAGCACCGATTCCCATCTCCTTACTTAGTGGCCTTTCATCAGCCGTGCCTGTTGACATGGTCTGGCGCATCATCCGGGGTGCCGTCCACGCCGTCCACGCCTTCTAGGCCGTCCACGCCGTCCACGCCGTCCAGCAGTTGGGAACTGTCTGTTCCGCCGCTAACGGCAGGGGGTGTCGGTGCTCCTCTGGCCGGTGCCGGTGCCGGTGCCGGTCGCTCCAAGGACGGCGAGAGGCCCAATGAGGACTCCCTTCTCAGCTTCAACTTGCGCTCGCCATGCTCGGAGATGCGGTTCAGCTCGGCGACGAACGATCGGCCCCAGAAAGCGCTGTCAGGGAGAAAAGCGCCGGGTCAGCAGAATCTCGGGCGTCAACGGCGGCCATCTTACCTGGTGTACTTGGACACGTATTTGTCCAGCTTGTTGAAGTTGATCAGACGCTGCTCGTCGCTCATGGTGACCGCTTCTTGTAATGCCCCGGCAAGCTCTTCGGTGTTCCAGGGATTCACTATGATGCTCCCGTTCAGGCTCTGGGCGGCGCCCGTGAATTCGGACAAGATCAGCACCCCGTGTCGATTTCGTTGCGTGGCGATGTACTCGTACGAGACCAGGTTCATGCCATCCCTCGTGGACGACACCAGACACACGTCGGACGTGGCGTACAGAGCAATGAGCTCTTCGAAGCTGACGGACTGATGCATCCAGTGGATAGGCATGAACTCGATCGTGCCTACGCCGTGTCAGCCACGCGCTATCATCCTGCAGAGCCTTACACTCACCAAACTTTCCGTTGATTCTTCCCACTAGCTCATTGACGACCGCTCTCAGGTTTTGGTACTCCTCCACATCCTGCCTGCTGGGCACAGCCACCTGGACGAGCACGACCTTGCCGATCCATTCAGGGTGGTCGGTGAGAAAGACTTCCAGAGCATGCATCTTCTGTGGCACACCTTTGATGTAGTCCAGTCGGTCGACGCCCACTATCAGCTTGACACCTTGAAACTTCTGCTCCAGCGCTGCAATTCGCTTCTTGACCTTTTCCTTTTTCAATCCTTCGGTAAACTTGTCCGGATCAATGCCGATTGGGAACGCTCCGACCGTGACGACCTTTCCGTCGTATTCCACCCCATTCGGTGTCGTGGTCAGTCCAAGGATGCGGGAACAACTGCTCAAGAAGTGTCTGGCGTAGTCATAGGTGTGGAAGCCGATCAGATCGCAGTCGAGTAAGCCAAGCAGGATCTCATCGCGGACGGGTAGGATACGATAGATCTCGCTGGAGGGAAAGGGTGTGTGGAGGAAGAAGCCGACTTTGACATTGGACTTGGACCTTCCAATCTCCTCACGAAGCATCTGTGGTAAGAGCATGAGGTGGTAGTCGTGAACCCAGACCAGATCACCGTCTTGGACATCTTTGGCAACAGCTTTGGCAAACAAACGATTCGCCTGCTTGTGAGCTTCCCAGGCCTCCTCGTCGAAGGTGATCTCTCCGGGGTGATAGTGAAAGAGCGGCCACAGTATGGAGTCTGCTCAAGGTTAGGTACGGAATCGGGAGCAGGGGAGGCAAGTCCTGACTGGAAAACCCATTGTAATGCTTCTCTGCCAGGTCATCGTCGATGAAGACGGGCACAGCACCGTAGTCATCCTTGAGCTTCTTCTTCATGTCCTCAACTTCATCCTCGGGCACCTTCAGGCCTGGCCAGCCATACCACAGGAAGGTGGTCGCTTTGGATAATCCGCTCAGACCGCTGACCAGACCGCCGGATGACATGGAAAAGTCATACTTGCCATCCTCCGATCTCTTGATCGTGATTGGTAGACGGTTGGAGACCAGGAGCAGGCGAGACTCCGTCTTGACAGGCTCTTCAGCGGCAGGCATATTGAAGACCGCGAAGGGAATTCTCGTTAGGCACTGAAAGCCTCTGGATTGGAGCGTGGAGATTGCAAGACAGAAAAGGTGAGTTTCCAGTCGAACGCTGAGCAGCTGTGGGCACTGTGTGACGCGCCTTCCAATCCGCGGGAAAGGGTGAGGGCAGATGTCGAGTTCATGCGTTGGATTCTTCCTGAACAATCAAACGTTGATTTTACTGATGAGGCTGAATGAGAGATTTCCTTTCTCGCTACAAAGGCTTCGCCGAACACTACCGGGTAGATCACAAGGGATGGAGCTGAGCAGAAGTCATCGGAAAGTCAAGAAATAATAGGTTGATCTCGCTGGCTGATAGTTTCGAAGCGAGCTCCAACCCCAAGGGAAGCCGTGCTAGAGTACTGCAGAGGCAAACCGTGTGAAATTGCCGACAATCAGCGCCGTCGCTGGAGGTCATATTTACGTGTAATGATCGGGTTTCACGTCATTTGTCGTAATGGGTCCTCCCGCCGGCGGACCAAGATTTTCAACAGTGTCGGATGACGGAGTGGAGCGATTTTGCCCTCTCCGCATTCCCGCCAATCCGCTCCGCTTTGCCAAGCCTTTCGTCCAGTGCAATCCCCAATCCCCAATCCCCATTCCCCGGGTTTCGCGAAAGGAGCAAGGTGGCCAGTAGGAGATGCGCATTGTTTCTTCACTCCTATTGGTAGACTGGACCACAAATCTTCTGCCAGGTCAGGGTCGGAGATGATGGCTGAAAGGACACGGGAGAAAGGCATGCTAAGACGCCCCTCTACAGCACATGTTCCATGGAAGGAAGGTCGCCGGACTTAACCTCCCTATCTATGAACCCCTGCTTCCCCCCATCACTCACCCAAACCAGTCCTGCGCACATAAACAACAACAACCTCCTCGGCTGGGTCTCACAGTCTGGTGACGTCAAGCGACGATCTCTTCGACCAGACACCCCAGCTCTGCGACTAGATTGTCTCGCCGAAAACAAATTATCCCCGGGATGACCATATTCGGGTAAAAAGTGCTCGTATCCTTATCCTCAGCACCAGCAACATCACAAGCCTGGGGACCGATCTCTGCACACCCGAGTCCTGTAGCTGCCTGCCAACGGGCCAGGCTGGTCGACGCAGGCGCAAGTGCCAATGCATCAATAAATCCATGGCAGATGAAGCTGGCCAATAGGAGGGTTCGAAGGGCAAGAAGACGGGTGTTCCGGGTACCGTTACTGGAGTAGATCATGATTGATGTGAACAAGATGGAATTAGCAAAAGACATCGTGGGACTCATTCAGTACGAAACAGTTCAGGCGAGAAAAATGGCTGACAAGAGAACTGCGTGTTAAACAGTAGAGCATCTGCCCAATTACCGTGTCGTGTTTCATCAAGGCAGCAAAATATTCCATCAAAACCGCTATTGCTTTGGCGGACAGCGCTATTTACAATGAGATTGGGACTATCTTTCTTCGTCGTCACCACGGCCGGACCGCTTTGGCCACGGCTGAACAATATTGGTTGACTGATGTGGACTCTTCACCGCCGGCATCTCGTGACGGCCCACGTAAGCCAGGTTAGGTCTGCTTCCGTCCGGAGGAGGATAATACTCCATGGGCGCCGGGGCATGGGCTGGGTGATACGTGGGACTGGTCGATGGTACTGGAGGTGGAGTCGTGTAAGGTGATGGATGCGTATAGGAGTGAACCGGGGAGTGGCTTGACAGGTTGGGGGAGCCGACCTGGGTTGTGGAAGCCGGGCCTACCACGGAGAACTTCGCTTCGGATGCATAACCGGAGGTCGGTGACGGTGGATAGGCAACGTTTGTCTGCCCCGGAGCCGGCGCTGAACCAACCTGTGCTTGCTGATGCCTCTTACGCTTCTTCAGACAGAAGAATACCAATCCGATGGCCAGCAGGAGGACAGCGATACCCCCAACGGTGCCTCCGACGATCGCTCCGATATTACTCTTCTTGCCACCTGGATTGACTGGAACGGGAACCACGGTTGCAGTCTGTGTGGGTATCGCCCTGGTCGGGGTGCGGGAGACGAATGCAGCTTGCTGACCAAAGTAGACGCCTACTCGAGGGTCGTCCCAATCATTTGATGGTGATTTCTTGGTCGCGCCGCCTCGAGGTCTGTGAGAATGCGTCATCAGCCAGTTGACCTTTCTGAACTCAACCGAGGTTGTACTTACGAGCCACCTGTGATCTGCAGGACCTCTTCCGGAACGAAATATTCGGTAACGTTTGGCAGGTAGGAAAACCATTTCGCACTGTCTCTGTTGTATTGGCCAAGATTTAGATTGTGCTGGCCCTGAATTGATGGGACATCGCAATCCGTGGTGTTGGTGAAGTTTCCTCCCATAACCATCATTTGTGAATTGGAGATCACGTTGCAACTCAATAAGCCGTGCGGTGCTGAAGGGCCCGGCTTGTCAGGATACCATTTGACCCATTCAAAAGCGGGCATAGAGAGCACGTATACGTCATCGAACCCCTGGAAGCATTCAAAATCCCGGCAACTAATCAGCTGAGAC
>QQTW01004594.1_pt1 | contig 10372 bp, 16 predicted proteins | sample 1904831 | NCBI WGS metagenome assembly QQTW01 (sample SAMN09435610, study PRJNA476489) | Subsurface metagenome, whole genome shotgun sequencing project.
TTCACGGCAGAATAAGGTAAGCTCTTCGCGTAAAAAAGCTTGTACGCCTGTTAAGCTGAGATGGGTAAGGCGAGGGCATTGGTTTAGTAATGCATGGATGCCCTGTATAACCCATGTCAGCACATCCCCTTTTGCCATTCACTTTTCTCAACCGACCTGTAAAGTTAAGTGAACACAATAGCTTAGATGCACCCTCTCCAGACTGCTTGTCCCAATGGTCTGCCCGTGAGGACCAATCTTTGCTTTAGCCAGCGCGAATATGCTTCGATCCGTGATCGCTTGACACTTGACCAATCCTATCCTTCTCAGCTTTGGCAGTGTCGCCAGTTGCTGGACACTAGCGTCTGTCAGACGATGACAGCACGCAAGATCAATATAACGAATTCGACTACAAAGCTTGACAAGTTGGATGACGGCGTTGTCGGTGATTTGCTGACAGTGGCCCAAATGAGCGTAGTGGAGGTTCTTGCCAAGCTTTGTGATCGACTGGACGGCACGATCCGTGATTAGCCTACATTTAGCCAGGACAAGGTTTCGGAGTCGTGGCGCGGCAGTGATTATCCGATCTAAAGCGGCATCTGTAAGCTGGTCGCATGCGGTGAGGTCTAGAATACGCAGGCTGTCATAAGTGACGGTTCTTGGCAGGTCGAGGAATGCTTGATCCGTGACGAGGTGGCAGTGTCCGAGTCGCAGCTCGCGAAGATGGCGGCTCCGAGATATTAGAGCCGTCACAGAAGAACCAGTGACGAGTTTGCACCCGTGTAGATCTATCTCCAGCATTGAGGGACAGTTGTGAGCGAATGCGAGTATTGCTTGATCCGTAATTTGTACGCAATCGTTGAGTTTCAGCTATACGATGATCAGCGGGGGAAGACATGCAACACACTCCGGTGGAAGCTTACTCTCTTAACATGCCGGCAGTTCTCGGAGACAGGCACGAGCGAGTCATCCGTAACCTTGGAGCATCCTGTGATATTGAGCCCCTGCAGCCGTACACAGTTGTCCGCCACCGTCAATAAAGTGTGATCCGTTATGGAGTGTAAGAATGAGATGTCTAGCGCTAGAAGGCTCCTGTTCCCTTTCAACAGATCGCTGAGCCCACTATCCGTCAACCGTTTGCAGTTCGTCAGAGTAAGTCGTTCTATCCGCTTGCAGTGGATGAAAGGCTGTAAAGTTCCATCGCTGATTTGATCATGAATCTGTGACAGATTCAACCGCTTCACCAGATCGTAGTAGGCGAAAAACCCGTCCGTCTTCCTGACCGATGCCACCACATTCAGCAAATGCTTCCAGTCATTGCACAGCGGCCGATGCCACAACAGGTCCACACTGTTCATAGCCCACGACTTCGACACCAGCATACAATTCTTCAGGTCCGTAGTCGAGCCCAGCTTCGAGAATATGGTGATCAAGAGCTCAGGAGGCAGACGGCTGACTGGTGACAGGCGATGCTCTCGTTCCATCGACGGCGAGACCGTCATCTCTCGAAACGTAGAAACACCTATGGAAGATTGTGAGTCGTTCGGTTGGGCCATGAAGAAATCCGTGTCATCATAGCCGGCCCTCTCTGGTGAGGTCGATGAAGATGATTCAGATGGAGTGTCGCTGGTCATATGGAGGTTCCGACGCGATCGAGCCATGTTGTATGTTAAGTACTATATGATGTGACGTCTTCGTTCAAGAGTGGTATTGCGTCTCGTGGTCGGGGATTTCGCCGGGTGCAGGACGGTAATGTTGAGCAACGAATGGATTATCCTAAAACTCGGGAAGGAAACGGTCGAGGTTAAAAGGAATGCGCTTGGGAACTGGAATATTATCAGAAAAGCTGGTGATATTGGACGGTACCGAAATCCTGGGTTTTCGATGGTTGATGGTTTGCAGGTTGGGGAGCTTCGCGTTTTGAGAATGAAGCGGTCGGCAGCGAAGGATGGAGGTGATTTCGGCAGTATCGTAGTCTCACGCCAGCAAGTTCGTGTAAGGATCGTGATTGTGCGACACTGCAGCTTGGATGGTTTTTCAATCGAGTAGGGAGCTGCGGCTCAACACGCAAAAACTGATGCAAGCGCAGAGGCGCTTCAACGTGCCTCTCGGTGACAGTACCCGAACGCCGCAGGAGACGGTAGGTTGATGTGTGGGAGATGTCCTATTAGTGTATAGCATATGAGATCTTGAAATACCTGACGGCGACGGTCGCTTTGTAGCAATGAGGGTTGTCGGCGCAATATATACTTTTAGTGTTGTGAGGTCAGACTGTTGATGCCGTCGGGCTCCAATAGCGGCAGGGATTATGAGGGGGCTTACGAATCTAAGGCTTTGTAAACCATCAAGAGACCCGACAACAATCTAAAGGCGCAGTGGAACTCGGAGCATTCAGGTTAGCTTCTACTTAGCCAAAGCCCGCGACAGCTAATAAGGTAGGTAATGGCATTCAACTAAATTGTTGTTTACCCCAATCTATGAGTTTCACCCACTGCAACTGTACTCTGAACCAGAGACCTATCCCACACATTCTGGTATTTTCACTCATTTATGCTATTGTGAGAGGGAGACCGATATGCCCTGCCATTGACCAGACTGTAAAGTGCTTGGATTTGTACCTTCTGAAAGGAGAGAATATGAGGCACATCGACGACCCGGACTTCGTATACAAAAACGGCAATAAGCACACTCGTAACGAGACGTATCACGTCACTTTCGACCTGTCTGCTCCCTTCGCCCATTCGCGCAGTACATTCTTCTTTAGCTTCCCAGTACTGGTTTTCGGGAGCTCGTCGACGATCTCTACCTCCCTCGGAATCATGAACTTGCTGATCTCACTTTTGTGCTTCGCCCAATCAATAACATCCTCGCCCTTTAGCTGCTTCCCACTCTGTACTGTGATAAAGGCTTTGGGTCGTTCCCCCCAATGAGAGTCCGCTATTGCAACTACTGCAGCCTCCAAGATATCTGGGTGCGTGGCGAGCATCGACTCTAACGCTACCGAAGATATGTTCTCTCCACCTGATCATGAAGATATCAGTGACTGTCAAGGAACGTACGGAACAAGGTCCGCAGGCTTACCGCTAATTATGATGTCCTTTGCTCGGTCAAGAATCTGTGCTGCTCCATCGGGATGCCATACAGCCAGGTCACCAGTGTGAAGCACTCCGCCTGCAAACAGCTTCCTTGTAGCCTCTGGATCCTTAAGGTAACCCTTAGCACAGATATTACCAACGCAGACAATCTCTCCAATCTCCTTGCCGTCCTTTCTTACGTCGACTATGGTACCATCGGGTACATCGGTCTTGATGACTCGGATTGGAAGACTTGTGACGAAGCCATGACCTTGTCTTGCCATTTTCTGATATTTCTCTGATTTAGGTATGTCTTCCCAGGCTGGCATCAAATAGCCTTTCATGATAGGACCATACGTCTCCGTAAGACCATAAACATGTACGGGATGGAGGTTCAAGTTCGTCATCTGCTCGAACAAATGTGCTGTTGGTGGACTTGCAGCAACGGTAACCCGGACGGGCTCAGGTAAACGCTCAGCCTCCTTGGCGCTACAGAGAAGAGTGTTGACGGTGGGTGCCGCATTGTAATGGGTGATCTTCTCCTCCTTTAGCAGTAGCCATATTGCAGGATAATCGATTTTCCGCAGGCAGTAGTGGGTTCCTCGCACTGCTGTGATAGCCCAAGGAAACGTCCAGCCCATCGCGTGAAACATTGGCAAGGTCCATAGATACCGGCATCGTCCTGTATGATAATTCAGACCTGATTCGATCACGTTGCCCAAAGCTGCCATATAGCACCCTCGATGTGTGAATTCCACACCCTTGGGTCTTGCGGTGGTACCACTCGTGTAGGCTAACGCAATCGTAGCTTCTTCATCTTGAACTTGCGCCTCCAATCCATCCCATCCTTTGCTTCCTTGCTCAATATCGTATTTGAGGCCTTCCAGCACTGCCTCATCAAACGGCCCACTCAATTCACCTTCTGTGGCGTCTGTATCAGTGTCGACGATGAACGGTACATTTGGGTTGCCCTTTCGATAACCATCAAGGAGCGGTACAAATTCTGCATCTACAATCAAGACCTCGGCTTCCGCGTGAGCAAAAATATATGATATGTCGTCCGGCTTGAGTCGATAATTGGTAGCTATGACATTGCCATTCCGTCAGATGAGTAATTCCTCCTAGGCTGCAATGACGTACCGACGTTGATGGCCCCTGCTGCAGCGATACCGAATATGGATTCCAAGAAAGCAGGTGTATTCGGACATAAGATCCCAACTCTTTTGAAGTTATGCTTCTTCAGGAAATAAGCTAGACCTCGTGCGCGATCCGCAGCCTCCCTATAAGACCGCCGCAGGACCTTCTTGTTTGCTGTGACATCTGAAGCACAAGACGTCAGTCATTCGAAATACAGTCCTCACTGACCGCGGGACATACGATATATGGCCTCAGCCTACCGACTGCGGTCAGTCTTGGTTGTACGGATAGTGACTGCAATTAAGTTGCTCTGCTTACATCAGGTTCTATTGCTGCTGCACGAGGAAGGAAGAAGGTTGGAGATAGTGCATGGAAATTATGATGATGTTTGTACTCTTGATTTGGCGGATCTGGTGGGGTTGGTGAAGAGGAGGAAGAAAGGAAATGCGCCGCAAGCTTCGAAAGGCGGGATTGAGCCCCCGACATGCCGAGTTCTATTCTACCTAATATAAGACAACTGTATCCAAGTAGGAGAAGCTGCAACAATCACGAAATCATTAAAGGGTCCGAAAGAAGTCAAAGACCTAATGGACCTAGGATTGTGTCCCCACCAAGCGGGAGGTCTAAAGTGTGGGGAAAGATTCTTGTGCCGAGGATCGTCATTCTGCAGCTCCTTGGGATGATTATATAGTTATTGTTTGGTCTACTTCAATTCGTCGAGAAAGGATCGCAACTACTTTGCAGTAAAAATTCTTTGTTTGAAGCACATACACCGTAGAAAGCACGCTGTAGTCCTTGCCATATGAACATGACTTTGATTAGACCTGGGTTGAGATCTAGAAGATGATTCGAACGGTCATCTCCAACTTGCCATAGCAATCCCCCGACTCGGAGTAGATCGCTTGAGAGTAGAGCATCATTCTGTAGGGAAAAGGCTAGCTACACCTCGTGCCGTAACAGTATCGGAGTCTTCCTACTAATAACCGTATTCGGCGAGCTGCTTCTTCGTCTTATCGTCGACCTGTGCGCTCCTCTGTGCCTCCAGTAGTTGCCTGCGTGCGGCCTTCTTACGTTCGTAATATGCGGCACCCTTGACCTTTCTCCTCTCCTCCAGTCTGCATTAGATTGCCAGTTAGCCTGATGTTGCGCAAAGTGCGCCCGAACATGCTTGCGCTTGTTCTAATCATCAAGGAGGAGGTATACAAACCTAGCAACCACGTCCTGGTATTTCCACCCGACCTCATGACTCAACCTGCCCACAGTGCAGTATTTCCTCCCCGGTTTCAGTCTCAGTACCCTGAGCGCTTGTGGTACTACCATCCTCTTCTTCTTGTCGTATGGGGGCGGGACACCTTCGAAAACCTTGAGACGTTCCATCGCAGCGGCACCACGAGCGGTCTTGTGAGGTATCATGCCTCGGACAGTTTTGTAGAAGATGCGGGAAGGAGCGCGGAAGTGGAAAGGACCTGTTGCGTACGAGTCAAACGTGCCCGAGTGCACTGTGGAAAGTGAGAGACAGGAATTGGATAAGCGTACCTCCTCGGGTGGGGTTGAATCGAGTGATCTTGCGGAGATAAGCGTGGTACTTTACTGTAAAGTTGATATATTGTCAGCTCCAAGAGTCTACCAAACTGTCGAGTTCGCCCATCAACCTCATGTGAACGTTGATCTTATAGTTGACGGGTGGTAGACGTACGCTTCGCTCTGAAGAATTCGCCAGAGATGTTGAGGGCTTCGCAGCGGACTACCACGATTTTCTGACCATTGAGCAGCTGCTTGGCCACGGTGCTAGCCAAGCGACCGAGGAGGTGCCCTTTGCCATCGATCACGACCTGAACATAGCAGTAGCACTGATCAGCTTCTTCCAGTCTCTGAGAACGCGACACTCTTGGAACGTCTACCGAATCGCGAATCGCCAATCCGGTGTTGGTGGACTGATACTTACAACTGGATCAAAGGTCGACATCCTGGCCTGCTGCTACTTATCGTCAAATGTAACAGGAAATAATCGTGTCGATAATCCGTTACCGACGTCTGATAGAGGGTGTCCGGGGTAAGTGATCGAGTCGTTGTGGTCGTGGTGGTTGATAGATCGCGAAACAAGGTTCGTAATGAGCTTAAGCGAGCTCAACTTGTGTGAAGGGGCTGCAACCCTAGGCCTGGAATCAGACAGACAAAGAGTGCGACTTACTAACTTTATACAACAGAAGTGCAGGATAAGGTAAGCTACCTTAGGTATTGATCTCTCATCCCGTAGCTGGGACCTTCTACAGATATGTAGCGGCTTAATTGACCCCCTTGAATAGACAGCGAAATCGAGTTTTCATATAAATGATGTCATGGTCAGTTGGCCTTTCTATGTGAATAAGGTACTCGGACATTCATCAATTCATCGGGCATCGGATTACTTTGTCGGCAGTCTTAGTTAAAGGGGTTTTCCCGTGAACAACAAACATTCGATTGGCAGTGATGAATGAATGTTTCTTCTCATACGAGAGCCGTACTTGTACCTACCTTACCTACCTAGGTAAGGTCGGAGCATGCTTACGTAACGCTACTATCGCGATGTTTTGGGTTTTGCCTCCCGCTTCTGTTGGTGACCGACTTCACATGATGAACTGATGCCAATTTTGCTTCCAATCTTGCTATCGTCGAAGCTCTGACACTGCACACTAATCGAATGGATCCTACTCCTCTGCTCCGCATCCTATAGTCACTCGTTCTACTCGTATACCTCCGGATGGGATTGTTCCAGGGAACCACGTAACACAAACCACACCCCCTGCTCCTCTCGTTTGAAACCAGTGTCGATCCCTACCATACCAACTTCTCCTCCGAGCAACGTCTGCATCATCATACAAACAATGTCTACCACGAACAACACAATGTCTTCATCAGCCGATCATGGGACTCATGAGGGGTCACCCAACCAGTCACCATCCACATCACCACAACGAGGGTCTGGAGATTCAACAACACGGGAACAAGGCTCTACAGGGACATCGGGCAGAGTGCGCGGTGCATCCCTCACGGGTTTCTTGGAGTCAAGGCCCCCTTTGGGCATGTGGCAGGCCACAGGAGCGGTAGCTTCCAAGGCACCATCGCTGATTGAGATTCGAAGAGGGAGTTATGGTCGTAGCGGATGGAATGAGGATGGCCAACGGGCGGAATATCACAGGAGAAACAGTGCTACCAGTGAGGAAGGTTCACTCCGAAGACGGTTTTCGAGGTCAAATTCGGCACAGAGTCCTGCCAGCCTCTCTCATACACATCAAGGTCCCAATACCGTTGCTGAAAACGCGGATGAAGACAACCCATACTTTCCAGATATGAAAACGGAACCGCAAGAGTTCAATAAGGCTACTTCATCAAATCCTATTACTGACCCTCCGGTCGACGTCAAACACAAACTGGTGCCCCGCACCACGACCGCTCGCCTCAGCTCCACCTCCGAGCCCTCAACCGAACCAACCGTGATAGGACCGGACGAGAACGGATACTACCCCAACGGCTATCGACCACCGCCGAAGAAACCCTGGACCGAAACAACCGTCATAGGTCTCAAAGCCTTCTGGAAATTCTTCCTCACCCCATTAGGATTTTTCATCGTAATATACGGTCTCAACATCGTCGCCTGGGGCGGTATGCTCTTCCTCCTCCTCTGCAACGCCGCACCGGCAATGTGTCGGCCCACCTGCAACGACATCAACTCGCCGCGTCGGATCTGGGTGGAAATTACCTCGCAGATCCTCAACGCGCTGTTCTGCGTCACCGGTTTCGGTCTCATTCCATGGCGATTCCGCGATTTCTATTATCTGCTGAAATGGCGGGTCTTCAATGACTATAACGGATTGCGCCGGTTGGCAGGCATCCATCGTACTTGGTTCAGACTCCCGGGCAGCGCCAGCCTCAAAGTCCTCAGCCGTGACACCATCGCCCCCGTCTCCACCGCCGACGATCAAAACAATCTTGCGCTCCCCATTCCGCCAAGCGCCGCTCCGGATCCACCTCTGACCGGTGTCCGCGCTCCTCCGACCGCGCTTTGGAAACTCGACTTTGTCATCTGGGCCTACGTCTGGAATACCTTCCTGCAAGCCGTGCTGTCCGGCTTCATGTGGGGATACAACCGGATCAACCGGCCGAGTTGGAGCACTGGGTTGTTCGTCGCGCTGGCCTGCATTGTCGCGGGCATGGGAGGTTTGATGGTATTTTTCGAAGGGAAGAAGGTCAAGAAGGTCGAAGGGATCCCGGTGACGGAGGAGGAGGTCTTGAGGGATGTGGAGATGTCGGCGACGAGGAAGAAGGCGAAGAAAGGGATGGGCCAGAAGCCAGGGCTGGAGGATGAGATTGGAATTTGACGGATCGGCAATTGAGCGTGTACGATTATGCTGTGCGCGTTGAGGACAGGGCTTGGGTCTCTCTGTCGCGTTCGATGTCACTATTGCTTGCCTGACGGCCTTCTATTCTTTTCTTTGTCTATATTACAATCCACATGTCTATTTTTGGCAAGTCAATATCCGGACTCCATCTATAACCCAGTGAAACGATTGACACCAAACACAACCCACAACTCCAACGACTACCTCACGCGACCTTTTTCCTCGCCCTTTCCCTCGCCGCCTTCTCCCTCCTCTGAATCCACCCTTCAGCCCCAACCCCACCGAACACCAGCCCCACCCCAACCCATTGCATCCCACTCAAGCGATGCCCAAACCACACCACGCTCAACATCATCGTTAACATCTTCCTCGTCACCGTCACCGTTACTAGCAATAAACTCGAGAAATGGCTCAACGTATAGAAAATAAATAATTGACCCACGGCGCCGCAGGCGGAGAAGGCCAGCACGTCGTAGCCGACTGACGGATGCGTACGGATGAAGGTCATGGCGGAAGAGAGTTCGTGGCCGGCGTTGGGGAGGTCGAGGCCGAGGGACCGTGTCAGGGCGTGGACGACGGGCAGCGGGGAGAGAAGGAGGTAGGTAGAAGTGATGGCGGTAGCGAGAATATTCTGGGCGGCCATCATTTGCGGGCCGGTGTAAGGTTTGAAGACTGGATCAGTGAAAATATGGTCCTGAGTAGTGTTGGTGAGGCCGTCAAGGAGGAGGTTAATAGCCAAGAGAAACAGACCCCAGGCGCTGCTCGTCGCCGCGCCTTTGGACCTTTTCGTGGAGGACGATGGATGATGTAAAGTGAAGACGGCGACGCCGGCGGTGACGAGCAAGACGACGAGGTATTTGTACAGCGGGTACCGCTTGCGGAAGACGGTCAGGTGCAGGAACATGACCGGTAGTAACTTGCAGGATTTGGCTAGGATGAAGGTGATATAGTCTATATGCGCCAGGCTGGCGTACCCAAACGGCGAGGCGAGAGAGGAGGTGATCGAGACGAGCATCAACGGGCCGAGGATGGCGCGGGAGGGGAATATTCGTCGGGCGTTGCTGGACGGATCCTTGGGGGCGCTGATGCGCAGATAGATGTAGCCTGTCAGGGCGGCGAAGGCGGACTGGATGGTGTTGAGGAAGATGGAGTAGGTGAAGCGTTCGGGAGAGGAGGCGGGGCCGTAGGCGGTTGTTGTTATGCGTTCTTGGAGGAGGGCCCATGATAGACTGGAGATTGTGTCAGTGGGTGTGGTGAGGGTAAGGTCGAGGAGTTTGGAGGGTACAATGATGCGTAGATTCCGCCGATGCAGATGATCAGTTGGGCAAGGCCTGCTTGCTCCGGCGCATCGGCGGTGGTGGTCTCTTCTCTTCGGTTGTTGATTTCCTTTGAGTGCCCGTTCATGTGCTTTGGACTTGTATTCTTCTCTAGCGGTCTCTCCATAATTTCAGAAGAGGCTGCCCGTTGCAATGGCGCCGCTTGTTTTCGGCGCGCCATTGTGGAATGGTGATGGTGGGCAGTCACCTCGAAGCTGCAATCTGGCGATATCGTGGTTGGCCTATTTCGGTTAGCGTGAAACTGCGGGCTTCTTCCAAGCATGCGGCTCTACTTTGACATTCGTTATCGAGACATCAAGATGGTCATGGCTACAAGCATCGACACAGGGCAGTCTGGCATCTGCGATACGCAGGATAGTAGGGCACGGGAAAAGGGAAAGACAACACGGTTTGCCTACTCCATCTTCCTCAACACCATCCAGTCCGCCTTCGCCGCCCTGACAGGCTACATCTACCTGCGCATCAG
>QQTW01004595.1_pt1 | contig 10371 bp, 9 predicted proteins | sample 1904831 | NCBI WGS metagenome assembly QQTW01 (sample SAMN09435610, study PRJNA476489) | Subsurface metagenome, whole genome shotgun sequencing project.
AATAAAGCTCAACCCAAAACTACTGTAGCCGCTCGAAAACCTGCGGTTAAAACTACACCTTCCCGCTCTCCTTTAGCTTCCGGGAGTTACCCAGCGCGAGTTACATGGAATCAAGGCTTGAGCATCCGCGCCGAACCAAGTTTAGAAGCAGAACGTATTGGTAGCCTAGATTACAACCAAGAAATCGTAGTTTTGCAGCAAAGCAAAGACGAAAAGTGGGAGAAAGTTAGGCTAGAAGATGGCGAAACCGAAGGGTGGGTAAAAGCAGGTAATACCGAGCGAGTAAATTAAGGCGTTGCCTAATCAAAGGATGAAAGAGGAGACAAGGAGACAGGGAGAACAAGGGTGGGGTGCAAGAAGAAAATGATCGTACCTAAATTTAGCAATGCCTAAATAAAATGGATTACAAAGGCATTAACGCTCTTTGACAGGTAGGACACACCGCATGAATTGCCAATTGACAATCTAGCAAGTGATAACCTTCTTTTTCTGCCGTTTTGCTACCTATTTTTAAAATTGAATCGTTTTTAAATTCAATAGTTTTATTACAGCGAACGCAAATTAAATGATGGTGGTGATGGGGATAAGGTTGATTTAGTTCATAATGTTTATGTCCTTCCCCTAACTCTAGTTCGCGCAAAATACCCATTCTCGCCATCAACTTCAAAGTCCGGTAGATGGTAGACAGGCTAATACCTTTTGCTTGCTCTTTCGTCTCTAACTGATGGTACAGATCCTCCGCGCTGAGATGTTCTCCTTCAGGAAGTTCTTGAAAAACGTGCAGTATCGTCTCTCTTTGAGGAGTTAATCGCCAGCCGCGATCGTGGAGTTCTGCTTTGAGGGAGCCAGCCGTGTAAACAGTCATAACGACATTCTCAAGAAAGCTTTGTAGTTGCTAATTCTAATAAATTTACCGAGCAAGTGTCAACAAGCCCAGCTTATTGAGAATCATTATTAATTGACTTGGCGCTCAAACTCAAAACATTGAAAATAAAATCTTTCTCTCCCCTTGTCTCTTTGTCCCCCAGTCTTCCAAGTCTTATCAAAATTACGAACTTAAAATAGAGGTCTAGCTTTTTGCGCGATCGCCTTTACTCTAGAAGTGATGTGCAGGGAAAATAAGTTGTGGATGCAATATTAGAGCAGTCGTACCAAATAAAACAAGCCTTAGTTGACTTTGTTTTGGATGCGGAGGGAGAATTAGCAATAGCTTTAGAAGCTTACGCCGCCGAGCAGTCGCGGCGCAAGTTGGGAGATAATCAGCAAGAGTTGATTATTGACAGTTTTCTTACCGAAGGCAAAGTTGGAGACAAAACGCCGATAGAATTATTTATTGCCAGTCAGCCAGAATTGACAAAGAGCGATCGCGAATTGCTTGATAACTGGCGGCGTAGTTTTATGGGTTTATTTGCGGTAGTCAAAGTTTTGAGTGATGGTTTTGAACTGCAAAACTGGCTCACGACTAAACACTATATTGTTAAGCCTAATAACTCTCAAACTACCAAAGAGTTAGCGCGTTGCAAAGAAGGAGATATTTTACTTACTCGCATTGCACCGATTACCGATTACTGGATATTTTTTAGTAGCTGCACAATACTTGGCAAATTAGGCAAACCCAAGTTAGCTGTAGCAATTGGTAACTTCAAAGATAATTACAAACCTTCTCTTTACGGTGACGCACCAGAATTATTACAACAAGCTTGGCAATCGGTAGCTCAATATCATCAACAGTTTATTGAGTTTTTCGGTAGCGATGAAATAACAATGCCAGGATATCAACTTAATAAAAAAATTGCCGAATTTCAGAACCTATTAATGCAGCAAACCTTGAGCGCCGCAGGTATTGATAATACTAAATCTTTGGCAGAAATGGCGCAAGAAGCGGGAATGGACGAAGCAGAAATTGAAGCCGCAGCTAAAGAAGCAGGTGCAGATGCTAAAGTAGTCGCGCAATTATTTGACAAAAATAGTCCCGCCAAAATGGTAGCACCTAAAATCGAATTACCTGCCCAACTGAAGAAAGCAGAACAAGTAACATCTTTATCTCATCCGCGTTGGGGGCAAATGTTTTTACCTACTTACAGTAAATTTAAAACTATCCTTGAATCTCAAAACTGGCAGAGTATTGAAGGAGCGGAAAAAATTATTCGTTACTACTTAGAAAGCCCAACTATTAATGTCTTTATTTGGCAGCGATTAGCCCAAGAGTATCCGCAACAATTAGAGAAAGTTTTACAGCAATTTTTAGAGCTTCCAGATTTTAAAATTGAGCAATTACCAACACTTTTACAACAAAAGTTTGATAAACCTTTAGAACCAGAATTGCCGGAAACTGCCAGCGTACCCATACACTTAAATAACTTGTTTGAGGAAGCAGTAGCAGAGGTTAATAAATCAAAATCAAAAAGCAAAACTTCTAAAAAAGCAAATTCTGGTTTCGGAAGATAATTTTAAAATACTTATGTTTGTAGTTAATAAATCTCTTGCTCCCCCAATTCTGGGGGGAACAGGATTGCAAGTCCTCAAGTGTTCAGGAATTTAGGGAGCGCTCCTGGATTATCCTAAACGAACTTCATTTTGAGGGCATTTTTGATAGTAAAATGTTTTAACTTTAGGCGGTCTAAAATATTTTTTATTTCAAAAACCTTGACCCAAACTAGAAGGTTTTTGCGGGCGATTATTAGCAGTTTCTAGAATTTGAACTAACTGCACATCTCTGATAGTACCGATCGCATTGTAAGACAAGTTCGCCTGATTTGCTGTCTCTGACTTCACCCAAGCGTAACTAGCTTTTGGTAAGTCGGACAAATTTTCTGCTACTTTTCCTAAGTGAGGAGTATAAAAACGCAACAATACTCCGGTTTTTCCGCCACCTTCAACAAAATTGATGGGATGATTTTGGACTATAGAGGCTACACTTGGTTGCTGCAAAAATGCTTTAACTTCAGGGTTATAATCGCTTAAAAAGCCTGTACTACCAGCTACAGCTAATGCCAACCAAGGCGCTAATAACCAAGTTGCTATCCAATACTTAGCACTCAAAAATCTCTTTCCGAATTTATGGTAGCCAATCCATACTAGAGGAACGCCCAACCACCCTAATCCTAACGCAAATGCGATCGCCGCATATTTTTTAATTTCTGTATCTACAGTTGCTACCCCTGTAAGCGCGATTAAACTTGCAATTAATAACACGCAACTCAAGCCACCAATAACGTAACTCAAAATCCGAGGTAAGCTGCAATTAGGATAGTTTTTACCCAGCCAATCTAAAGCTAAAGCCGCAAGTATTGCAATAAAGGGATAAAGAGTTAGAGCGTAATGAGGTATTCGCGTTGAAAAAAGGCTAATTTCAATAAATAATATTATCGGGAATCCTACTAATATTAGTTGATAGCGAGGAATCGGGTTAGTTAGAGCAACTTTTAAACCTAGTAATCCCAGAAAAGCCCAAGGAAAAGCTTTTGCTGGAATATTCCAAAAATAATAAAAAATACTATTGCCGTTGCGTTCTTCTGAATTGAGATGAATGATAAAATCAAACATTTCTGTAAATCTATTAGCTCTGTAATAATTCCAGCTAGTAATAAGCCAATAGATTGTAGGAATTAAGCCGATTATTAAACCTAAATATATAGCAGGATTTTTTAAATGATGATGGCGGCGATGTTCCCAAATTAAATAAGGCATTAAAGCCAACATAGGCAAAAAGATCATATAGCTTCTAATTAAAAAGCCCAATCCAAAACTTAATCCAACTCCAAAACCCCAAATTAACCGATTATTTGGCTGCAATTCTGCTTTTAACAAACACCAAATACCTAACAATACAAAACTTACTAAAGGAATATCTGGTACAGACATCCGACTATATTGCAACCAAAAAAATTCAACACTCAAAATAGCCGCCGCTAACCAACCTACTTGTTTATTAATAACAATTTTGCCAATTTCATAAATCAACAAAGTGCTAACGATACTAAAAAACATACTCGGAAGTCTAGCGGTGGTTTCGCTAATTCCAAATAAAGAAAAAGAACTGGCAATTAACCAATAAATTCCCGGAGTTTTGCCATAATGAATAATTGCCGGATTAAGCCAATCGCTATACTCTACAATCCATCTCGCCCGCCAAGCATAAATTCCTTCATCATGGGCAATTAAACTTTGCTGCTCAAAATTAAATACTAATAGGGGAACAAGCCAAATTAATAAACTGATATAAGGCAAAGTTGCGATTAAAAAAGAACTTTTGAAAATACGCTTGTTCATTTTTTGGTTGTCAGATTACCCAGTCGTTGCGATTGTCAAAACTTGCGGCGGTGTAGCATCGGGGGGATAAAGAAAATTTACCCGCACTAGGCGCGTGTCTCGCGGTTTCATATTTAGTTTTACTAGAGTAGCACCGCGATCGCCGCGTTTTTGAACTAAATGAACGTAGCGCGTTTGTGGTAAGCCGCGATCGTCGTTGTAAGCTACTCTTAGCGTTCCCCGAAAGAAAACTTGCTTGGCTGGCGGATTAAAGAAACGCAATCCATTTTTACTCAGCTTGTCTTCTTTAATAGGAGTTTGCAAAGCTAAAATCACTGTTTGAGCCGTACTTGTATTGTTATGCAAAGGTAAATTGAGATTGTACTGAATGCCATAATTACCATGAGCGCTGTAAGCTGTATCGGGATAACGCGCCAATAAAGGCGCGCTTTGCACCTGACTTGTACCTAATCTACCTAAAGGAAGCGTACTCAAACCGTAAGAAAATGCTTGACGCGATCGCGGAATAGTTAAATAAGGCGCGTTTGGACTATCGACTATTTGGGCTGTCCACTGCGAACCAATGGCAATTCCGGCTACCCTACCGTAGATAATTTTACTTGTAGTTTGTTCCGGCGGCGTGGGAACGCGATCGCGCGGTGTAACTAAACTTCCCCCAAACAACAATTGTTGCCATTGTGTCAAAGTCGGTGCTATTTCCCTGCCATTTGCTCCTCTAGACGCGTACATGGCTAAACTAGCCGCATAAATAGGGCGGCTGCTTTGCAAGCGCATCAGTACCGATCGCCCGTTGATTGGTGGCTGTAAAGTTTTTACGGGAATGGGCAAATTAAGTAACAATCGGCTTTGACGAGGCGGTAGCACGATATAAGGAGGTAAATTATTTCTGTATCCTCGTAGTATGGCATTAGTAACGCGATCGCCCGGCCCTGCAAATATTTTACTTAAGGGATTTTCTGTTAAAGCTGGTAACTCTTTAAACGGTGCGTCAGGTTGACTAAGATAAGTTGCCGCCTGCAATACATTTACTTGTAAAGGCTTGGGGCTGGGATTGTGGAGAATTATACCCAGGTAAAGCGATGTCTCCGATGGGCTACGCCTACGCAAATAGTTTGGTAGGGGTGGTTTGGCGACATGATGGGCAAATATATCAAACCTTCCTTGTAAAGGAAAATTCAGATGCGCCGCTTTTACTCTTTTATTGTTGGGGGGAAAGGTTGATAGCAAAATCCCTGGTTTTTGGACTAATTCGGGACTGTTGCTGTTAAACACCAGCACTCGGTCTAATTTACCTGGTAATTCTCTTACTTGTTGAATTTGGACTACTTCTTGAGGCGCGGCTTGAGCAAGTATGAATGGAAACATGAATAATCTTTCTTAGACAAGGGTTAATCGTTGGGCGACAGCTAGGAAACTGTTTTTAACTTCAGCCAAATTATCCTGACTGAGAATAGGGACGTGAACAAATATACAATGACTAGACAATTGCGAAGTTTTTAAGTAATGCAGTAGTGAGTAGTAAAGACCTTCGCAGATAAATTTACCCGCATCTTCACTAATTTCAATGCCATCAATGCCAGCTATTAATTGAGATAAGTTTACTTGAGTATTTAACACTTCCTCTCGATCGGTAGCTCGATCTTCGATAGTAAGTTGGCGGCGGCTTTCTGCCATACCACAACAAATAATAATATCAGGTTGGAGTTCGGCAATTTTTGAAATCACACTTTTACTTGCAAGCTCGATATCTACAGGTAATAGCCTTAAAAATGAATCGCGATCGCGTACAGGGGAGATTGCTTGCAACAAGTCGTCGGAGGAATTAGATTTTTGATGCGGCAGCCAGGTAGTAAAAGAAGTAAATAGTATTTTCCTACTCATGTTTAGTCGCGATCGCGCAAGCTTAAAATATAAATGAGTCAACGGGTAAAAAGATGACAGAAATAGCGATTATAGATTATGGCATGGGCAACTTGCACTCAGCTTGTAAAGGCTTAGAAAAAGCCGGGGCAAAACTCGTTATTACCGACTCAATGCGGGAATTAGAGCAAGCTGATGCGATCGTATTGCCTGGAGTTGGAGCTTTCGATCCTGCCGTGCAACATTTGCGATCGCGCGGTTTAGAAGCCCCAATTAAAAAAATAATTGCTAGTGGTAAGCCATTTTTGGGCATTTGTCTTGGCTTGCAAATGTTGTTCGATCGTAGCGAAGAAGGTACTGAACCCGGACTTGGGATTATTCCGGGTACGGTGAAGCGATTTGTTAACGAACCAGGAATTACAATTCCCCACATGGGTTGGAATCAGTTAGAAATTACTCAACCAAAATGCGGGCTATGGCAAGGGCTGCAAGGTGGGGATTGGCTATATTTCGTTCATTCTTACTATGTTGACCCTGTAGACCCTTTGGTACGGGCGGCAACGGTCACTCACGGGACGCAAAGTGTCACCGCCGCGATCGCTGTTGACAATTTGCAAGCAGTACAATTTCACCCCGAAAAATCTGCCACTGCGGGACTGCAAATTTTAGCTAACTTTGTTACCCAAGTAAAAGCTAAAGTGCCAGCCTGAAAAGAAGTTATGAGTTTGCGAATATATGGCAATCGGCAACTAAAAACTCTACCCGGACTTGATACGCGCCCGACAAGTTCGCGCGTGCGCGCGGCAGTGTTTAATATTTGGCAAGAAAACATCACCGATTGCTCGTGGCTAGATTTGTGCGCCGGGAGTGGAGCGATGAGCGCCGAAGCATTGCAGCGCGGAGCAAATAGCGTAACTTGCATCGAACAATCTAGCCGTGCTTGTGCGATTATTGAGCAAAATTTGCAGCAAGTCGCTAAATATCGAACCTTTAAAGTATTGCGGGGTGATGTATTACAGCGCTTGAAAACTCTTAAAGGGCAATTCGATCGAATCTACTTCGATCCACCTTATGCCAATAATGCTTTGTATCCGCAAGTCCTAGAAGCGATCGCATTTTACAAACTCCTACATCCTGATGGGGAAATGGCTGTAGAACATTCGCCTAGTTTTAATTTGCCCCAAGTTAGCAATTTAGAACTTCGCTTGCAAAAAGTTTACGGACAGACCGCCGTTAGTTTTTATTGCCCTTCTTTTAGCTCAGAAGGGCAATTGGCTTTACAAACCTAGTTGTTTGCCACGCTTGTATTGCTTGTAAGCTGCAAAAAATAAGCCTGCTAGAGTTATAGCTATTAATCCTAAAACCATTCCATCTAATAAAGGTTCAACCACAATAATCTCCTAAGAACTTCGTAAATATTTATTGCCTGTACTCGATCTTACTACTTGGGTTACTTCAAAACTACCATTTCCCGAATTCGCCACCGATCGCTTTGCCTAACTAAGTCGTACTTTACTTGCAAATTCTCGTCGTAGGACAAACTTTTACTGAGTTCGCCGTTACCATACACTTGCGCTATTTCATTAACTGTAGCGGTAACGGTTGCGCGATCGCGATTTGCTTGTTCTGTTTCCACCGCATTTATTTTCAAAGTGTGCTTGTACTCGCGATAACGGTTACTTGCTTTATCGGCGGCGACTCTTTGTTGCCATTGAGACAAAGTTGGATTTACTAAAATCTGCTCTAATTGCGCGCTTGCATGGGTACTACCAAAGGCTACAGCTTTTGTAGACAACCACTCCTCAATCACTTGCCTTGCCGTTGTTTCAGTTAATACGCTGTCCGTTGGCGGCGTTTCAATTTCTGCTAGATCGAATAATGGTTCGTTTAGCGTTACAAGCGGTTGTTCTCCTATTAAAGCTGGTGCAGTTCTATTTTGCATCCAACTATAAGTTTTACTTGCTAAAAACCCTAAAAGTATGATTCCACCCAAACCAACTAAAGCGAACAAACCTAGGCGAACTATTTTAGGATTTTGAAAAATACCCTCCGAAAAACGTCTTCGTCGTTTTTTGGCTCGTTGTCTGGGCTTAATATGTACGATCGTACTCTCATCTGCCTCGCTGCGAGTAGCTAGGGCGATCGCAGAAGCTTGATGATGCTCTGTAGTTCCTTGACTTGCGGTACTTTTTGCTGTTTTATTTGCCGTTGCAACTTGATGGGAAGACTCCTCAACTTTTACTGCATCCCATTCATTAGTTGCTTCTATTTCTGTAGGTATTGCTTCTAAGTAAGACTGCACTTGCTCGTCGGCGAAGTAATCTTTTAAAGAAACTGCGCGATCGCCTAAATCCCGAAATTGAGCAAATACTTCGTTCAACCATCTTTCGCTATACAAACACAACCCCGGCAGCAAATCCGGCGAAAATTGAGAATTTTCTTCAATGAGCGCTAATGCTTCAACTTCTTGCGATAATTCTACGGCTCTACTTGCTTCCGTTGTTTGACCGAGCAACAACGAACATACAGCTTGTTCTAAATGGACATCTTGACGCTTACCCAATCGCATTAAGTGCAGTTTAGCTTTACGAATTAAAATCGGCATTCGTTCGGCAAATCCCCGCGCCATTAGAGCATAAACTGCCAAATAATTAGCCACTGGTGACGGGCGCTGACTTTCGGCTTCAAATAGTTCTTGCTGCTCTTTCACAGTTAAATAACTGCGTAATTGCTGAATAAATCTTAAAAAGTCATCTAAAGCTAATCCCGATCCATCGTCTCCCGTACCGTCAATACCGCCTCTTTGTTGCAAAATGTTTTGCAAGAGTTGCAAACCTTGTTTGCGTTCGGCGACGCAATTTAAGGGTAATGAAAGTAATTCTAAAATCCGGTAAGGACGGAGTTTATCAAGGTCTGCGACAATTTCCTGGCTAGTTTTGGCAAATAATCCCGCATTTTCAAGTAATTTATAGCCATTTTCTAACGAATAAGCCGCCTTTTCGTATTGAACTTGCTGCCATTGTTCTCTCCCCAACTCCAAACAAGCAAGAGCGATCGTTAAAACTAAATCAGGATCGTTACCCTTTTGCTCGTTTTCTAGGTTGAGATAAGGTTGCCCTAAATTAAGGACAAGCTCGTATTCGCCTAACTCTTGCAAAATCAACAAAGCGCCAGTAAATTGTTCGTCAGTAATTTCAATACTGGGGGCTACTTCGGTTGTGCTTGGTGGCGCTTCGGTTAAAGTATCTAGGGATCGCTCGCCGTAAGCTGCTACAAAATAGTTACTATCGTAACGCTGCCGTTGTTGGGGGTGGGCTAAAACCTTATACGCCGCATCAATTAGTTGTTTGCGCGCTGCAATTACTTTTTCTGAATACTCGCGCCGGGGTAATTGCAATAGGCGATCGCGGTATGCCTGCTGCAACTGTTCGTTGCTTGCTTGAATCGGCACGCCCAATATTCGGTAATAATCTAGTGGAATCCGCACAGCTTACTTCCCTACAACCGCTTACAACAAAATTCAACCTTCAATCAAAATCGTTCCAACCGTGACAATATAATAACTTGTGACCTTTACACTTACAGAGTGTTAACTAACATAGTGTTGTTAACACATTCTTCCATATAAATTAATATTACAAGGACAATTGCACTATGGTTCAAGAACGAGCATTACCGACGTTTAATACGGATTCGGCAGAAATATCTTCAGAAGTAGGTTTGCGACTTTATGAAGACATGGTTTTGGGGCGGTATTTTGAGGACAAATGCGCCGAAATGTATTACCGAGGTAAAATGTTTGGCTTTGTCCATTTATACAACGGTCAAGAGGCTGTGTCTACCGGGGTGATTCAAGCTATGCGACCGGGGCATGATTATGTTTGTAGTACCTACCGCGATCACGTCCACGCTTTAAGTGCTGGAGTGCCAGCAAAAGAAGTAATGGCAGAGTTATTTGGTAAAGCCACAGGTTGTAGTAAAGGGCGGGGCGGTTCGATGCATATGTTCTCTCACGAACATAAGTTACTCGGAGGCTACGCTTTTGTGGCAGAAGGCATTCCGGTCGCTACAGGGGCGGCTTTCCAAACCAAATATCGTCGGGAAGCCTTAAAAGATGAAAGTTTCGCCGATCAATTAACGGCTTGCTTTTTTGGGGATGGAGCGGCAAATAACGGACAATTTTTTGAATGCTTAAATATGGCGGCTTTGTGGAAACTGCCGATTATTTATGTAGTAGAA
>QQTW01004596.1_pt1 | contig 10371 bp, 16 predicted proteins | sample 1904831 | NCBI WGS metagenome assembly QQTW01 (sample SAMN09435610, study PRJNA476489) | Subsurface metagenome, whole genome shotgun sequencing project.
GTTCTACCGTGGAAGCTTCCATGAAATGACAATATCTCCCTCTGATCCGAACCCGGATTTTTCGAATATGCTACCTTCCGAGCAAACTTCAGCGCTGCTTCGTTCGCTTCCGACCCCGAATTTGATATGAAAACTTGTGATAACGGCGAACCTGGTGATTGTTGTCGGGTTTCGTATATCAACAATTTCGATAATGCTGGCGTCCAGGCGTTGTGGTAGAGGTTGGAAGCATGTATGAGCAATTCTGACTGGTGTGCAACCAATCGAGAGATACGTTCGTCGGCATGTCCAAGTGAATTGACGGCAATGCCAGCCGTAAAATCGAGGTATTGTCTATTCTCCATATCCCATATGTAGCAGCCTTCTCCCCTCACCATTATCGGAGGCGGTCGAACGTATGTTGGTATCATATACGGGGCATTCTGGCGTAAGAAGTTACCCGTGGCTGAATCTGTGGGAGGATCTGGGTTAGGTAGCGATGCTTGGTACTATATTTACAGTCAGCGGGAAGATCTAATAGCTGGACTGATGGTTTTACCTGTATCTCACTCTGCAGTTCCTCCGGAAGGTTCGAGGTCTTAGGAACAGCAATTGCGGAGGAATAGCGAATCAAGGCTCTTAATCTGCTTGATTTGTTGTGGGCACGAAGCACTGTAGATAACAGCTGCTTCGAAGGACCCTGCAGAGCCATTGTTGAAAGATCGGGGATTGTCTTCGACCTCCCGAGCATGCAGGTGAAGAAATTGTACACCCAGGAAGTCGGAAGATCAGAAAAGGAAGATCACAGTATGTGCTAATTCTCAGGTATTCCTTATGCATGAAGGTCGATATGTAAATGGGGATGCGAGTCTGACTGATTCATCCCATTTGGTGCGTCATGCAAACTTTTGACTAAAGAAATTTCCTTATCGATAGCGCTAACTACCATTTATGGCCGTTTCTGACGCTGCCTTTAGGAGAGTCCGGAGGTCCTGATCTAGGCCTCAGCACCGCTACCTTAATTGTAAAGGCCAACTCCTTTATGCTCGACGGCACTGATGCTTTAGATCAAAGTACCAGCCCTCGAGACAATCAATTCACAAGTGATCTTGGCATGAAAGCTATCCAAGGCGGTCCTCGTCTAAGTTCTATCTCAACTAAGATTGGGATAGTGCTTAGGACTTCAACCACGCTCCCCGAGAAAGGCGAACGAGGATACTTAATCCCACAGAATTCGCTGAGATCCTGGATCTACTTCATCTTGACCACCCGCAAGGTGACATATTGAATTTGGTGTTACCCTAGCTCTCCTTTGCCAGCGTATAACCACTGGGAAATTGGTGAAGCAGTCGCCCATTCGGCACAGGAAATCGATCTTCTGACACTGGCCGCCCATCTTCAAATCCAGATGGCTTGATAGTATACTACATTTTGATTAATTACTTCATCTCATCTGTCAGGAAAAGGCCCTTCAGTAACAGTATTGCTTGAAAAGGTGTTCGTTCAGGCAAGTGAGGTTGCAGGTACCTTTTCGAAACTGATATTGCACCTTCAAGTATTATTATGGTACTTATTATGCTAGTAGAGCAGCGTGTACTACTGACTGCCGAGGACCCATGACCCTGTACAGTATTTGATATTCTCCGGCAGGAACAGTTTCTCTTCATGAATTCAAATTGGGAGGTTTATATGAAGACATGTGTCCATTGCCTCGTGACAACTCGTCGGAAGAGGCCCCTCCCTTCGATGACGAACACCCTGCTCATCACCAGCTGGTTGTTTGTCAACAGAAAGCTCGTCATCGCGCTTGATGGCCACAAGAGGCAAGCCGTCAAGGCTGCCTATGTTGACCTAGGCTCCATCTCGCCTTGTCGTCTGCTTTCCGATCGTTTCGTTGAAAATGCTGCAGAGCTCTGCAACACCTGCTTGATATTCCGGTCCCCAAATCAGGACCTCTTCGTTACCTTGAACGGTTACTGTGCCTTTGTTGCTGCTTTTACACCATCTTTACTTGTAATGAAAAAACACCGTTCTTACCGTTTTCATGAGCTCGGGCTTAGCGGTAATCGTATTGAAACGAATCTTGCAAGTCATGTTATAGGGCACGGCTGATGACCTTGCAAACGTTCACAAAAGTGTGCACGTTGTCCTACAGTGAAGGTGTCGACTCGAAGTCTTCGGTTGAGTGCCTCTATGCCCTTGCGAAGTTCATTGGGCGAAGACGTGTTTCTATCGAATTAATCTTAGCATTACTCAAACATATCATCTAATTAGCACCAAGACGAGACGGGTAGGTTCTGAAAACTGGAGAGGAATATCTCGTGGGGAAGCTCGCGCCTTGGTATCAATATGAGTCATCTACGCATCGGTATCGATATCGCATTGGTGGTTCGTTGAGCCTGATCTACAGTCACTAACTAAGCTGGTCTGGCAATCATGCACCATCCTTGTACTACGTAAGCAAACCCTGCAGGTGCTTTCCGTTTGACGTCCATGCCCTCGCACTCTTACACCACGTGTCGATCTTATTTGGTATCTTTGACCATCAAAGACTGATTGGATGCGAGGTCTACCTGGCAGAGATATTAGAGTGCAAGACTTATACGTAGGATGATAAAGCAATGACTCATTGCGGAACAAGGTCACATGGTGACCCAATACCAATATACTATGGTAACATATAAACTACAAAGTAGGTCAATCAATCCTGAGAGAACATCAACCGGAGGACACTAAAGTCTGCCCGAACTTCCGTTCCAAGCTACTTAACAACTCTTCCACACCAAAGCTTCTGTAAGCAACTCCAACATCATGTCCTTCTCAACTCTCCCAAACGGCGTCAATGACGCCATCCAACCCTTCACTCTGAAGACGCCGGCGGACGCAGTAGAAGAATTGAAGACGCTGATTAAGCACTCCAAGATCGCCGTGCCCACCTTTGAGAACTCACACAAAGATGGTAAGTACGGCGTCGATCGCGAGTGGATGCAGAAGATCAAAGAGAAATGGCTCGACTCTGATTGGTAAGTCCGGATTCAATTGGTGGTGCAAAGGAGGACTGCCGGTACGTATGGATGTATAAGCCTAAACCTTGGAAACACAGGTCGAAGACGGAAGACCGACTCAATTCCTTCCCCCACTTCAAGGCCAGCATCACAGATGATGATGAGACCAAGTACGACATTCATTTTGCGGCGCTGTTCTCTGAGAAGGCCGATGCTGTTCCGTTGATCATGCTGCACGGGTGGCCAGGTACGGATGTTTCATGAACAGCACTTCCAAACGTCGTAACACCCTACACAGGCAGCTTCATGGAGTTTATGCCCATCTTCCACTCGCTGAAGGACAAGTACACCCCGGAAACGCTCCCGTATCATGTCGTGGTTCCCTCTCTGCCCGGCTACTGTCTGTCTTCCGGCCCATCCACCAGCACGGACTTTGGGTACCAAGATGCAGCGCGGATTCTTGACCGGCTGATGTCTGTGCTTGGTTTCGGAGACGATTATGTTGCTCAAGGCGGAGATATCGGGAGCGGAGTGGCTAGAATGATGGGTGCAACATATGCAGGCTGTAAAGGTAGTCTAATTCAGCCTCCCAGCCCTGGAGAGCCCATGAAATGAATGCTGACATTTTATGTGATCTATACAGCCGTCCACAGTACGTGACCAGATCTCAACTCCAACACCATCCCAGTCGGGCAGGAAACAAGGAAAAAGTCGCGCCTAATACTAACACTCAACTTCACACACCAGTCAACTTCCTCCTCATACCCAAGGCACCTCCAAACACTTCCGAGGATGACCTGACCGATTCGGAGAAGCAAGGCCTAGCTAGAGGCCTGGATTTCTATACCATGGGCTCCGCGTACGCTTTGGAACACGCAACCAAACCGAGTACGATCGGACTTGTCTTGGCCAGCAATCCAATGGCTTTGATGGCATGGTACGGCCAATTCCACCGAGCCCACAATCAAGTCTCTTTGATTTTTCGAGAACGGTGACACTGACATGCATTTGCTTCTTTCTCATTTTCAGGGTCAGCGAGAAATTCGCCCTCTGGAGCGACGTCACCCCTTCGGACGAGACCATCATCGAGTTCGTCACCTTGTATTGGATCACCAACACGATCGAGAGATGCCTCTACACGTATCGTCAGGCATGTCCCCCTTAAATCCACCATTCCCCATCCGATCGTGGTCTCTATGGAATCAAACCCATCTCCTAACCGAAGCAGGACCTCCCCAACGGGGTCGGCACCCTCGTCTCCTCCCTATCTCCAAGCAAGACTCTCCCTCTCCGACCCGCCGCTCCATCTGACTCTTCCCCTTCCCCCTCGACCTCCACAACCCAAACCCCCGACGAACCCGACAAAGCCCCCGAACCATCCCCCAAAACCAAACCCCTAGGCTTCTCCTCCTTCCCCAAGGAATTCGCCGTCCCCCCGCGCAGCTGGGTTGCAGCCCAGGGAAATCTCGTCTGGTACAGAAAACATGATGAGGTGGGTAGACCCGAGAGTTTTTCCTTTTGCATGAATGCTCCTTTCTTCATCCTTGATTCTTCATTCTTCATCCCTGAGAAAAACAAATTTCTTTCCATCCTCTTCCCTTCAATTCCATCCATCCCTTCCAAGAGAACCTTGAAGGTCTGAAAATCATAGAGAGAAGAGAAATTCTAGATCATGAATTGGTGGATGGGCTGACAATCGTCTTGCTTATTGCCTACATACTTGGCTTATCACTTATCACTTATCACTTATCACTTAACACTTACTGGTTATTAACGTTAACATCAACCTTCACAGGGCGGACATTTCGCGGCGCTGGAGAAACCCGATGTGCTATGGGGCGATGTGGTGGATTTTGTGGGGCAGGTTTGGGCGAACGAAGGGAAAGAAAGTGAAGTGAAGTGAGAATGGAAAGCAGATGGTGGGGATTTGGGATGGGATGGGATGGGATGAGATGGGATAGGGTAGGGTAGGGTAGCGGAGCCAAGGGAATGCTATTTCCTCTTCGCTGACGTGGCCGCGGCAGGATGACTGGATGAAAATGGCATGTCAAATGGAATAGATCATGACATAGGGATTATTGAGTGCTTAAATCTAAGTGGACTATCGCATTTGAGCCTTACTCCAGAAACTCCGCTGATGTTGTTCTTCTCCCAACCATGAAACATTGCAACAACAACTTTCTCACGTGCCTCTCATCGTGAAATATCTCTCATTCTACCTCTAACTCAACAACAACCTGCACTCCCTACCCTAGAATACCTACCTATAGCCCAACTCTTCCCGAAACACCTCCGTAGCCATCGGACCCAATGCAAGGAAGAAACAAAAACATGATAAAATCCATCTGATATCCATTACCTTCAAGCCAGCAACGGCGAAGCATCAGAAGAACCGTGGACACGGTCTCTACGCCAGACCTCTTCCACATGCCTCTTCGCCGCGCCAACAACACCCATCCGATGGCGCTGATACACGCGTTCGAAGATACTGGACAGGACGGCCCTGTCGGATGCCGTCTTGGCGTACAGCGCGGCAGTGTAGAGGGGCCAGGTGATGGTGGTCAGGGGCGCGCATGTGGATGCGAGATTGGTAAAGGCGGAGGGCATTGGCGGGTTGCTGGCGGTCGAACCGGCGGGGCCGGGAGCGGTGGATTGGGGTGGGGAGGTCAGAGCGAGGATGTTCAGGCGCAGGAGGTGGTCGAAGAGCTCGGTGTAGTGGGTTTGCGAGGCGGATGTGTGCTGTGGAAAGGTCGGGGAGGATAGGGGGAGCAGTTCGTTGACGACTATGAGGAGGGCTGCTGAGCGGAATGCTAGCGCTGTTTGGAGGAGACGCTCGTGGGTGAGATTGTGTTGGAGGGTTGTCGGATCATCCGTGGAGCAGCCCCTTATGTCTGTGATGCCGCTTCTGGACGGAGGCTGCCAAGATTGAAGCTCTTGTTCGAGCTCATGCACGGCCTGGCTGTAGAAGTCGGAGTCGAAGTCTTGTATTTCATGCTTTCGTGCCTGCAGGCTAGCGAGAGAATGGAAACAAGGGTAAAGGGTGATTGTATAGCCGAATGATGGACAGAAGTCTGCGTTTACAATGGATCCAAACATGCGAGGATTGGCTAAAGGCTCTAGGCCGAGAGATAATGATACAAAGATATCGAAATAGGCGAATAGTCGTCTTAGAAAGTCCAAGCGTCGGGACTCATGGGTCTGTCGAGATAGGCTGGTCAGGATGTTATGCACTGCCGAAAGATGCCACCGAGCCGTCTCAGCGGAAAGGCCAGAGGTGGTCTCGTAGTAGATAAGGAGCATAATTCCTGAAGCGAGCTCTTCTTGGAATCTGGTTGTTACATCTGGTGTATGTGCCACTGATACTGCATCAGATAGGTGCTTAAGGGCTTTGGACTGTAGGCGCATTGGTTCTTCGGTAGAAGCGATCCCGAGATTATGGAGATGTGCTGTTGCTGTCGCCTCGATTGCCAGGCGAACGAGGAGGGAATCAGACACCATTGGCAGAATCAAGCTAATAAACGAATCGTCCTGGCCATGGTACGAGAAAGTTATCAGATCCAGAAAGTGCATTCTGAAGTGATGAACACTAGCTCCTTCGATCGAAGAGGGAGAACGGAAGTCAAGAGCCGGAAGGTCAGTTGATGCCACATCATTGTTGTGAATTGTCTGCCTTTCTCGGGGAATGATCTAGTGATCTGGAGTGAGCCTAACCAATCATCGATGTGGTAAGCGTACCTGAGTGGAAGACTGAATTTGTCTATGGATCGACTTGCTTGCGTACAAGCATTCTATGCCGCGTTCGTTACAGGCGGAACAGGAGGGATGAGCTTCATCGCATTTCTTGCGTCGGGTGCGGCTAGCACTGGATTAGCCACGCAAAAGCACAGGCAGAAGCGCGTGTAGCATCACATCGTACCACGCAATGCAACCCTTCCTCGACCGACGATTGGGATTTGTAAAGATGGTGGATCGTAGCGATTCGGTTGGCACAATTTCCATTTACGGCGTTTTTGCTCTGGGCAAGTTGTCAAGGGTGGCATTCAACAGGAGGGCAAGCTAGTCAACCATCGCAGAACAGCTGCATCATTTACAAGCGTCGTAACGCCTTCGAATCACAGCTCACGTTTCAGGCCGCAAATGAAGCCATGGGTTCTTCTTGCTGCGTAATCAGTCCACAGGGATGGACTGATCGACACTGGCCGCTAGAGCGCGATACGCAGCGTAACGACGTCCAATCAGCTTGCTCGTACATTGGACGTTGCAATTCTTCCAGGCGTTATAATTTATAACATCTCTTTATCGGAGGAGTTGGGATACATATAAAAGTGAGGACGAATCTCTAGATTCTTACCTCGACATCCATCAACTCCTGCAATATCATCTCTATTATACAACTTTGAAGTTTGTAATAAAGGTAGGCTCTTGGCAGTGCTTCTAGGCCAAAGCGAGAACTAACCGAGGATCAGCCGCAATACTTCCCCATTCAGCATCCTGTGCCACTCCACAACCATGCCCCAATTGAACCTCTTCTCCAAGTTCCACCTTGCCGGTCCAGGACCATACGACCTTGCCTCTTCAGATGCCGAGGTGGCAGGCTACCACGCACTGAAGCAGAAAGTTCTAGCGGACGAAGAGAAGAGAAGACAGGCCGAGAAGAAGAGGCTGTTGATCGAGGTGGAAGCACCAGGATTTGCAAAGCAAGGTATGTGGAGATGAAAAAGCGTCGATAAATGGGCTGACATTGACGTCGCCTTCAGAGAAGAAACCAATGTTGAAGCAGATGTTAGGGACCAAGAGGCTCTAACGGAGAATTGGGATGGGGCGCTGTTGTGTTTGAATAGGGGCTTAGAGGCGGCACTGCCTCCTTGTGTACTTAACCCCTCATGCGAGTCATATATTTTATCCAATCAATGTGCAAAATTGTATGTTCCTCGTGACCAGACTTTCTGGACTTCTCGTAATTGCCCTCTGCCTTTCCATGAAAACCCAGAGGAGGAACGAACCTAGCTGACCTTGAATGCTGATAATAACCCATTCCAACAAGCCCTGATTTGATACTTCATCAGCGAAATTCATACAATCGTCTTCTACCACGCTGCAAATGCCTAAATTCGGCCTCGCCAAACCCGGTGCGAAAGACTTGGGGTCAACCGATGGAGAGGTGGCATATTATAATGCCATAAAGCAGAAGGTTAAGGCAGAGGAAGCGGCAAAGAAGGAAGCCCAGAGGAAGCGCAGCATTGCTATGGGGCTGCCAGAAAGTGCCTCGGAAGGTATATGAGGCCCTGACACAGCACCAGAAATATGAGTATCAATAGCTGATCTGGGTGTACCGATGTAGAGAAGCCGGGTTTCTTCAAGCGGATTCTGGGTAAGAAGAACAGTGTCGCTGGCCATTAAAAGACGGCATCAAGCTGTGCGAGTGCCGCAATTATGGTTGTTTCTCTGCCAAGCGGCGTATTTTGTCATATTTTGAACGATTCGTGAGCAGGATAGTCTCTCTTGTTGCACCTTCTCCAGACATCCTGGTATAATGGCGCGATGAGCTCGAACCGTGAGGAGAATAAGTAAACAATCAAAGTTCCATGATCTATAACCAATAGCACTAGATGCTTTCCAGCTTGAACAAACCGAAGATCGTAAAGCAAAAATATGCTGGGGCCAAAATAAGCTCAACAACTGCAAGAGCTACAATCCTCCTAGATACTACCAGCTGCAGAAAAGCCAAGATATCTTCAAGCTCAGTGACAATTGTTGATTCCAACCCATGTATCAGCTTTGAACAAACTTTTGGTTGTGCTGCAAAACGTGCCTGCCACCTCCCAGTGTTTTGCTCACAGTATTGTAGGCAAAGCAGTAACATCGATTTCGCTCCACCCTCTTCGATGAAAGGCGCCATTTGGTGGAAGGACTAGTGATCTCCGCTTCACCTCATCTTCAAGCTCAGCCTTTTCATCGCACGTGAGATCGCTTTTTGCTCTTTCAATCCTGACGAAGAGAACCAGCAGAAGCAGTGCAACACCAGCACATCCGGTGCCAAACCAGAAAGCCAACTTGTAGCTCTTCCTCGGGCCAAGATGACTAGTCTGTGCAACAACGATATCAGCAATACCCAGGAAGAAGCTTATCCCGAGAAACAGGGTACTATTGATCAATGCCCCTGCCAATCCTTGCTTGTTGCTGGGGGTCTGTGTAGTGATGAACACGTTGCTCACGCTATACGCAATATCAACCCCCACGGTGGCCCCAATCATTGCTGGAAAGACATATGCCCAGTAATTGGGCTGCTCGGAAATGACTGCAAAAAGCAGCACGCAGAGGACATTGCCTGATGCAGAGAGGAGCATGAGCATTGTTCCTGGCAGTAAATGCAGTATGAAACCCGCAACCGTAGCAAGGACAAGACCTCCTGCAGCCATTGGAGCAAACCATGCGGTAGTCAGAAGAGCAGAAGCACCTAGAACATTTTCTATGCTGTAGTCCATCAGCACTCAGGAGTGATTTGGTGTTGAGTGAGTGACTTACTAGAAGCTTGCATAAAAGAGATAGATACCGAAAACGCCATATGAGAAAAATAACGAGAGGAGAAGTGGCGTCATATACTTGACCTGAAAGACGTCAAAGGGAAGCAACGGATTGGTGGCAATCCAGCCCTCGATATAGACGGCAGCAGCGAGGAGCAGAGAGCCCAAAAGAAACGAGGCCGTAATGTAGGAAGTCCTCCATCCTTCCGGAGCATGAGAACTGTCCGTAAGAGCGAATACAACAAGAATGAGGCCAGGTATGACAGTACCAGCACCTAGCCAATCCATTTTAGCTTTTGGTGCCCTCAAGGGCTCTCGATCGGAGGGTACACAGAGAAAGGCAGTCACCGTCATTACAAAGATTAAACCTGCGCCAATCCAGAAGTACCAACGCCATGACAGGGTTTGTCCACTGAGTCCACCAAAGAATATGCCTGAGAAGAAGCCCACCGGACTTGCGCTTCCATATAGACTAAACATCAGGTTCTTTCGCGGGCCGGGTCGATATATCTTCCCCAGAAGCATGATACCAGAAGGTAGAAATGCGGCAGCACCTATCCCTTGTAGTGCTCGGCACAGGATAAGCATAATATAGTTCTGGCTAAAGCCTCCAATCAGCGACCAGATAAAGAACCAGGTCAGTCCGAACGTGAATAGGACGTAGCCGCCATACATGTCTGCCAGACGGCCTACCGGGAGCAGAAGGGATCCAGTGATGAGGGAAAATATGCTTGCAGGCCATGTTCGTGACTGTTCGGGGATTTCGAGCGCTTGGGCCAAGACCGGAAGAATGATATTGAAACCGCTGATAAAGTACTCCTAAAATATAAAGAGTAAGCGTATGAGAATTCCCATGTTAGGAC
>QQTW01004597.1_pt1 | contig 10369 bp, 11 predicted proteins | sample 1904831 | NCBI WGS metagenome assembly QQTW01 (sample SAMN09435610, study PRJNA476489) | Subsurface metagenome, whole genome shotgun sequencing project.
GAAAGAGAAGGGTGTTGGAGAGCTGAGGGAAGAGAAAGGCGAAGAGGAAGAGAAGAAAAGCCCGAAGAAAGGCACAAAGGAGAGTGTGCCCCAAGCGAGCACAGTCTCCGATGCTAGGATGGAGATGGATATGGACACGGAGCAAACCCGAGTTATAATCCATGACGTCGTTGGCAAACAGGAAATGGAAGAGCATGCTTGAGCGGCTTGGCAGGGGGCTAAGGGCTTGTACTATAGATATTGTACCTTTATAGAGCGGAGCGGGTGGGATACCGTACGTAACCGTCATAAAAATGGGATGCTTTAGAGGGCTATGCATCAAGATCTTCACGTCTTCTCAAACCGTAGCTTGCCCTGGGTTACTCTTCCCAAATCGTGGGTTCATATTTGCTAAAGCGCAGCGTCGTGATGTATCGGCGTATTGCACAGCATGGCAAGCTTGGAGGTGCGGGACTTGGAGCCGGTATGACTGATTAACTTAGCATTATTCGGTTTGCTCTGCTTTGAGAAGACCGGTGCTCGAAGCTCGAAGCTCGATGCTCGAAGCTCGACCCTCGATCCTTGAGCAGCACAGCACAGCAGGGAAAGGTAAGGTAAGGTATGAACCACTCCCTCGCATCTACATGTCCAGCCCAACCATGCATGTATCCCGCAATATCATCTAATCCCATACCGTCCATCGCACAACCCAAGCCAAGCACGACCGTTCCATTATTTCATTTGATGCAGTTGTAGATCTCCCTTCTCGGACCGTATCCTCGTCCACTATTCTCCTTCCCACTCCCCTCTCCCTTATCCCCGCCCTAAAGCTCACACACCACAACCCGAAACAGCTTCTTTCTACAACCCCGCCGGCTCCGTCGCGTTCGGAAAAGGCGGCTCGTCGAGGTTGTTCGCGCATTCGGATTTCCAGTGTCTGGGCGTGAACTTGTCGACGATGGTTTTGAACGCTTCCTATGCGCACCGAATGATAATTATCAGCCCAACCAGTTCACTCTTAGCGCCCATCTCCGTCAAACGAGAAAATCCTGTAGGAGATGAACGTACCAGTGTGCAAAAACTCTCGTCGCCCTCGAGATGTTTACCGGCTGGTTTGCAGCCCGGAACAGTCATGACGCGGTCATTGTACCGGAGGCGGACGTAGTAGCCCTGGAGTTTTCGCAGTTCGATATCCGTCAGATCGGATGTCGGGCGTCGGGCGATGGGTGTGGCTGGAACGGGTTTCTGGGTCTTGGGCGGCGATTTCGCGCTGCCGGTGCCGAAGAGCGAGGACCACCAGGATGGTTTGACGGCAGTGTCCGGGGTGGTTTCTTCTTTGATCCGATTCGGCGCAGTCATATCCGTCTGAGCGATCGGCAGGTCGCTTTTGCGAAACAGTTCGATCGCGATATGACTCGTGAACGGCGGCCACGGCTCATTGTCGAAAGTGCCCAGACTGGCCAGAACGCCACCGAGGGTCGTATCGTGACAACCGCTCATGGCAAGTTTGATCTCCTTCTCGCCTCCCCGACCCGTGCCAGTCTTGCCGTCTTCGCCACCGACCTCCAGCATGCCGTCGTTCCCGTCGCGCTCCACGCTCCCCGCCATTCGGGACACGATGTCGCCCATCAAGGCGCCGATGCCCAGTTTGCGGTACTCGGTGCTCTCTTTGTAGCCGGAGAACCACTCTTCGACGCCGATGTGTTCGATGATGCGGCGGCCTTTTTCGTCGTAGAATTCCGAGGGTAGACGTGTGAAGGGGCCGTGGGCGAGGGTGCTGTTTATCGTGTCCATGATTCCGGAGAGGCGCGGGTGCGAGTCTACGGCGACGCGGGAGGTCGGGGGTTGCATCCATTTGGAGATGAGGTGGTTGAGGTAGTCCATGTCTTTGCTGTCGTTCCCTGGTTTTTGTTGGTTGCGGGAAGTGGGGAGTCATGGTGGGGCAGGCATGGAAGGGGGTTGGGAGACTTACATCGATCGGCGGTCCTTTGAGCGAAAGCTCGACTCAATTGACTGAATCGTCTACAGTTGCCGTCGTTGGGGAAGAGCGTTTCATCTGCAGGCGTTCGGGTAATAATAGTAGGAGGCGAAAAGGAAGCCGATCGCGTGGAAGGAGGATACAAGCCCCAGAAGCTTTGTTGCAGCGACTCCAATGCTCTTGGGATGGGGGTGGCCCGGAGGTATATCATGTCGGCGCTGTCAATCTGCTTCGGCATAAAGCCTAGCTGATCTACGTAGAGGTGGCGTAATCGTTGGCCCAATGCCAGGGTCGTTTCTCGCCCCTTATCTGTTAACTCGCCGAGTAGACTGTGGAGGTCAATGTCAGTTGAAGTAGCTTTGGGTGAGGTGTTAGAATGCTGACCATACTGCATCGACTTGAATCGGGCTCTTGGCAGCTAGAACTGGGTCGTCGTCTTCTCCGAACGTCTCCAGTCGACGTCTCCATTGTAACTCATCCCATTGGGGACCGTTGGTGTTGGATAACACGACGTGTGTCATTCGCCTTGCAGCAGTGCAATAAGGCCAATCTAAGCAACAACACTGAGCAAATGGGTATCAGGTATGCCTTTCTTGACTTACATTGAGCAAGACCGGCCTGTTCAGCTCATTAGTAAATATTACCCTTATGAATTCCCTTACGAACTCACATTCTGAAAACGCGCAGACACCGGACTCCTCTCACCTGTTCAGGTCATCGTCAGCATTGTTCTGATGTATATATATATATTTATATATGTAAGAATGCTGAGCGGCCGCGGTGAGCTGTACCATGCCTAAGTAACTATCACGGGATCATCAGCTGTTGTTTGTTGATATAACCGAATTCTGGCTGGGTAGATCAATGCCCACTGTATGTATATACAATACTCTGTTTCATCTAGTAGGAAAAAGAGTGAAATACACATACAATCTGAACCAGTTGAAGCTTCAGGCCTTTCGGATAGAGCTTGTCTAATTCCTCGTCTGTGTATGGCTTGCGAGGGATGAGGGTAGTCATTGTTGCTACTCAGGAGATTCGTTGGGGGTTTAAATTTACCCTGAGCAGCCACGATCTTGAGCTGCAGATAATCAATGAGCTCCTTAAGTCACTATTTATACATTAACTATTGACTTCATACCTGTGAATTGTTTACTATCCCGGCTCATCCGTGCTAGAGGATGTAGGTACGCGTCCCCCGAGGTTGGCTTGCCGGCTTCTAGAACACGGAACGTTCCGCCAGTCTTGGAAAACATGTAGTTGTGAAGTTAGACCCTGCCAACTCACCTACAGTATACATTGAATTAGTTTCCCATGACGACTCCGTACATCTGCGCCAGCTGCCGAAGACTAACAGGGCAATATCGGAAAAGCAGGAACTTCCAATGGACTATCAGGGCCGCCTTCGTCTCATTGAACACCCTGCAATCTGAGCTGAGAGGAGCGCCAACTACGGAGACGGGGGAGAAGCCTACTGCTGTACCCCGACCTCATCTGAAAAGTCGGTCAATACCAAGGCATGCCGAATGGCCTCTGGCGACCAATTCAACGGATCATATACTCGAGAGTCTTTTCCTTTCACCACGCAGTGAGAGTTCACACGCTTCCCACAAATCTCGACAGTCCCCTTCCGGGGCTAAGGATGGGGAAAGCTTGGATGATGGCAGTCAAAATGCTTCAAAGTCTACCTTAGAGGAATTGGGTTTCAAAAGGCCTGAAAGATGGCGTAAAACTCCTATTACTACTCTGAAGAGGTTGCGCACACACCATAGACAACCTGTGCGCCAAGATCAGTACACTCTCCCGAATCACTTTGGGTGCCTTGAAAGCCTTCTGACGGTTTCTCAGACGAAGCCTTGTTGACTCCGAGGCTGAGGATCCGGGTTTGACACCGGATGCTAGTACCCAGTCAAGGAGCAGTGCTGTGACCAGCGTTCTCAGGCGGTTAGGTCGTGCTATTGAGAGGACGAATTTTACACGTGCAGATGCTTTATGGCGCGAGATCGCAGAGCTGTATCCAAATCTAGAAGAGAAGGGTTCACACGTTCAGCATGGGTCTGGAGAGGTCTCGGCTACTAGTATGGAAACGAGGGAGTGGTCGACAGAGGTGCCTTCCCAGGTTCCCATGAAAGTCTATAACTTCTTCCTCTTGGCTTTTATGACGCTACGTCGATCGAGTAAGGCGATTGAGGTTTGGAATCACATGGTACTGTCCGGTCGACAGCCAGAGAATGCAACGTGGACTGCTATGCTGAACGGTTGCCGATTGGCAAGAGACCCAAGATCAATAGAGATTCTCTGGGCTAAAATGCGCGCCGCTGGTGTGAAGCCTGATGTGCAGTCTTGGACAACCAGAATAGGTGGGCTTATTCGCAGCGGAAAATGGGACCTTGGCATCAGGGCACTTGATGAGATGGGTACAATATGGAAGGAAACGACGAGGACAGCACGAATGAGGGGCTACTTGCCGGCAGAGCATGAAGGTGATTTTCAAGGAGTAGTAAAGCCTACTATCGCGACGATCAATGAGGTGCTAGCTGGCTTGATCAAAATTGGAAAGGGGAACCTTACCCCAAGAATCCTATCCTGGGCGAACGACTTCGGGCTTGAGCCAGACCTCGTAACATTCAATACGTTACTTGGACTGGCTCTTCGCAAAGGGCGATCAGAAGAAGCAGGCCGCTTACTGGAACAGATGGAAAAGCTCAAGATCCGACCAGACGTGGTAACCTTTACCATTATCCTTGATGGGCTTTTCCGCGAAGACGCCCTCGTGTCCGGCAAACAACCAGCGACTGACCAAGGCGCAGCCGTCACAGCAGTTCTAACTCAGATGGAAGAGAGCGGCGTGGAGGCCAACGTGTTTTCTTACGGCACCATCATCGACCATCTTCTCAAATCCTCCACCCCTAACCTCCCCGCTGCACGCGCGGTCATGGATCACATGGCCAGTCGCAACATCACGCCATCTCCGCACATATACACCATTCTCCTCACACATTACTTTTCGCAGGACCCTCCCGACCTAGCTGCCCTAGATGTGCTCTGGAATCGTATCCGGCTCGAGCGTGGGGTTGTTGACCATATCTTCTACGATCGCATGGTGGAAGGATATGGGAAAGCGGGCGAATTCGGCAAGATGATGGCGTTCTTCAGGCGTATGGTGAAAGAGGGAAAAGCTCCGGGTTGGGACGCGCTGGTCATTGTGCTGAAAGCTATTATACAGGTAGAAGATTGGGATATGGCGAATGATCTTGTTCATGACGTTGAACGCGAAGGTGGGCTCTTCTATGCGGGTATCAGAGGCCGGAAAGGAGAAGATGAGTTTAAGAGCTTGGTGCAGGGACTGAGAGAGCAAGGCTTGATTGGATCTGAGGGGTCGGTACATAACGTGGAGGCAAGAGCAACTGAGGTCCCTATGACCTATTGATGGTATGCACGCAGAGGCAGAGACGCAAGATATTCGCGTGAAGCAGCGTCTGCATTGTTCAGGTTCATGGGTTCCCGTTCAATGTAAAGCGCCGAGACTCCTTGTACAGAACGACTATGAATTAGAGATCTTACAAGCGTTTCAATCTATGAATCTCTACCCACATGATCAACCTGAATACCCTCGTCACCAGGATCATCGACCTCAAACGCACCCTCACCACCACCCGCCCCCTCATCATGACCACCGTTATGACTACCATCATCATCCAACCCCTCAAAAACCATAAACTTCTCATTCTTCGCCTCCGTCTCCTCACCCACCACATTCCCCTCCTGCACCTCACATTCCTTCAACGTAGACTTCCTCCCAACCTGACACCTCCTGCCCAGAATACACCCCGTAAGCTGACATCCCTCACCCACCACCGCCCCGTCCATGAGAATACATCTCGTCAACCGAGCGCCGCTCTTGATGACGCAGTTTACGCCGACGACAGATTCCTTGATCACGCATTTTTCCTCCACCGTCACGTTTTCCGCTAGCAGACAGTCCGCCTTGGTCACGGTGCAGCGCTGCGCGACGCCGGCGGGATAGGCGATTTTGTGGGCGTGGGCGAAGGGCGAGGATGCCGTTTTGCCGACGTCTTCGATCGAGTCGAGTTTGGCGAGACGGAGGGATACGGAGAGGAGCAGGGCGGCGGTGTCGACGCGTCGGATCAGGGGAGCGGTTGGGTCGGGCGGGTGGATGTATGCCAGCATTCGGGGAATAGTCAGGTTCCGTTTCGCGGGCGGCGCTTGCAGGTCGCGGAGTTTGGCGTCTCGGACTCGTGAGGCCAGGCTCGCATGTTTGGGGGGTTTGGATTCGTTGTTGCGTAGTTCGCTTGTGCAGGTCGTGCTTAGGCTGCGGAGATCGACGTCGTCTTCGATCAGGCCGCTGTCGTGGCTGCCGCTTTCGCCGTCCTTGTCTTCGAGCCCTTCGAAGACTTCGCGCAGACCGAGCTTGTCGCCGAGCCCATCTTGCCAGCCTGCTTTGGCCCACCAGCCGACGACGTCTTCGCTGATGCTGTCCATTTTCGGGTTGCGCTTGACCAGTTCGAGGACCCAGTGGGGGAAGAAGTAAACGTGTGCATCGCGGTAGGTCGTGAGCATGCGGACCCGGCCATGCTTGCGGATGAGAGCGTGTCGGACGGGAAAGCTTTTCTTCTCTTCGGTGATGTCGTTTAGCGTGTCTGTCGGGGTTGAGTATACCAGATTGGAGATACTAGGTCGGAGAGAGCCTTCCGGAGGTGGTACTGTAGGTGGTTGTATCGGCGCTATAGCGACAAAGTCGGTCTCTTCGCCTTTTACACTGCCTTCGCCTTTGGTCTGATACCACACCCCTAAACCACCTCGCCGACCACCTCTCTCGCCTCCCAGGCCCATTTTAGGCCCGATCGATTCGGCGGCTCCCCCGGTAGCGCCTCCAAGGCCGCCTTCTTGGATCATCCATGCCTCGAGCAAAGACTCCCCGGCGATCTCGCAGATGAGGTCACATGGCAGAATTATGAAGTCACCTGTGATTGCTGCCTGCACTTCTGGGAGACGTAAGATTTCTGCAGTGCCGGTGTTTTGTGAGAGGCCTCCGGGTGCGAGGATGTCAGCTCTGGGGGAGGGTAAGGATGTGAGATGTGGGTTTTGAGATAGCGCTGCTTCTATCGCCGTTGCTGATGAGGGTGCTGTGATGAGTTGTATGTCTAAACATGGCGGGTTAGGTTAATCTTGCGATATTGACGTTCAAGACAAAATTGAAGGGGCGAGGCAGGAGAGAGCAGGTTCAGAGTCATGAACCAAATGGATAACTGGGACATTGCTCCATCGTGGTTGTACAATACCAAAAGACAACAGACAATAGGCTGATAGACAGTGGTGCAATCAAAGCATAAAGCTCCAAATCTTCAAGCCTGCCGACGGGGAAATGCACAGACAACGGACGATCAAATATATCAATAGAAGTAGGATGAGAAACGACTTTAGCTTTTAGGGAAGATATAAGTCCATCATAAACTGGGGACATTGTAATAGAAGAATATCAAGCCGGACTAACATTGAGAAAAGCAAAGGGATTCTCTTACTTGTGACACCCATTCGATAGCACCAATCTAAAGGATACCATAGCATTGGCCTATTGGCAATTGGTACCAATGCCTTTGGAAAGTCCTCAGGAGACGAAGTAAATGTGTTCAGTGAGACGCCCGGTCCGCATAAGATTAGGGCTTGGAAGCCAGGGGAAGGTGCCAGTTGAGCATGAGGCATATTGTATGAGGTGATGGTTCGTAGGTTCGGGGTTTGGAAATTGGGGTCAGATTTCAACAGAGTGTGTAAAGAATTTTATACCCATCTATCCTCCTCAAGATTAGAAATGAAGTACTCAAGCCAGGAAATTTATGATACTCGAGTTCGAAAACAATCGATCCGGGATCCAGTATAAATGCTGAGTCATCCGATGCCTTCCCGCCCCCCATCGAGGGGAACCCCAGCCTCCCTTAACTAGGTACAATATCTAGGTCGCGCTCCCGACTACTTGAGTCGACTTAGCAGAGCTACCGACCGCAGATGAAGGTGATGTCTACATGAATCCAAATGTCCCACTCCTACGATCGTTACGAACGCCGCCGACAGACGTATGGCGCATCAACGCGGAGGAGTACTCTTGGTTACTGGGTACCTCTCGCCATAACCGTCACAGCCGCAACGATTGGATTTGCGGCTTGGATATGGAGTGAGAGGCAAGACAGCGAAGATGACAGTGATGACGGAGGTGGCAGCTATAGGGATAGAGCATCGCAGCATCCACAAGGCTACGATCGAGTAGGATCTGGAGAGCCGGAAGGTCCTCGTGGATCCGCTAGCGGGTCCTTCGAAGATGCGGGAATGATGGCACGTATGTCGGGCGCACTTCGTCGTACCCCGAGTCCTCAGCAGCTCTTCGATGGCGCTAGCAGGAAAGTTGCCGCTGGAGTAGCTGCCGCTGGCGCAGTTGTTGGGGGCGCTTTGTCGTCGATAAGAGAAGAAGATAAGAGGGACTTTGAGGATCACTCGAGATGGTCTGAAGAAGCCGAGTCACGCAACAATAGTTCGGAAGCAAAGGAAGGCCCGAGTTCACGACCCCGTGATACTACGACTACTGAAACTGGTACATCAAGCCACCCGACTGCAGCGGCACCGCAGCGTTACGCTGGTAGCAGAAGGAAGACTGTTGCACTTGTTATTTCATCGGAATCGTCTCATGACCCAGGAGCAGAGGAGGAGAATGCATATCACGAAGAACACGCGGTAAGCTTTATTGAAGCGTACGACTTGAAGTAGACTAACAGATTACTCTGCAGTCTATTCTGTCGCATCTTCCTGAGCATGTAGACTCCGACAAGACTCGCATCTTCGTGCTCATCTACGCACCCGATCTTAAGCAACATCCTTTAGCGTCTTCACCGAACGAGCGACCAACAGCATCGATCACTTCATCTTTTTCAAATATCGAACACGAGGACCTACAGACGCCCGGAGACGAAGTGGGGAAGCCTTTGCTATCGACCAAACCCACTTTATCTTCTCCACTCTTTAATGCCCTCTATGCGCAAGCGCAAGGGCTTGTCGAGAAAGATACGATGATCCTACCTTTCACTACTCCTACAGGCCACGTGCATCTTCTTCGGCATCTTGCCCCCGAGATTGTTTACCTTCACGAAAAACTGTCGGGTAGGGACGGGGATGTCATCACGCACATATCTGGCTGGGTTGGCCAGGTAGTCCTTGTCGTTGGCGACAAAGGTGGTCATGGTGGGCTGGTAGACAGCGAAGATGACGAGGGTCATTCAGGCGGCCAGAGTTGCGACAGATGGTGGGAGAAAGACAGCAGAATAGGACTAGGGAAAGGAATTGAAGTAGTCGAGGGCCTTCGAGTTCGGGAAGATTGGCGCCGTAGGGTTGGTGGTCATGATTAGTGCTCTGGATTCGCGAGGTGGTCTATTTGCCAATCGGAACTGATTCTAAGTTACCATCGATTTTTATGTATATTACGATAATCCTTTACGATGTAGGAGCTTGCTCATAGTCGTTCTGAGGTTGGCTCTATTGTAGATTTCGCCGTTGCAGTCCGATTGCGAAACCACGTGAGCGCTTGTTCGTCAACGGAGCCGCATTTGGAGCCCTTGGCGCCAACCACAACCGTGAGCGCAGCTCCAGCATCCTGCCCTTTCCATCACCAAGTATACCGAGGAGGATCCATCAGGATCTGATCGACGTAGCCGCAGCAAGAATTGATCTGCGATCAGTTCCTACCTAGTTCCGCAACCCTGCAGTTCGCCTGGCGGACGCTACTCCCCGCACATTTGGGAAACCCACTCAAGGGACAAATGTTCCGAAGCAGAGCCGTCGCATCAACAAATAGTCCTCCCTAGCGCACGCCAAGTCAAGATCGCACTCTTGAAGCGCAGGAGCCATTGCGACCTTCGCCGCAATGGTGATGGCGACAGAGGAGTCGGCGACCATGGTCCAGCCCCACCAAAAGATGAAGCGCCCACCACCCCCTTCGTTGCAAGCCGCCATGGGAGGAGCAAAGTCATCGCAGTCCTCGCCTTCTCCTTCTCTCAGTTCGAAACGGCCTCCGGCTGGAGCTAAACATCCTCCAATGTCAGTGTCTACTACCGGTTTCGGCATCAACGGTGCGGGACAAAGGTTGAGCGGCCGCCAGCGACGAGAATCACAGAGGCCCGGAGATCTTCAAGGTCGACAAGTAAGGAACAATGGAAAGGGTGTGAATGCAGAGGGCATGGTTATGGATCGAAAATCCATCAAGCGACTCCCAGAACCGTTAGGTATAGCGCTTCGATCATCTACCCTAAACATTTCGAAGCTGTTCCACAACTTATGATGCTAATATCCAATTGTGCCACAGTCAAAACCACATCGTTTGTTCTGAAGAAGTTTCGCAAGCATCCCCCG
>QQTW01004598.1_pt1 | contig 10368 bp, 8 predicted proteins | sample 1904831 | NCBI WGS metagenome assembly QQTW01 (sample SAMN09435610, study PRJNA476489) | Subsurface metagenome, whole genome shotgun sequencing project.
ATTTCAACGTTTTATTTAGGCACTTTAGTTCCGGTTACGAGTTTATATTTTCATTCCTCTGTATTAAATATACTAATTTAGTAGTATATTTATACTACTAAATCCGTTCTCAATAAATAAGAAACAACGGCATCGACGGACACTGCTAGTGCTTCGTGTCATTAATTTTGGGGGGTTAAGAGATTAACCACACTCGTACACAAAGGAAGAGTACAGGAGAGATAAGTCGAGAGGCCTAAAATCCCCGACTTCTTAAAGAAGTCGGGGATTTGGTCCTCTCGAAAGGGTCAATTACCCCCCAAAATTAATGACACAGAGCACTAGTACTCAAAGTTAATTGGTATCGCATAACGATTTTGCGTTACCGCATAGATTTGGAGTCATTTATTGCTGATACCAATTACCAGCGTTACTATTCCCAAAATCATCATTAACCCCGCAGGCATGAATTTACGTGTTTTAGCTAATCTAATGGCAAAAACGACTACTAAAACAGCAGTAACAACAATGGCTAAAATTGAAGCCCAACCTTGCCCCTGAAGTCGAAAAAACCCAGCAATAACAAGCAATAAACCGCTAGCAACACCACTTATCAGCGAAACTTTACTGCTAGCTTGAATGTAACCAATGATGCCACCAATAATAGCCAGAATACCGTAGGCAAGCACAGCAGCGATACTAAAATTCATTTATTACAACCTATGTAGAGTTTGATTTAGCCTTACTAGCAAGGCAGACAATTGACAAATAGCTGTTTAACTACATCCCACAGTGAATTGATGGATAGCAAGACAATCGCACAAGTGCAATTTCTCCAACGTCAAGCAGCCTCTCTTTTACTCTACCAATCTGTTTTAGTTGGGGAAGTGGGGAGCGCCTTTCTTGAACTGTTGCAAGCAATACGATACACTGATGCCGATGCTCGAAGTTGCCTAATCGCCTATAGCAACTACTTCAAATCGCTGGCAGTCAGAAATCAAAATTGGGAAGACTATTTAATTACCCAAATTCTGCGCGATGATAATCCTTTTTCAAACCAAGCTCAACGTTTAGAATTCTCACAATTGCCTCCTGCTTTGATTAGCGCAGTTGAGAATGATTTACAGGCTTTGCAAGGGCTTTATGCATGTAGCTGTGCAGTTTTAAGCGCATGGGTGCAGTCTGTTGCCCATCTTCCCGTATCGCCCATTTTATGGTATATAGAAACGCCAAATACTACGTCTTTGGAACAGGAATATATTGAATTTTTACAACAATTAGAACATTGGACAGATGCGACCGAACAGTTAGCAGCGTATTATCGGCAGTCTGGTACAGGTTTATTTGTATATAAAGCTTTACGGTGGCAGGATGGGGAATTGGTCGGAATCCGCTATCCCGATGAAGTCAGATTAAACGAATTAATTGGTTACGAGTGGCAGCAGGAAGCTTTACTCAAAAATACCGAATTTTTACTATTGGGACAAAAAGCATTACATGTATTACTTTACGGTAGTCGGGGTTCTGGCAAGTCATCTTTAGTCAAAGCTTTGTTGAACGAGTATTGGAATCGCGGATTGCGATTACTCGAAGTGGGAAAATCACAATTAAAGGATTTACCAGTAATCATTGAGAAGTTGCGCGATGTCCCGCAAAAATTCATCATTTTTGTCGATGATTTGTCATTTGAAGACGATGACGATGCATTTAAAGCGCTGAAAGTTGGATTAGAGGGAAATTTAACAGCGCGATCGCCTAACGTAGTAGTTTATGCTACATCAAATCGCCGTCACCTCATCCGCGAATATTTTACTGACCGACCCAGACCCAAAGATAACGATGAAGTTCATGCTTGGGACACCATGCAAGAGAAGTTATCGTTTAGCGATCGCTTTGGTTTGACTTTAACATTTGAACCCGCAGACCAAAATACTTATCTAAAAATAGTTCGCCATTTAGCTTACCTTGCTCAAATTGCGATCGCTCAAGAAGATTTAGAATATAAAGCCTTACAATGGGCAACCCGTCACAATGGTAGGTCGGGAAGAACCGCACGTCAATTTATTGATTATTTAAAAGCAGATATAACCGTATATGGTGGTATAATCCAAGCCTCGCCAAATTTACCCCCTGAGAAAAACTAACTGTTTCATTTTTCAGCAACTTCCAATTAGGGTGTTATACGCAGACGCTCGTAGTAAAATCGACACGAAATCGTTTAATCTACTCAAAGGCAAATCCGTAGCATAAATTATCGGGTTTATGGGAGTGGGGCCAATACTACAAGCGCTATTAAGCAGGGATTTACAATCGAATGGTACTAAGAAATGCCCTGAAATAAATTTCGGGACGGACACACTCCAAGAGCGGGCAAAGGAGGTGTCCTCCTGAAAGCTTAAACCCGTTAAAACGGGTTAAAAGCCTGATAGTAGTAAGATGACCACTTACTTCAGCTTCTCGCTATGTAGCAAGATCCTCACTACGTAACGAGTAATTTATTTCTTGGCTTAATATCCTGTTAACGAGCGTGCCATTCGACTTACAATCCCTGTCGAACAACCCAAATAACACTAGTAAAATTAATAGCTTCTAGTCAAATTGCAAAATATCAGTAAATCGGTCAAACTAAATTCAACTTCACCAGAACAATTGTTAAAATGTAGTACCCACCAACCACTACTAAACTTTATTGGAGAAATGGCACAAAAATAATAACTATTCAAATTATTTTACAAAGCTAAACATAAGCATTATGCAATCAGCAATGTTCAGCAATCGATTTATTATCGGTATAGTTGCCTTCGGTGTAAGTTTCGGTCTAACCCTTGTCCTCAAGTGGAATTTTAGCGAAGCTTTTTTCACTGCAATTATTACCGTACCTGCCACTTATCTAGCTGCTTTTTTTGTTGATAAGCGTCGTCGGAACTATGAAATGCTGATTTTAGATTCCTTACACAAACGCATCCGCGAATTGGAAGGATTAAAATCGCATTGTATATCGGAAGTAACCCAACTTGAAAACCACCGAAATTTACTTTATAACGAATCAAACCAACTACAAAATCAAGTTGCTGACCGTCGTAATCAACGCGATATACTAAACCGCGAACTTAGCAGCTTTGTTGGGCAAAAAAAGCAAATTGAGGTAGTTTTAAATCAGTTACGTAGCGAAATTGATAGCCTTGAAAAAAGTAAAATTGAAACCCATAACTCCTTATCAGCCGAAAAACGGCGACAAGAATTAAATATTAACGTTTCTCGCGCCGAAATTGCGAAACTACAAATACATGTAAACGAACTCAAATGCAAACAAGAAGAAATCGAAAATAATCTAACTTTACTCGAACGACTCAAACCTCAACTCGAAGAAAAGCTTCACGAACTGCGCGTTCATATTCAAGAACTCGAAGCCCAAGAACATCAAAAAAATGAATTAATATTAGCAAAAACAACCGAACGTAAAAATATTGAAACTAAAATTAAGTCATTCCAAACTAAAATCACAACTAAACAAGAAGAATTTAACCATTTAGAAGCACAAGTATCATTATTAAAAGACGAACGCAATTTACTACAAACCCAAGTTTGGGAGATCCTGCAACAACTAGAAAATCAAAACCAACAACCTATTGATAGTAATAACGTCTTAGATAGTACCCTAGAGGACGATGTTGAATTATTCCCTTTTTCTGACTTACTCGAAATAGAACCGACAAATATAGAAGTCAGTAAAATCAAAAAAGTACCAACTAAATGGGCGGCTTTTACCCGTCAATTATCAGATAGTGAATTCAGAGTATTAAAAGCTATATTAGAACAAAAAAATCCCCAAGCAGCGATTAAGCAAATTGCCGAAGCAAATATAACCATGCCTAATTTATTAATTGATGCTATTAACGAACGCTCTAGTGATACAATAGGCGAGCTAATCATCCAAACAAACACCGAACTCCCAGTAATTTATCCAGAACATATGGCACATGTCAAAAAAGTCATCGAGACATATGAAAAAAACATCCAAAAATAAGGGTATAGCCTGTTGGGTATGGGGTGTTACTGCGGAGTGCTGAGGCTTACACCTTAGCTAATCGTAAACCATCAAAATCCTTGTTTTAGTGGGGGCTTGTACTCTTATTGATATGAGTTAGGATGTAAAAATAAACAAAGTTTTGCAATATCCCTACCCCCTACACCCTAATTTTGGTCAACCAAATGGTAAAGGTTAAACTCTCAAAAAAAGTATCTACTGCTGTAATAAATTCTCTCGGTGCAGGTGTAGTGCCAAGAGAAGGACTTGAATACATCGCAGTCGGACGAGAAAAAGAACTACAAAGCCTAATTCAAAACCTCGACGACATCGCAGAAGGAGTCGCAGCATTCCGCTTTATCATCGGTAACTACGGTTCGGGTAAAAGCTTCATCCTGCAACTAATTCGTAACCGCGCAATGGAACAAGGATTTGTTGTTGCCGATGCCGATTTATCATCAGAAAAACGATTAGCAGGAAGCAACAACGAAGGACTCGCAACCTATCGAGAATTGATGAGTCATCTCGCTACAAAAACTCGTCCCGATGGTGGTGCATTAGTGTCAATATTAGAAGGTTGGATAAACAAAATTCAGCAAGAAGTTGCCAAGGACACCGGGATGCGTCCCAATGATGAAGGCTTTGATGACGCAGTAGAAGTAAAAATTCGTGAAGTTGTTCAATTTATCGAAGACTTAGTGCATGGCTTTGATTTTGGTAATATCATTAGTGCCTATTGGCGCGGTTACAGAGAAGATGATGATAACTTGAAAAATGCCGCACTTCGCTGGTTACGCGGTGAATTTACTACCAAAATCGAAGCGAAACAAGCTTTAGGCGTGCGCGTCATCATTGATGATGAAAGCTGGTACGATTACGTGAAATTACTCGCAAAATTTGTAGCCGAAATCGGCTATAAAGGCATATTGATTGTACTTGATGAAGCCGTCAATTTGTATCAAATACCTACCACCGTTACCCGCGAAAAAAACTACAATCGCCTGTTAGGGATCTTTAACGACACCATGCAATGTAAAGCCGAACATCTCGGTTTTCTCATCGGCGGTACAACTAAATTTTTAGAAGACCCAAATCGCGGGCTTTTCGCCGACCAAGCATGGCGCAGACGCACCAAAGAAAGCCGCTTTGTCGCCCAAGCAGGGGTGCAAGAATTTCTCGGTCCAGTTATTCGTTTAAATCCATTGAGTGAAGACGAAATTCTCGCGTTATTACAAAGATTAGCCGAGATTCACGCCTCAAATTATGGTAGCAGTAAAGCTTTAGGGACTCGTGAATGTAAAGATTTTGTTCAAGAAATAGTTAATCGTTTGGGTGCAGATGCCTTGCTAACTCCCGGTGAAATCGTCCGCGATTTTATTAGTGTTTTAAATATTTTGCATCAAAATCCAAGTATGAAATTTAGTGACATCATTCACGACGACAAATTTAAACCCACTAAAGCCGGAAGCGATATAAGTACAAATACAGAAGATGACGTAGCGGAGTTTAGTTTGTAAGTAGCGGTAATAAACCCAACACATGACCAATCTGCACCACGAAAATTTTCTAATTACCAAAGTGCGATACCATCTTCGATGGTTGCTCATAGCATCGCAATCCCCGTAGGTTGGGTGTAGCGGAGCGAAACCCAACATAATTGTTGGGTTACACTTCGTTCCACCCAACCTACGTAAACTCATCTTGCAAAATAGTTAAATCCAGCCAATTACTTAATTCTTTCGCTATCAAATCAATCTCAGGATTAGTAACTGCGAATAGCGAAAATTCACCCGTAGACAATTCATACAATCTTCTTCCTGCCCAAATCTCTAAAAAACGACGATTCCAGGAATGCTGAGTTTTAGCGATGCGAATAATACGTTGTGTCAAAGTAGGACGAAAGTCGTTTATTTTCAATCCGTAGATTTCATATACCCAAGATATTTTATGTCGAGTGATAGAAAGACGTTTTTGTGCAAATTCAGATAAGATAATTACCAATACAGCAATTAATGAAATCAACAAGTTAAAAACAAATACTGGGATTAAGAATCTGTTATCGGAGTTAAGCAGCGATAAAGCAAAGAAATTGATTAAATATGCTGGAAAAGTCAAAAATACTAAGCTTATAACCGTAAAACGCGAAAATAAACCGACAGAAGGGATAAATATTTCGACAAAATCATTATTTTTCAGAATAATTGCTTTTCGTTGCGATCTTTCTCTGAAAAAGAATTTTAATGTATTCATTCTAGTTCAATAAGCTTTTCTAAAAAATACGAGCTTATGTTACTTTTATAGCTTTGTTCCATACTCGTATCCCACTGTAAGATTACTTGTGTTCGCAAAAAAGTTTTTGTCAGTGATTTTGCTGTATGCTTTTTGTAAACTTCAAAAATCTATCTTAAAAAGCTTTTAGCCCCCCAATAAATTGGGGGGTTGGAGGTACCGAAACTTTAACTAGGTACTATAAATATGAGCAAAGCTTTTAATCGACTCGCACCGTTTATCCAGGAATATATTTATAACAACAACTGGACGGAGTTACGACCAGTTCAAATTGCGGCGAGTAAAGTCATATTTGATACAGACGCTCACTTGCTGGTTGCGGCTGGAACTGCTGCGGGGAAGACAGAAGCGGCATTTTTGCCAGTTATCACGATGCTCCACGAACAAAAACCCCAAAGTATTGGTGCGATTTATATTGGTCCGATTAAAGCGTTAATTAATGACCAATTTGAACGTTTGCACGATCTACTTAGAGAAGCTGATATTCCGGTTGTGCCTTGGCATGGGGATGTTTCGCAAAGCCATAAAAATAAGCTTATAAAAAATCCTCGCGGGATTCTACAAATTACGCCGGAATCGTTAGAAAGTCTGTTAATTAATAGAAATCATGACTTAGGACGATTGTTTGGTGATTTACGATTTGTGATTATTGACGAGGTTCATGTTTTTATGGGAACCGAACGCGGTTGTCAGATATTATGTCAGTTAGCACGACTCGCAAATGCGACTGGTCAACAGCACCGCCGTATCGGTTTATCGGCAACTTTGGGCGATTATTCGCTAGCAGAAGATTGGTTGCGGTCGGATACCGATAGGCAAGTAATTACGCCAAATATTGAAGTAGGAAAACGCAATCTTAAACTAGCTTTGCAACACTTTTATATTGCTGATGATAGTGGTTCGGATATTACTAATTATAATAGATATATTTTTAATCTCAGTAAAGGTACTAAATGTCTAATTTTTGCTAATAATAAATCGCAAACCGAATCAATAATAGCTTCATTGCGAAAAATAGCCTTCTCAGAAAGCGAACCAGATATCTATCACGTTCATCATGGTAGTATTGCAGCAAGTTTGCGCCAAGTTGCTGAGAATGCAATGCGTGAAAAGAATAAACCAGCGGTGACAGCGGCAACTTTAACGCTAGAAGTTGGGGTTGATATCGGAAATTTAGAACGAGTCATTCAGTTAGAATCTCCGATGTCGGTAGCGAGTTTTTTACAGCGTTTGGGACGCACGGGAAGACGCGGTAAATCGGCTGATATGCGGTTTGTTTTCGCTGAAGATGAACCTGCGGAAGATGCACCATTATACGAACATATTCCTTGGCAGCTTTTGCAGAGTATTGCAATTATTCAACTTTACATAGAGGAACGTTGGGTAGAACCGTTTAAACCTGTGAAATACCCGTTAAGTTTGCTTTATCACCAGACGATGAGTATTTTGGCAGCAGGAGAAATCTCACCTGCGGTACTGGCTAAACAGGTGTTAAGTTTGTCAGTCTTTCGTTATATTTCACAAGATGATTTGCGGCTATTATTGAATTATCTAATAGATTTTAACCACATTCAAAAAACTGATAGCGGCAAGTTAATTTTGGGCTTGAATGGTGATAAAATAGTAAATCGCTTTCAGTTTTATGCAGTTTTTCCCGAAAATCTTGAATTTGCAGTCAAACATGATTCGACTCATATTGGTAATATTGCCATGATGCCGAATGTGGGAAGTCAGTTTGGTTTAGCTGGGAGAACTTGGGAAGTTTTAGAAGTCAATTTTCGTCAAAAAGCTGTTGCGGTGAAACCTGTTGAAGGACAAGCGGGAATTTTTTGGCGCGGTGGTAGCGGAGCTATTCACACTAAGGTTTTGCAACGAATGCGACGGGTTTTGTGCGAGGATATTGAATATAATTATTTGCAAAGTAACGCTTTGAAGCGGTTGCAGCGAGTTAGGCAATTAGCCTCGGATTGGGAATTGGATAAAAAATATATTGTACGTTTACCAAAAGGGAAATGCGTAATTTTTCCTTGGATGGGTACGATAGCTTTTCGTACTTTGGAAAGGTTGCTTAATTGTTTTTGTCGGGAATCGTTGGGGATTAAAAGTATTGGTGTTGGAAGTCCTTACTATCTGACGGTAAGATTACCTAAAGATAAAATTGAAAGTTTATATGCGGAGATTATTTCTTTGTGCGAACAAAGGATTATACCCGACCATTTAGTTAGCGATACCGAAGCACCGGAAATTCAAAAATATGATGAATATATTCCCTATCCACTTTTAAGAAAAGCCTTTGTGAATGATTATTTAGATTTGGATGAGGTAAGACAAGTAGTAATGGAGTGGGAAAGGGGAAAGGGTAAAGGTAATTTTTAAATCATTCGTAAGAAACAAGATCCCCGACAACTTCTACGAAGTCGGGGATCTGAGTCTATCGCGCAATCTAGAATATACTAGTTCGATGCACTACCCATCTCAAATACTGAGGCACGACTGAAATCGAGGCGTTGTTCAAATTCGAGCGATCGCACCATTTCTGTGAATTGTTTTGTATTTTCGGGTAATTTATAATCCTCAGGCATTCCGATGATTCTACCATCTTCCATACCTTGAGCAAGCCGCAACCAAACATCCATTTTGGCGCTTTGATCTAAACCTGAATATAAGTGGCTAATTTCGGTATTTGCACCGCTGGCTATATCGCGCTGTGCTTGAAGTTGTTCTTCTTTAGGAAGTGCTAGGATGTGGTTAAATACTGCTTCTGCTGTTTTTTGTGAAGAAGTGGTATTTGCTGGTGTAAGTTGGTCTTTGATATCGAGATAACCAAACCATAATAAAGCGAGTTGGGTATCTGTATCAAAGGCTCTAAATGCTGCTAATGCTTCTTTGGCTTTATCGTTAATTGCAAATGATGTCATAAAATTCTCCGATTGCTTTTAGAAATCTTTCGTAGATGAAAGAAAATTCAAAATTAGATGTTTAATCTTCTTGTATGACAAGCTTTTGAGCCTATTCTACACGATGTTTTATTTTTGAATTTCTTTACTGACGAAAGTAGATGTAATTTCGACTTACTCAAACATCTTAGTAATAGGTATTTATATCTTCACCTTACTATAGTTAGATAAATAGTCCGTAACTATTGGTAGATGTAATTAAGGTTTTTTTCGATCAAGTAATGAGCGAAAAATATTGCTTGCTTAGTAAAGCTGTCTAAGTATTAATCCTGGAAATATTTGTATAAATAAAGTTAATGGTAAATTTTGATGATAAACAGGTGCTAACATCGTGGGCAGCAAATGCAGATGCTTGGACTAATGCAATTAAGAATCAGGAAATTGAAAGCCGCCGTTTGGTTACGAACCAAGCCATAATCAATGCAATTAGTCGGTATAATCCCGGCAGTATATTAGATATGGGTTGTGGTGAAGGTTGGCTAGTTCGAGAACTTGCAAATCGAGGGATTGCAGCGATAGGGCTAGATGCAACACCTGAGTTAATTGCAAACGCCAAAATACTGGGGGGAGAATTTTACGTTGTTTCCTACGAGGATATTTACCTGGGGAGTTTTCAATATCCTTGTGTGGATGCTATCGCATTTAATTTTTCACTTGTCGGTAAGGAAGCAGTTGAGGGAGTTATTGAAGCAACAAGGCGCTATTTAAGTACTTCAGGTAAGATTTTTATTCAAACTGTTCATCCTCTAATTGCGACTGGAGAACTTCCATATCAGGATGGTTGGAGGCTTGAAACCTGGGATGGGTTTGGGTCGCAGTTCGTAGAACCTTCTCCCTGGTACTTCCGCACGCTTGAGAGTTGGGTAAATCTACTAGTTTCTAGCGGTTTTAATATACTTGAATGTCGAGAACCAATAAATCCAAGGACTCAAAAGCCTGCTTCCTTGATTTTAATTGCACAGGTTACTTCTATAAGCTACTAGTTCGTGTCATTAATTTGACCTTTTCGAGAGAACCAGATCCCCGACTTCTTAAAGAAGTCGGGGATCTAACCCTCACAACTTGTCAAAATTAATGAAACAGACCACTAGCCCAAAAGAATTTTATTTGTAATTC
>QQTW01004599.1_pt1 | contig 10368 bp, 3 predicted proteins | sample 1904831 | NCBI WGS metagenome assembly QQTW01 (sample SAMN09435610, study PRJNA476489) | Subsurface metagenome, whole genome shotgun sequencing project.
GTCTTGCCAACTTACTGCTTGTATTAAGGCTTGTTTGAGCATTACTAAGCCAATAGGTCCAATTTCATTAACTAGCAGTTTGTGCAATCGCTCGTGCAAATCTTTGGGCAAATTGGGGAATTTCTGCTCTAAGCGATTGATGCGTACATCTTGATTTGCAAGTTCAACTGATAATAAGTATTGCGTGTTGTAGTTAGTTGCTTTTTGAGGATTTGTCAGACTAGTTAGATGGTGGAGTGCGGCTAGTACCTCTTTGGCATTCTGGTAGCGCTGATGGTAATCGTAATGTACCATCCTCTCTAAAATCTCTGCCAAACTTGGGCTGACGCGAGTTACATTTTTAAATAATATCTCGCTGTGACGGCTATCTTGAGGCAAGTCTAAAGGATCTATGCCACTTACCGCTTGAATCCCAATCATTCCTACTGCGTAGATATCGCTGCTAAATTGGGGATTAGAGGCTTGCTGTTCGCTGGGCATATAACCAGGCGAACCAACAACTGCTACCGTTTTATGTCCTGTCAACCAAGCTGATTGGGTGGCTACTTCTTTGATTGCACCAAAATCAACCAAAACAATATTCCCGTCATCGCTGCGTCTAATTAAGTGAGCAGGTTTGATGTTGCGATGAATAATTTGCCGAGTATGGACAAAATCTAATACATGCAAAATACTTTGTAATAGTGCGATCGCTTCTGTTTCGTTTAATTTCTTGCCTGGTATGAGTTCTTCGCTCAAAGAATGACCTTCAATTAGCTCTTGCACTAAAAAAAACTCATTTTTTTGTTCAAAATGAGCTAGCATGCGGGGAATTTGATCATGACTGCCTAATCTATAAAGAATTTCAGCTTCTCTCTCGAACAATTGCTTGGCTGCTTTCAGTATTGCCAAATCTCGCACTTGCGGCTGGAATCGCTTAACTACGCATAGTGCATTACCTGGGATATCACAGTCTTTAGCTATATATGTTTGACTAAATTCACCATTACTTAGATGCCTAACGATTTGATAATGACCCGCTAGCATCGTTTCCATCTTTGTTTAGTCTTTGAGTAACATATTTGATAATAATCGAAACTTGCAGTTATAGCTATATTGTTATTATTCGATTAAATAATTTTCTAAGCTAGATAGCAAATATCAATTAATAGATAGCTTCAAGAGCGATCAGGATTTTTCCGGTTATAGTTGTGCTAAGTTTTATTGCGCCACTAGTTGTATCTTTAAAGACAAAAGAGGTGAGCGATCGCGTTTTAATGCCCAAACTTAAATCAAATGCTGCGACTGTATAACTCCTCTTTTTATGGCAATTGCTACAAAATACGGCTGTTATTGACGCAGCTAGCTATGCCCTTTGAAAAGATCGAAGTTGACATTCTCAAAGCTGAAAGTAGAACTCCAGAATTTTTAGCCAAAAAGCAAGTGTTGGAAATGTGCATCTGAATTTGTGGTATTTGAGGCTAGTAGTCTCTAGGTAAACTAGCAGGATGACGAATACTCCTCAAGAAACAAGATTAATAGCCGCAAAAGACTCTCTACACTCAATTCGCGTTCTGATTGTGACATCGTGTACTGGTGAAAAGCGCTTCAAGCCTAACAATCAGTTGAGGTTAGAGGATTTTCAAGACTTCCACCGATTCCAATCTCGCTTTGCAGAATTATTAGACTTTGCTTGCAGTGCTGGTCATATGTATGCTGGACAACAACATTTGCAGGTAATGGAGGGAGTCAAATTGCTGCGCCAGTCTTTTGGTCGCCAAGCAGTAGACTTGCTCATTCTTTCTGCTGGATATGGCTTAATTTCTGAAGAGAAAGTTATTGTACCCTATGAAGTTGCCTTTAATACAATGAAAGGGTACGAGGTAGATAAATGGGCAAAGTTTTTAGGAGTACACTCTAGCTTTGAGCAAGCCATTATTGGCTACGATCTAGTATTTATTTTACTAGGGAAAAACTATTTACGAAGTTTACTACTTCCTGTTAAAACAAATTCGCATCAAACTTTACTGTTCTTGACTTCCTACCTTAGTGCAAAATCTATTCGAGATTTGACAGCACAGACGTTTGTTTTGCCTCTTTCTAACTCCGAAGCTAAACATTATAGTTATGGATTAGTAGGTTTAAAAGGGTATCTATTTAAAAGGTTTGCAGAATGTGTCTCTAAAAACTGGATATTACTAAATAAAGTATATTCTGAGCCTGAAGTATTTATGCATATTGTAGCACCTGAAACACATCAAGGAAAAGAACATGGCTGTTTCTCCTTACCGTCATTAGAAGTACCAGAACACCTTTTCTTGAAATCTACTAAATTGCCTAAGAAACTTAGAAATGGCAAATCTGAAGAAGAAAAACCTATTTCTATTCCTGATCTGCCTCCAGCGCCCAATTTAGCTTTAGAAATGCAGTATTTTATTCCTGAATGGGACGATCGCGTAGACATTGGATATCACTTTTTAAATGATGCGCTCTCCCCAGAAAGAAACCCTTATATAGATGATATTTATGCCCATCAAATTTATCCTACTCCTAACTATGACGGAGTTTTAGTTTCTAAAGCAATTGTAGAAAAAAGCAAGAAAAAAAAAGCTCATATTGAAGAAGTAGGAATTCATCAAGCTATTCGTTTTCCAGGTCAAGTAATGGGAGATTGTGGGGCTTTTAGCTATATCAAAGAAGATACTCCTCCTTATACTACAGAAGAAATTTTGTTATATTATCAGCGCTCTGGTTTTAATTACGGAGTGAGTTTAGATCATTTGATTGTAGGCTCGTTTGCTCTATCTGGCGTGAGAGAATTTCGTTACGAGTTAACACTTTCAAATGCAGCCGAATTTCTTGATAAACACCAAGCTCGGGGCTACACGTTTACACCTATTGGTGCAGTACAAGGGTGGAGTCCACAATCTTATGCAGAGGCGGTTAAAGCATATATTGATATGGGTTATGAGTATATTGCCTTGGGCGGATTAGCTAGAACTCCGAGTCGAGAAATTTTGGAGATTTTGCAAAGTATTTATCCACACTTAACTGCCAAAACTCACATACATTTGTTTGGGGTGGGACGACTCAATACTATTGGAGCTTTTCGTCATTTAGGCGTGAGTAGTTTTGATTCTGCAAGTCCTTTGCGCAAAGCTTGGTTAGATTCTGCGGCAAATTACCATACCCTCCTAGGCAAAACTTATGCTGCTGTTCGCATTCCCAAAGTAGACAGTTTCGGTACAAGAATTAAGTCTTTGCTAAAAGCTGGGATCTCTAATTTAGAAACACTCAAGCAATTAGAGGAAAACGCCCTGCTTTCATTGCGAGAGTTTGATGCAGGAAAGTTAAATTTAGAGTCAACTCTAGAAGCATTGTTACATTACGATGAATTATTAGAATTGCCCGAGGACAGTCAGATAAATCCTGTTGCTTCCGCAAGACGCATATATAGGCACACCAAAATGTACAGGCAACTATTAGAAGATAAGCCCTGGCAGTCTTGTGATTGTAAAATCTGTAAAGAAATTGGCGTAGAAGTAGTAATTTTTCGCGGGAACGATCGCAATCGCCGACGTGGGTTCCACAATACATACATATTTTATAAAAGATTTAAAGGTCTACTCAATGCCAAATAATTTTTTACCAGTTTTCTCGATGGATTGGTCTGGTTTGCTCAAAAGGTTAAACGAGCAAAATCTAGAAGGAAAGTATGGTATTTTGGCTCCTATATCTAGTCCCAAAACTCTTTTAAGAAATATTCGCGATCGCGGCAAGCCTTTCTTTATTGACAGTGGCGTTTTTCAAAATAAGAGTCGTCCTTGGTACTACCAAATTTATTGCGAGTTTAAAGATAATCGCACTGTACGCGAGTTGGGGTTAATTTCCCAACAACAGATAACGGAGCAAATAAAATATTTCCTTGCTCGTTGTGATGAATTTAGTCCTGATTTCGTTTTTGCACCCGATATAGTTGGCGAACCGCTATTATCTTTGTATCTAGCTCGACTAACTTGGGAAGAATATTGGCAGAAGTCACGCCCCTACACATTGATCGGAGTCGTCCAAGCTGGTTGTGTAATCTACAATTGGTCGCAAAAATTAGTTCCTTGTTTAGACTCATTTCCCCCCCACTACGACGCGCCCAAAAGCTTCATAGCGCCATTAATTAGTGCATACCGGAATATTGGCTATCAATATATTGCTCTTGGCGGATTGCTGAAAGCTGACAATACTATGCCGACTGGCTTAAAGTTTGGGCTATCTGCTCCGCAACTAGATGAACTCCTAGCTTGGAGTAGACCAGAATTTGTCTTAGGCGGACTAGCATTAACTCGGCTGGAAGTTCTCAAAAAGCATAATGTCTGGGCTGATTCTACCAATTGGTTGTGGTGGAACGATCGCTATGACAAAAAAAGATTTAGTAACAGAAATGCTATGCAGGAAGTTGTAGGGTAAAATTTCTCAGCTACCAAGCCCTATCTGCCAAGTACAGAAAATTAAACCAAGTTGGTAGTTTTTTGTTTATCTAGGGAATCTTATAGATAGAGAAAATACTAATTACCAGCCCATTATATGACTACTGCCATTGAGCTTGGTTGTCTGGTGCGATCGCCTTCCCTTGCTCTAGGAATAGGAAAAGTTATTGAAATATCTTCTAATCGTACCGTTGTTGAGTATTTTTGCTCAATAGGGCAGCGTATCCGCAAAACCTTACCCACAGATGCGCTGCAAAGAGTCAGGCTACAAAAGCAGACGCGGTGCTATATCTGGTCAGAAGACAAAGAAAGATGGACAATTGGCAGAATCTACGGAGTAGACAACTATAGATATCAAATCGATCTACCCGACAGTAAGACGATATTAGCTACAGAGCAAGAAATTTATGTTCGTTCGGATCGCCCGATTGCAGATCCCATTGAGATATTAGCAATGAAGGGTCACGAAACCCCTTACTTTCATGCCAAGCGATCGCGTTTTGTTCAATGTTTGCTACAACAACGTGCCGTTAGTCGCGGCATGACGGGACTTATTTCAGCTAATGTTACTCTTTATCCGCATCAAGTAGAAGTAGTCCGCCGCGTACTCGAAGATCCTATCCAACGCTACTTATTAGCCGACGAGGTGGGGCTGGGAAAGACGATTGAAGCTGGAGCAATTTTGCGACAATACCTGCTTGACGAACCGCAAGGACAAGCACTAATAATAGTTCCTCAGTATCTTCTAGCGCAGTGGAGTCAGGAGTTAGAAAGTAAGTTTTACATTTCCCACTTTCCTAACCGAGTACAACTACTTGCTATTGAAGATTGGCATCAAATTAGTCGTAAAGATATTGGATTGCTAATTTTAGATGAAGCACACCACATTGCTGCTATGGCTGCATCTGCGATTAAGGAGCAAAACCAGTGCTTCGAGACTTGCAAACAACTTGCTCATAGAAGCGATCGCCTGCTACTACTATCCGCAACGCCAGTTCTGAACCACGAGCAGGATTTTCTGGCAATGTTGCACCTGCTCGATCCTACTACTTATCAGCTTGAGGATTTGGCAAGCTTTCGCGATAAAGTCCAAAAGCGTCAAGAAATTGGTAGAGTTTTGCTTGTCTTTAAAGCAGGTGCAAAAGCATTTGTTTTAAACAAAAATATCAGCAAACTGCAAAGTCTTTTTCCTGATGACACCTACTTATTAAATCTTCTGGGCCAGTTGCAGCAAAACTTACAACAAGCCTCTGCTCCTGAGCTAGATAAAATGGTGCAGATAATTCGCAACCATATTAGCGATACCTATAGACTGCACCGCCGGATGCTTCGCAACCACCGCGCTACAGTTGAAGATGCAATTTTTGACCGTAATGCCATACCTAAAACAGAATATGACTTAGACGAGCGCTCTTATCCAATTCACGAACTATTAGAAGAGTGGCGAACTGTTGCCCCAAGCGGACAATATAATCGGATTTTTTTACTATTGTTTCGTGCCGCAGGGACTTGGTTAGGGGTATTAAAGGAAGTTGTCACGGTGCGTTTAAATGGCGTATTCCATGCAGATTTAGTTCAAGAGTTTGGTACTGAGAACGTTCGCCTTTTAGTTGAGACTCCTAAATTTTCAGGAGAAGAGGAGATTTTACAAGCTCTGCTCAATATTTTGCAACAACCATCAGAAGCAGGCGATCGCCTAGAATTATTGCAAATTATTTTGCTTTACCACCTCTCGGAAGTTCTCAAGCTCCAATCTTACCAAGGAAATATTGCTAAGTTATTAGCGCAAGTTCAAAAAAGACTTAATAGACCTTTACAGGGCGATCGCTTACCCAAAATTATTATCTTTACAAGTTTTGTACAAACTTGCTCTGAACTTAAGCGTTACTTAACGCTAGCTTTTGGTGAAAATGCGATCGCAACTCATCAATTTGGAGCATCCAGAGAACAAGTTGAAAATAATATTAACCGATTTAAAACTAATCCTGCCTGTTTTATCTTAATTAGCGATTTCTCTGGGGAAGAAGGACGCAACCTCCAATTTGCTGATGGATTAATCCATTTTGACTTGCCTTGGTCGCCTAATCGTCTAGAACAAAGATTAGGAAGAATTGACCGAATTGGCGGTAAAGTAGCAATCAATTCTTGGCTGTTGGCTGGTGTCGATTTGCCAGACAGTCCTCATCAAGCTTGGTATGAGTTACTAAAAGCAGGATTTGGCATATTCAATCAATCGATTGCCAGCTTACAGTTTTATGTTGATGAAAAATTACCAGAATTAGAAAATATACTTTTTAACTCTGGAGCCATTGGGCTAATAGAAGCAATCCCCCAGATGCAAAAGGAAATTGAAACAGAGCAAGTAAAAATTAGCGAACAAAATGTTTTAGATGATATTGATGCAGCCGATGAAAACGCGATCGCTTATTTTCAAGAACTAGAAAGCTTCGACGACCGCCACCAAGAACTGCAAAAATCAACAGAAAGTTGGATTTGTAGTGCCTTACAGTTTCTCCGAATCAATAACCCCGATTTAGCTGGAGTTTGTGAATACAAGCCAACCGAGCGCACCTTAGTTCCCGCTAACGAACTAATTAACCGCTTTGCTGCTTATGCTAAAAAACCTGGGACTTATAATCGCAGATTGGCAAATAAATATTCTGGGATCGACCTTTACCGTATTGGCGAAGGACTGATGGAAGAATTAGCCTCTTATATGTATTGGGACGATCGCGGACAAGCCTTTGCTATGTGGCGACATGATGCAACTTGGGACGCGGGAGAAGGTATGGAGTGGCTAGGGTTTCGCTTTGATTATACGGTTGAAATAGATTTAACCTGCGCTCAAGATTGCAATCTCAGTCAACTAGATATCAAAACATTGAAACGACGAGCAGATGCGTTGTTTCCACCCAAATTAGAAACTATTTTTGTAGATGCGCAAATGGACATTGTTGAGGATGTACGAGTAATAAATATTCTCCAACGTCCTTATTATGGCAAAGGCAGCGATTACCGCGACTACAACTTGGCGAAAAGCCGCTTGTCAATTCTGGATGAATTTATAGATCCGAGTAAATGGTCTGACTTTTGCTATATGGCGCGGACAACATCTGAAAACTTGTTACGCGATCGCCCAAGTTTCATCGAACTATGCCAACAAAAAGCCCAAGTAGCAGCGCTAAAACTAGATAACCGCATCAACCAGCTTCAATTGCGCCTCAACCGCTTATCTAAAGCAAGTGCTAATTCTGCAAAATTAGCCAACGAACTTGCAACCGAAAGCACGATTAGCCAAGCCTTACTTCAGGGCATATACCGCCCCCGTCTCAAGCTTGATTCGGTAGGATTTATGATTGTTTCTGGGCGATCGCCTGTTCGAGAAAATGAGGCAATTGACTGATGAGCGACTCATTTCAAGCCCTTAAAAACTTTATTCAAACTGGGAATATTCCCTCAAACTTGAGCTTTGAAGCTTGTCACCAACGCTTAATTCATGCTCTAAACGCAGATCGAACAGTGCGATCGCCCGCAGATGTTGCCTGTCTGATTCGTCACGCGCTCCGGCGAGAAGACGAATTACAAGGGGGAGAAGCTTTTATTAAAGTGCCTCGTACTTTTCCATATCCCGATCGAGAAATTTGGCAACAAAGCGGCATCTTCATTGTGGCTGAAGGCGTAGATTACTATCTAATTAGCGCCCGTCCTTGGCGACCAGAATGGCTCGATTTGGCTGACAAGTCCCCAGAATCTTCCGCATTTAAAGAGACTTTACGGCGCAACTACGAACCAGTACAGGGCGAGGCGTTTCTCGATATAGTTGGCTTAAAAAATTATCGTAGTGCGGCGCAACGCGAGGCAATTCGTGCGGTTTTGACTGCGCCCAAAAACTCGACATTGGTTATCAACCTGCCTACGGGTTCGGGGAAAAGCCTTTGCGCTCAACTACCTGCGTTAATGCGCAGTCGTACTGGGGGAGTCAGTGTAGTAGTTGTACCGACAACCGCCCTAGCGCTCGATCAAGAACGGGCTTTACAGCCTTACATTAACCACCCAACTGCTTATTATGGCGATGAATCGGAGGTAGGCAAAGCCAGAAGAACAGAGATTCAAGAGCGGATTCGCTACGGGACTCAAAGGATTATTTTTACTTCTCCTGAAAGTCTAATTGATTCTCTTGCTCCCTCCCTTTATGAAGCCGCCAAACTAGGGCTATTGCATTATTTTGTAGTCGATGAAGCCCATATGATCGAACAGTGGGGAGATGGGTTTCGCCCAGCGTTTCAAGAATTGCCTGGGTTGCGAAGAGATTTATTGCGTTTGTCATCTTTCAATACTTTATTGCTGACTGCAACTTTGACGGCATCTTGTTTAGATACTCTAGAAACATTATTTGGGCAACCCGATGGTTTTCAAGTTGTATCCGCCGTCCAATTGCGCCCAGAACCCGCTTACTGGTTTGCTTGGTGTCAAAACGAAGAAACAAGGACGCAAAGGCTTTTAGAGGCTGTGTATCACCTGCCCCGCCCCTTAATTATTTACACCAGTAAACGGGAAGATGTTGCCCGATGGCAGCGGGAATTATCGGCTGCTGGGTTTAGGCGCTACGGCACTATGACGGGAAACTCTACAACGCAGGAGCGATCGCAACTGATTGAAAATTGGCGCGATCGCAAAATTGACATTGTAGTTGCAACTTCTGCCTTTGGCTTAGGTGTAGATCAAGCTGATGTGCGCGCAGTTATTCATGTTTGCGTTCCTGAAACTATCGATCGTTTCTATCAGGAAGTAGGGAGAGGAGGAAGAGACGGCAATGCCGCAGTTTCTCTAACACTACATACTAATGAAGATCGAAAAGTCGCTAAATCTCTAAATGAGAAATCGACTATTACCATCGAACGGGGTTTGCAAAGATGGGAGAGTATGTTCTATCAAAAAAAGCTTACTTCTGTTGATGGCAAATTTGTTATTCCCACTAATACCCCTCCTTCTCAACAGCAGGGTGATATTGATATGGATAGCGAAGAAAATCAAAACTGGAATATTCGCACTCTGACATTAATGAGTCGCGCTAATTTAATTCAGCTTGACTGGCAAAAGCCACCAATAAGGGCGAATTTTAATTCGCAAGCAGACTATTCCCTAGCACTTACAGAGCATCGCAATTTTCGAGTTATTAGCATTATCAACGAGCATCATTTATCCAAAGATCTTTGGGAAACGCAAGTTGAGCCAATTCGTTCGCAGCGCCAAGCATGGAGTCATCAAAATTTACAGTTGATGGCAGAAGCTTTAAGCAAAGTTCCTCGGCGTTGTCTTTCCGAAGTTTTTGCTGAAGCTTATACAATTCATAGCCAACAAGCACCATTTTTAAGAAAGTCAATTAGTGTTTCTCGTGCTTGTGGCGGATGTGCTTTTTGCCGAGAACGTAAAGCTGCTCCTTTTTCGGGAATTATGCCTGTACCTATTCCTGTTTGGCTAAATCCTTACGTTTATATAGGTGACGAACTTAAACGTTTGCTTGTTGGAAATAACTTATTGCTGATTTTTTACGACGCAGTTGAGCAAAAAAAATGGAGGCAACAATACAACAAGTTACTTCGATGGTTGATTGCTCAGGGCATTAATAATATCGTGATGTCAAAAGAACAGCAAGAAATTTTTGTTTCAGAAGCTAATAGAGTGCCTAATGCTATTACTTTTTGGTTTGATATTGATAATTATCAATCAATAAAAATGCCCCGCGTGCCAACTTTTATTTTTCATTCTCAAGGAGATGCTTTGTCTTATAGCCGTGTAAATAACAATACTCAAGCTCCGTGGATTATTTTACTTCCCATTACTACACCCGATCCAACTCGAAGCGATCGCAAATTAATTGATGTTTTTAATACGCTCATATTCCTAC
>QQTW01004600.1_pt1 | contig 10366 bp, 7 predicted proteins | sample 1904831 | NCBI WGS metagenome assembly QQTW01 (sample SAMN09435610, study PRJNA476489) | Subsurface metagenome, whole genome shotgun sequencing project.
CCCCGGAGAGCGATCGGCAATTTCTTCATTAATATCTACCCAAAACCATAGCGATATCGGGATTAAAATTCGCGCCATTATTCCCGCAACAAACCCTACAGGAAAGGCAGCTATTAGCAAATAGACAGAAATTGCCAAGAGGCTAGACACTCGCCAGTAGATGGTTAATAGACGTTGGATAGCTTCGGCTTTTTGCGCCAATGCCCAAAGCAGCAGTATCAAAGGCAAAGCTACTGTAAATAAGACCGCTAAACGGTAATCTGTCCAGATAAGAGAGCGGAGCCAGTTTTCAGCAAGCATAGATTAAATAAAATCAGCGTGATTATCAGAAAGCGATCGCACAAAAAAGCAACGCAGTACGCTCCTTAGCTTAGTGTCCTACGTTGCTAAAAATTTAAGTAGGCGCTGCTACTTGTTGCAGTTATTCTTCGTAAAGACGACATTCCGCAGCATCGGGGTTGTCATCACAGTATCGCTCTAAGGAATTTTTGGGTTTAACTTGGCGCTGGTGGGCGGCTTCAGATTGCAATTCTTCTACAGTGTCCCAACCTACGGCACAGGCTGCTGATGCTTCGCCTTCATTATTACAAGCTTCACGGGCTTGATCTCTTGCTTCTTCGATTTTTTGATTGATGTTGCTCATAAATTTATTTGCAAATGTATTCCTGTGTCTATTATAAGAAACCTTCGCTGTTGAAAGTTTCCTATCTATCGCGAGCGAGCGTCAAAGATGTTGTTTGCTTACTACTAAAGGCTAACATGCACTAATGCCTGTTTTGCGATGAGTCATTGGTGCAGGCTGATTTCTAGTAGTACAGGCAACTATACTGTAGTTTTTAAATTGCTGTGGTTTTGACAAATTTATTAATAATATAAGTCTAACTAATGCTCACCCTAGGCAATTGCACTAGAGTATGTTGGTGATAGAACCCTACAGTACAAATCATGACAAAAATGCAGTGGGCAAATGCCCTATCAACGGAAGCCTCTTTAGAATCGGCGGTTACTGAAGTTGTAGAACGTACTACTGCTACATTGCAAGCCCCCGCCGATTTAGCCATAGTATTTATTTCCGCAGCTTTTACTAGCGACTACCCGCGTTTGCTACCACTACTACAAGAAAAACTCCCAGACATTAAGGTGTTAATCGGCTGCGGTGGTGGGGGAATTGTCGGCGTGTCTGCGTGGGGAGAAATGCAAGAATTAGAAGCTGTGCCAGCTTTGAGCTTGAGCCTAGCACACTTGCCAGATGTGGAGATCCAAGCATTTCATATTGTGCCGGAGGAATTGCCCGATCTTGATAGTCCGCCGCAGACTTGGATAGATTTGATTGGTGTAGAACCCGATCGCGTACCGCAATTTATTTTATTATCCGATCCTTTTTCTAGTAAAATTAACGATTTATTACAAGGTCTTGACTTTGCTTATCCAGGTTCAGTAGTTGTAGGCGGATTGGCTAGTGGTGGTTCAAATCCAGGACTTACAGGTCTATTTTGCAACGGATTTCTTTACCGTGAAGGAACTATTGGAGTAGCCTTAAGTGGGAATATTGTTTTAGAAACTATTGTCGCCCAAGGATGCAGACCGATTGGCAAGCCTTACTGGGTGAGTTCGAGCGATCGCAATATTATCTTAGAATTAGATGAAAAACCGCCTTTAGCGCAACTGCGGCAACTAATTGAAAGTTTAAACGAAGAAGACCAACGCCTAGCGCAAACAGCTTTATTTGTTGGCGTGACGCGAGATGAATTTAAGCAAGATTTGGGACAAGGGGACTTTTTGATTCGTAACTTATTAGGAGTAGATCCTAACGTGGGGGCGATCGCTATTGGCGATCGGATTCGTCCGGGTCAAAGGATTCAATTTCACCTCCGCGATGCCCAAACTTCGGCGGAGGACTTAGAATGGTGGTTGCAAAAATATCAAAAGTCTAGCCAAGTACAGCCCAGTGAAGCAGGCGCTTTGATGTTTGCTTGTTTGGGACGGGGAGAAGGTTTGTATGGAAAGCCAAACTTTGATTCAGGACTGTTTAGGCGCTATTTAACCAATATTCCGTTAGGTGGTTTTTTCTGTAGCGGTGAAATTGGCCCGGTTAGTGGTAGCACTTTTTTACATGGCTATACTTCGGTGTTTGGGATCTGTCGTCAACCTTAAAAAATAGGGAGTTTTTGATTGTCACCTGTTCGAGTCCGTCAGCACGTCAATCCTTTAGCTATTAAGTATATAACGCCAATTTTGCCTCTTGATTGGGAGCAGATATATACAAACTCTACTCAACCAATGCATTTAGATATTGGTTGCGCTAGGGGTCAGTTTTTGCTAGATATGGCAAGGATTGAACCTAATTGGAATTATTTGGGATTAGAAATTCGCTCGGTTTTGGTAGATGAGGCGACTTCTGTTGCTTGTAAACTAAATTTAACTAACTTGCATTATTTGTTTTGCAATGTCAATAATTCTTTAGAACCGTTGCTAAAATCTCTTTCTCCAAGGACGTTACAGCGCGTTACTGTTCAGTTTCCCGATCCTTGGTTCAAAAATCGTCACGCCAAAAGGCGAATGTTGCAGCCGCAATTAGTAACAGAAATCGCAACTTATTTAGCTAGTGGGGGTATGGTCTTTCTGCAATCAGATATTGAGGGATTATTATTAGAAATGCGCGATCGCTTTAACAGTCACCCAGATTTTTGTTTACAAAGCTCAGAACCCTTACTAACAAGGAATCCTTTGCCGATCGCGACGGAAAGAGAACAGACGACTTTATCGCGCGGCGAACCTGTTTATCGGGCGATATTTATTCGCCGTTAAATCCAATTAGGCAATAGTTGCTTTATCCATAAGGGCAATTGCGAGTAGTTAAAGTAAGGTAAACGCAACCGATATTCGTTTAGAGATAAAGGTAAACCCAAATAAACTGGCATCCAAAAGACGAAAGCGCAAAGGATTAATAAGATAATCGTTAATCCTAGTATCCGCACTGATGAGCGATAGCTTTGCAACCAGTTATTTACAAAATACGCGATCGCCAGCCCCGAAAATACCGCAGCGCCCATATAGTGATAAATAAACGTACAGCGCGTTACGGGAATCCAAGGCAGCAAATTAGCCAGCCAATTTAAAACTAGATATAAAATAATCCAGTTGTCCGTAACTTGGCGATCGCTAATTTGGGAAAATAAACTAAATTTTTGCGTAGATAAGCTATTTCGCAGTAGCCGCCACAACATATAACAAATCGCGGCGGTAGACAGCCACCACAACACCGGATTGCCCATTGCATGAACATCATAAATTACTTTTCCGGTGGTTGCGGGCAACGCTGGGGTGTCAAAAACCAAGGGTTCGGTTGTATTCCCAGCCGTGCGATAAAAGTAGGCTACAGGGCGCAACATCAATAGCCAAGTGTACCAATCAGAACAGTAAGGATGCACTTTTGCCCCATCGCCGATTCTTTCGTGATACGACAAAATTTGTTTCTGCATATCCCAAAAGTTGGGAGTAGGGTTTTGTTGCAGGTGGGGTATCCAAGCGAGGCTATAAACGGCAACGGGGATAATTGCTAAGTAAACTAAAATGTGTCCTAAATTAAGCTGACTGAGGTTTTGCAAAGGTGTAGTGTTGCGGCGACTTGTGTAAGCATTTTTGAGCGGATTTAGCCCTTTAATCGCCCAAGCCGCCAGCCAAAGCAGTTAAATTCCCAGTAAAAACCATAAGCCATTCCACTTAACTGCTGCCGATGCACCAAACCACACGCCAGCGAGGGCTAGATAGAGGCTGCGTTTAATTCCATGATGCTTTAGTCCTAATAGTACAAACAACTGCCCTAGTAGCCCAAAAAGTACCAAATAGATGTTATTTAGGGCATAACGGGACTCTACTAAAAATAATCCATCGGTGGCGGCAAATAAAGCGGCAATTAGGGTATAACTGCGACGCGAACTAATTTGATAAGCGATCGCTGCTACAACTAAAGGAATAAACGATCCGGTAAACGCATTAATCCAGCGATAACTCCAAGTAGAACGCAATGAGCCTGTAAGATTATTGACGTTATCTTGTCCAATAGGAAAATGGCTGCCAATCCAAATGCCGATTGCAATAATATATTGACTTAAGGGCGGATGAGCATTAAAAAACTTAGTATTGGTAAGATAGTTGTTGGCAAACTTGGCGTAGTAAACTTCATCAAAAACAAAAGTATTGAAGCGTCCCAATCCCCAAAACCGCAGAAAGATTGAGAGTAAAAATACCACCGCTAAACCAATCCAAAACCAAGGAATTGAGTTAGGGCGCTTGTGAGATGAGAACATATTACAAGGCTTTTGAGTTCAAAGGATATCCAAACTAAGATACCTTCTCTGCGTCCGCTACTGTCAGCAAAGTTTTGAGTACCGAATCAGGATTGAGACTAATAGAATCGATACCTTGCTCTACTAAAAACTTAGCAAACTCTGGGTAATCGCTGGGTGCTTGACCGCAAATCCCAATTTTGCGATGATTTTTCTTAGCAGTAGCGATCGCCATTTTTACCATTCGCTTTACTCCCTCGTTACGCTCGTCAAATAAATGCGCGACTAAGGCAGAATCTCGATCTAATCCTAATGTTAGTTGGGTTAAATCGTTTGAGCCAATCGAAAAGCCATCAAATACTTGACTAAATTCTTCTGCCATAATTACATTACTTGGCAATTCGCACATTACATACACTTCTAAGCCGTTAACGCCTCTTTCTAAGCCGTGTTTTGCCATTTCTGCAATTACCCGTTTACCTTCATCAGGGGTACGACAAAAGGGAATCATCGGAATCACGTTTGTTAAACCCATTTCATCTCGTACCCGCTTTAAAGCATGACATTCTAGGGCGTAAGCTTCGCGGTAACGTTCATCATAATAGCGACTTGCACCCCGCCAACCTAGCATCGGGTTTTCTTCTTTGGGTTCAAATTGTTTTCCACCCAATAAGTTAGCGTATTCATTGGTTTTAAAGTCGCTCATCCGCACTACTACGGGGTTTGGATAAAATGCCGCCGCGATCGTCGCGACTCCCCGTGCTAACTTATCGATAAAATACTGGGGTTTATATTCGTACAGTTGCGTAAGTTTGGCGACTTTGGCTTTAACCGTTTCATCTTCGAGCAAGTCGTAGTGAATTAAAGCTAGAGGATGCACTTGGATATAGTTAGCGATAATAAACTCCAATCGCGCTAATCCTACACCATCATTAGGAATAGCAGAAAAGCTAAAGGCTTCGGCGGGATTTCCCACATTCATTAAAATTTTAGTGCGCGTGCGAGGCAAGTTTTCTAAAGGTACTTCCCTAACTTCAAAAGGTAACAATCCCGCATATACTCGTCCTTCTTCCCCTTCCGCGCAAGAAATGGTTATTTCTTGACCGGGTTTTAAAATCTCTGTAGCATTATTAGTACCAACGATCGCCGGGATTCCCATTTCTCTAGCAATAATCGCTGCATGACAAGTTTTTCCACCAGAATTAGTCACGATCGCGCTGGCTTTTTTCATAATTGGCTCCCAGTCGGGATCGGTGCGATGGGTAACTAAGACTTCTCCAGGACGAAATTGGTCAATTTTATTAATATCTACAACGATCCTAGCTGCTCCTTGACCGATGGCTTCTCCCACACTACGACCGATAATTAAAGGCGATCGCGCACTTTTTTCGGTAAAATGATAGCTGCGTAAGATATTTTGGGCTTTTTGTGACTGTACGGTTTCTGGTCTTGCTTGAACGATAAATAATTCCCCAGTAATGCCATCTTTCGCCCATTCCATATCCATTGGGGTATATTGCTGATGGACTTGGGTGTAATGATCTTCAATGTCGCACGCCCATTTTGCTAGTTGTAAAATTTCCTCGTCTTCAAGGGCATATTTATCGCGGCTTTCTCGATCTACTAAGACGTTTTTAGTAAACTTAGAACCGTCATCGTAAATCATTTTTAGCTCTTTACTGCCGATTCTTTTTTTTAAAATCGGGCGGAATCCTTGTTTTAAAGTTGGCTTAAATACATAATATTCATCAGGATTGACTGCGCCTTGGACGACATTTTCCCCTAATCCATAAGCCGCAGATAGCGATACGGCATTTTTAAAGCCTGTCTCAGTATCGATAGAAAACATTACCCCCGAACAAGCTAAATCGGAACGTACCATTTTTTGCACCCCGACAGAAAGCGCAACTTCTAAGTGGTCAAAACCTCTATGATGGCGATAGGAAATTGCGCGATCGGTAAATAAAGACGCAAAGCAACGATGACAAGCAGCTAAAACTCCTGGAATAGTATGAACGTTGAGATAAGTTTCCTGTTGTCCAGCGAAACTCGCATCGGGTAAATCTTCCGCCGTTGCACTAGAACGTACCGCGACATCGGTGTCTATACCGTATTTTTGGCATAATTGCAAGTAAGATTCGGCGATCGCATCTCGTAATTCAGTAGGAAACGCCGTGTGCATGATTAAACTTCGCGCTTGTTTTCCTGCTTGCTGTAATTTATGTACGTCGTTTACATTTAAGTTGGCAAACAAAATTTTTAATTTTTCTTCTAACCCAGCTTTCTCAATAAAGTAGCGAAAAGCATAAGCTGTAGTTGCAAATCCATTAGGAACTTTTACACCATTTGGTACTAATTGCTGGATCATTTCTCCTAAAGAGGCATTTTTTCCCCCTACTAGGGCAATATCGCTAATTCCTACTTCACTAAACCACAAAATTAGCGATCGCTCTTTAGAGTCTGAGGAATTTTTTTGCATTGCTACATCCATATTTTTCCTCTACTTTCAGTTCTTAGGCTATTAGTTACCAGTTTATCCAAGAATTAATAAACCTATTTGATTATTTATTGCTTCTTTCTAAAAATATGCAACCCAAATCAGGTTTTGATTAGCCTAAAAGTAGCAAAAAAGTATTAACGATTACAATAAACCGATTGCAAAAGCCTATCTAGCTCACCTAGAGTTAAAACCTACTTGCTTATAACTAAAGTCAGCTTAAGCCGACTTTAGAAAAAAGTTTAGACTTTTGCAAGAGGTCTAATAAACACTCTTTTACATCCTAACTATCTAAAACTCTAACTTTAGCTTCCTTGCATTACAAATGACTAAATAGTAATTTTTAGATAACTTGAGCTATTAGCAAGCAGCCTTATATCTTACCAAAACCAAAGCGCGCGCCACCAAGGAATAGATAAACTTATGGGTACATTATTTTTTTGGCGAATATCTTGAATATTCCACCCTGTAAGCCTAGCTAAAGTCTGCGATTCTTGTTCAAATCTTCGAGGTAAAGACCTTTTATAATCTTTCCCCGCTTCGCATTTAACTTCGCCGTTAAAAGGATGATGCAAAACATATCTTCCTTGGAAAAATTGATTGTTTGCCGTTTCTTGAAACATCAAATCTTCAGGAAACTTATCCCGGCTATAACGCACATGCAAGCGAGTTAGAAATACATTACTATTGGCTGATGAATTCAACCAAAAAACGCCAGCTTTTCGTAGTTCTTCTGAGCTTAAAGGTTCAGCCGAACAAGGATCGCAACTATTCATATTCCAAGCATATTCCAGAAAGGCTACTTTTTTATCTTCCTTGGTGTAAGAAGTTTGGAACATTGACTTATAAAAGCCGCCAAATTCGTCTTTAACGAATAAAGGAATATCCACATCTGAAGGGATTTTGACTGTGCGATAATTGGTTATTTCTGCTTGTCCCTTTGGCGATAGAATATAAACAAGTAAATCTTGTTCGCTTGTAGAATTAATCATACCCAAACGAATAGGTAGCATGAATTTTGGCGACTCAAAAGCCATTGTTAAAGGTCTAAGAAATTCGTAACCAGACTTATCAAACTCCGCTAAGTTCACCTTCGCAACAAAAAACTTCATTTTCTGGCGAATGTAAGGTTGCAATAGCTGTTTTGCACCTTTGGGAATTTTATAGCCGTTAATATTTAACCAAGTTTCTAAGCCATTAGATTCTTTAGCACTTAAAACGACGATATCATATTCGCCGACAGTAAACTTTGCTTCTACCGTAACTCCTAAAGAGCGATCGCGTCTACTATTACCTGTGGATTCTTGCGCTGCTGGTGCTGATGCCGATCTTTCAAGCATATCACCCCCAAAATAGTTAGTTGCACAAGGGTCTTCGTCAAAGTATTCTACTAATCTAGGGGCGCTAAAAGCATCTAGATGTTCGATAATTTTACTATCACCAACACGCACTTGGTCAGCTTTTAAAACTACAGGTACGGGAACAACTAAAGCAAAATCTTTAACATCTCCTTGGTAGTCATTCGCCATAGTTAAAACCGTGCGGTTTCCATCACGAGCAATTACTACTTGAGAAGCTTTATTATAAAGTTTAGCATCAGCTTTAGAAACATAAAACCCACAAAATGCCCGCGCACTAGGAACAAAACAAATAATAGCTATTAAAGCTACGATTAATACTTTTGTTAATCGTTTAATCACAATAACCTCTAAGAAAATTACAAAAAATTAGTTTTCGCTACAAGGGAGGAATTTTCATTTGCTTGCAACCAGGTAAATTTTGGTGCAGTCAAAATAAAATCTAAAATAACTGTTAATGGTGCAAGCGCAAATAATGCCCAAAAAACTGCTGTAGACATAAACAGATAATTTCGCAAAACAAATGTTAATCCAGCAATACAAATAACCCAAATATAACGACCGCTTTTGGCACTAGGAATTGAGCGCGGATCGGTGAGCATAAATAAAGCAAATAGTAATAAAGAACCGCTCATCAATCTATGCAAAAATACATCTAAAGTCCAACCTAGCCAAATATTCCTAATTGCTTCTAAACCAGCATAGACAATTAAAAAAACAACGCTTGTATCCCATCTTCCTACTTGTTTTAAGATAATTCCTCCTGTACCAAAAAACAAAAGCGCATACCACCAATTATCGCCCCATTGTCCCGGTGAAACCCAAGCATCGGAAGTAAGAGTTAGAACTGAAATAATCCCAAAATTAGCAGGATTAAAAAAATGCTTATCATTAGCCTTAAAAATGAACTTACTAGAAATCGCTAAAAATCCAGCCAGCATCATTGTTAAGTAACTATCAGCACGTAACAGTAAACTTAATCCTAAAGCTGTAATTATTGCACTTCGCAGCGAAGGGAGTTTTAATGGATTAGATAAATTGAGCTTTTTAGTAGATAAATATGTTTTTAGTTCTTCATTAAACCACTGACTAATTAAGCAAGTTATTAGCAAGACTACAATGAGTTCTGGCTTTAACGTCCAATCTTTTGTGCTAATCCCTAAAAATAAAAAACTAGCCAAAAACAATATTTGATAATCGCGGACATCTTTAAACATCACGATCTGTATAAATGCCAAAAACTTAGCTGGAAAAGGTAATTGTTGCTAGTATGGCTGCTAAGTAAATAATTTGGTTAGCTGTTACATAATATGTAACAGACTAAGTGTAAATACAGATTAATGCTCGGTGTAGTGCGATCGCAAGTTACAACCCTAAGCTTGCATATATAAATAAATCTAACGGCTTTTATAGGTAATAGATAGGATTTAGTTGTGGTAGTAAGACTGACTTGCGATCGCTTTGAGCAAAATTATCTACTTAAAATATTTTTAGATAGCGTCAGTATCTATACCGCTTGCTTTTAACCTAGCTAGGAGAGCTTCTAACTGTTGTTCGGCATTTTCTGCCCTTTGGCGTTCCTGGTTGGCTTTTTGGCGTTCCTGGTTGGCTTTTTGGCGTTCCTGGTTGGCTTTTTGGCGTTCCTGGTTGGCTTTTTGGCGTTCCTGCTCGGCTAATTCTTCGGGAGTAAAATATCTATTTCCTTGTTCGTCGTACCAATACAAAACCTCACGCTCTAAGCCACCACTCCAGCTTGTAGCGCGTCCAATTCCTAAGCCAATTTCCGCCATCCAAAAAGGTTCGCCCCTCTGCAACTGATATTGTCCGTCAATCAATTTATACACTTCAAAAGGCTGGTGTTTGTAACGCTTCCAATATTGGGGATTGTAAATTACATAGTATAAAACTCCTAAGTTGGCATAGATTGCCATTTTAGAGGTATATTCTCCTCCTGGGGTTTGCGACACCGTTTCTAGAACAAAAATAGGTGGAATGTTATCTTCTTCCCACAGTACATAGCTATTACGCGCCTCGTTCCCCGGCTTGCGGCGACTAACACCCAAACTTAAAAAACCATCGGGAACTACAGGGACAAGAGGATTAGCGCCTGTAGTATGATAAACACCCATATCAACAGCAAAAAACCAATCTTGACGCTCTGCCCAGATAAACTCTAATAAAAATAAGAGAAAATTGGGAATAAAGTTTTGATTTTCGTTATC